>Ga0209212_1004024_pt1 | contig 18635 bp, 19 predicted proteins | sample RifGroC2_FD_183996 | JGI IMG/M metagenome (GOLD analysis project Ga0209212, IMG submission 183996) | Groundwater microbial communities from Rifle, Colorado, USA - Groundwater C2 (SPAdes) (version 2) | ecosystem: Environmental > Aquatic > Deep subsurface > Groundwater | place: Rifle, Colorado...
CTTGAGTCGCCTGCAGACCTCATAACCATCCATGCCGGGCATGTTGATGTCCAGGAGTACGATATCCGGCGCCGGGACGCTTGCAACAAGCTCCAGGGCCTTCTCACCATGCGTGGCCACGACAATAGCGTACTCATCGCTCAGAATTCCCACCAGCACATGAATATTTTCGGGGGTGTCATCGACAATCAGCACCTTCTGCTTGCCGTAAGCGTCATACATCATTATCCTCCCTGACTGTGCCCAGCGCTTCCAGGAGCTCATCCAGGCTCTCCTTGGCGCCGTCGATATCAAATATGTCCAGATGCCGCTCCAAACGCCTGTACTCCATAGCAAGGCGACTACCTTCCAGATACCTGCGCAATTCGTCCCGCAGATGCATTGCCCGGCCAATATCCCGATTCAGCAGCCCAGCCATTTCTTCCAAGATCCTCTGCACAACAACCAGGTTGACGGAAAGATTACTGTTTGGCGCTACCAGTTCTGCCTCCCTGCCAAGACAGGCCTCCAGTCCGCTAATTACTACTCGAAGACACTCTACAAAAGCCTCCAGAGCATTCTCCCTTTTGTCGCGCTCGCCGCCGGCAAGCGACTTTTCAAGTGCCGCGGCGGCGTTCGAAAGCTCAACCGCCCCGATGACCCCGGCAATCGACTTCATGGAGTGGGCCAGCCTTGCGGCCGTTTCCGTATCACCCTGTTCAAGTCCAGCCCTGAGCTCGTTGCCGGTTTCACGTTTCGTATTCAGGAATTTGATCAGCAATTCTCCGTAGAGCTTCCTGTTGCCGTTCACCCTGCTCAGCCCAATTTCAATGGAAATCCCCGGCAGATTTTCAGGCAGAATGATCTGCCCGACTTCCGGTTTGCCGCCTTGCTCGACCAACTCCGGCGCTACCGCACGATTAGTGGGCATGATCGCCAGCAGAGACTCGGCAGCAAGCTTCGCCTTGTCCAGGTATTCCCTCTGCTTGGGGGTGAGATCGGTCAGCAGTGCCAGGTGGGTCATACCGATAACCGCATTCATCGGTGTACGGATCTCATGGCTCATGTTGGTCAGGAACTCACTCTTGGCGCGATTGGCGGCATCTGCCGACTCCTTGGCTCGCTTGAGCTCCAACTCCAGCAGTTTCTGCTCGGTGATATCCTGGGTAACCCCGTACATATCCGTGGGCTTGCCGTCCTTGTCCCGTACAACGTGCCCGACGGCATGCACCCAGATCACCCGGCCGTCGATCGGCCGCTTGTAGGCATAGGTCGCTTCGTAGCTATCGGAGCGCCCTTTCAGTGCAGCATTGAAATTTTCGTTGATGATTCCGCCATAATCTTCATCGCCCTCGATAACCCTGGCGATCAACTCGTCCTGGAGATGATAACGAAAACCAGGACGGGGCAATACTCCATAAATGGCGGCCGTCCGTTCGGATGCATTGAAATATCCCGATCCGTCCAGCGGCACATGCCAATAGCCGGATCTGGTCAGCTCCAGCGCGGTATCCGCCATGGTGTTGATGTGACGAAGCTGTTCCTCGCTTTCACGCAGCTTTGCAGTCCGTTCCGCGACCTTTTCTTCGAGCGTACAGTTTACCTCTTTAAGCGCCTGCTCTGCCTTGCGTCTCCCCGTCAGGGCTGCAACCAGAAAAATGAGCAGGGCGGATTCAACCAGGAAGAACCCAAGCGCCGAGTACGCTGCAAGCTTATGCTCAATTACAAGGTTATAGGAGGAAATCAACATATGCCGGGTGCTGTTCGAGGTTTCGGCTGAAACCAGCGCCGGGAAAGTGACTGCAAGCACATGGGCGAGCGTGAAAAGCACCCCGAGAAGGTCTGCCGCACCTCTTGGACGGAGAATACCAGTTCTAAAAGTCCGGGTACGACGGAGAACCATTATTTCACCTTTATCCCGTTATTGGTCTGACAGAAAATTCGGCTATCTCGTTTATCAAGATACAGCAGAGTACTTACCTGCTAGTAATAGTACGACATTATGCCGGAAGTACAATGGAGATTTTAGGGGGTTAGCTTGGAACGGCAGCAGCTAATCGTTGCCATTTAATAACAAAAGCCTTGGCTTTATGCGAATGTTTCCGCTAAAGCCAAGGCTTGCACTACATGAACGTCGGATGTGTAATTGATCGATCTTTTTAAATCCGCCGCGTTATTTACCCAGCAGCGGACTCATGACCTGATAGGTCAGGTAGGCAACCAGCGCCGAGGCAGGTATGGTCAATATCCAGGCGATCAAAATGCGTTTGGCGACATTCCAGTTGACGGCATTGAGCCGCTTCGAAAGGCCCACCCCCAGGATTGATGAGGTAATGACATGGGTGGTGCTGGTAGGCATGCCGAAGGCAGAGGCTCCCAGGATAACGCCGGCCGAGGCGGTTTCCACGCAAAAGCCATGTACCGGCTGAAGCTTGACAAAATCATGCCCCACGGTCTTGATGATTCGCCAGCCTCCGGCAGCTGTTCCCAGCGCCATGGCTGTTGCGCAGCCCACCATGACTTCCCAGGGTACAACAAAGGTTTTCAGGGTTCCGTAGCTGACCAGGGCCAGGGTGATAACCCCCATCGATTTCTGGGCATCGGCAGTGCCATGAGAAAACGCCATCAGGGCAGCCGAGACGACCTGCAGCCGACGAAAATTTTTATTGAGAGTACTGGGTGACTTGTTACCGAAAACCCGATAGATGACCATCATGAAGACAAAACCGACGATGGTCCCCAAAAGAGGAGAGATCAAGAGCGCCAGTATTATCTTCTGCAGCCCGGCCCATTTCAGGGCGCTGAGACCGGCATGGGCAAACACGGCCCCCATGATGCCGCCGATAATGGCATGGGAAGAGGAGGAAGGCAGACCGTAATACCAGGTGACCAGGTCCCAGACGATGGCGCCGATGACGGCTGCCAACACCACCATCTGGGTGACATCAGAGCCGTCCACGATCCCCTTGCCGATGGTGCCGGCTACCTTGGTGGAGATCATTGCGCCGGCGAAGTTTAACACGGCAGCCATGATGATGGCGCCTCTGACCGAGATGGCACGGGTCGAGACGCAGGTCGCAATGGCATTGGCCGTATCATGAAATCCATTGATGTAATCAAAGAGAAGCGCTGCCACGATGACCAGGCAGAGCATCACGAAAGCAGGATCAAGCATTCTTTACCACCACACTTTCCAGAATATTGGCCGCGTCTTCGCACTTGTCGGTCGCCCTTTCAAGTGTCTCGTAGATCTCCTTCCACTTGATCAGCTGTATCGGGTCCTTCTCCTCGTCGAACAGACGGCTTATCGCTTCGCGGGAAACACGGTCCGCTTCATTCTCCAGGGCATTGATCTCGACACAGGCTGCAAATATCTGCTCGTTGGTTTTCTTTCCCAGCATCGCTACCGCCTTGTCAACCGCATAACATGACTGGAGGATGATAAAACCGAGCGACTTGGCTTCAGGAGGTATGCTGTCAACGTTGTACATGATCACACGCTGCGACGAGGCATCGATAAGGTCAAGTATGTCGTCGAGTTTGGAAGCCAGGGAATAGATATCTTCACGATCAAGGGGTGTGACAAACGTCTTGTTCAGCATCTGGATGATCTCGTGGGTCAATGAATCCCCCACATGCTCGATGTCTTTGATTTTGCGCTGGCTTTCAGCAGGGTTTTCAAAATTATCGAGCATGTCTTTGAGGAGTTTGGCGCCCACGATTATATTTTCCGTCATCTGCTTAAAAAGCTTGAAGAATTTTTCTTCTTTAGGAATCATTCCGAACATGTATGCCTCCGTGTGCCATTCTTAAATATAAAATGAAAACCTGTCATTACTAGCATGTATTTTTAATTCTGCCCACTGAAATGTCACTCATTAGTAATACCATTGTAACAAATCCGATTGCAGGATTGCCTTTGCAAGCGTCTTACAGTATCCTGCCTTTTGAACAGAAAGGAACACTAATGAATCTGCTCCACGCCCTTGTTCTCGGTGCCCTGCAAGGCTTTACCGAGGTGCTGCCCATCAGCAGTTCCGCCCACCTGATCCTGGTTCCCTGGCTGCTGAAATGGCCCGAATCAGGACTTACCTTCGATGTCGCCCTGCATCTGGGAACCTTTATCGCCCTGACGATATATTTCCGCCGGGACATCATCGAATTGATCTTCAATACTTTTGACGCGATCTCCACACGCTCGCTGGATACTCCGGCCAAACGGCTCCCTTTTCTGATAGTTGCCGCCACAGTTCCGGCAGCGGTGGCCGGCAAACTGTTCGAGCAGCAGGTGGAAGACACGTTTCGCTCCAATCCTCTGCTGATCGCCTCGTTTCTGATCATCTTCGGTTTGATTCTGGGCGCGGTCGACCTGCTGGGGCGCAAGCGGCGCTGCCTGGATGAGATCAAAGCGGGCAATGCCCTTCTGATCGGCCTGCTGCAATGCCTGGCGCTGATCCCCGGAGTGTCCCGCTCGGGTATCACCATCACTGCCGGATTGATGCTGGGCTTCACCCGCGAGACAGCCGCCCGTTTCTCCTTCCTGATCTCGCTGCCTATCGTAGCCGGAGCCGCACTGCTAAAAACCCTGCATATCTTCAAGCACGGCATACCGGTTGGAGAAGGATGGCCGATGCTGGTGGGCATCGTCGCCTCGACCATCACCGGCTACATCAGCGTAGCCTTCCTGCTTCGTTTTGTACAAAAAAGCAGCCTCGCTCCGTTTGTCTGGTATCGCGTTATCGTTGGCGGGGGCTTGCTTATCGTTATTTTGTCCGGATTCAAGGGGTAATCACAGGAGCGTGGGCATCCTGCCCGTGTTTCGAGCGGCTTCATGCTCGAATACGGTTTTGATTTTAAAGTCAATTCAAGCGCTACACCCGCTTGAAACTCAGGCTGAAAGCCTAAGCTCCTATTAAATGCAGAACAGTTTCGGAGGGACGGCATGGCCGGTAGCATCAGGGAATGGCCGCAGGACGAGCGGCCGCGGGAAAAGATGCTCAAACAGGGGGCCGCCAGCCTGAGCGACGCCGAGTTGCTGGCGCTGATCATCAGGAGCGGAGACCCGTCCACCAAACAGAGTGCCATAGATCTGGGCCGCGAAATTATCACTAATTTCGGTTGTAACCTGCGTGAACTGGGTCATGCCGATATCGCCCAGATAATGGCCATCAAAGGGATGGGACTGGCCAAGGCAGCCGGCATCAAGGCTGCATTTACCCTGGCGGCCCGCTTCCAGGCCCGCAAGCTGGAACACCTTGACCGCTTCACCTCCCCCCAGCAGGTATTCGACTACTTCCACCATGAATTCCGTGACAGCCGCAAGGAATACTTCCTGATACTGCTCCTGGATGGCAAGAATCGCATCATCCGGCGGGTACAGGTCTCTGAAGGCAGTCTTAACCAGAGCATTGTCCATCCCCGCGAGGTGTTCAATCCGGCGGTCAAGGAATCAGCGGCCGCCGTGATCCTGGTCCACAACCACCCCACCGGCGACCCCGCTCCCAGCGGCGAGGATATTGCTATCACGCGCAGACTGCGGGAAGCAGGCGAGATCATGGGCATTAAAGTACTGGATCACATTATCGTTGGCGATGGGGAGTATCTGAGTTTCGTGGAGCGTGGCTTGCTTTAGTAAGTTAGAACATTTAAAACCAACCCCCCTCAGTCCCCCCTTATCAGGGGGGGAAGCCTTGAAGTCTCCCCTGATAAGGACCCTCCGGGGCCTAAAGGGAGATTTAGAGGGGTTTGATGCGAAAGAATAGGAGTTACAAGGTACTAGGTTAATATAATTATAATCGGGGAGGGGACTGTGGCCAGTGAGGAAGTTGACATTCAAGCCGGATTAAGCCTAATTCGCAGGCGGCGCTGGTATGTGTGGATGGTTATTCTGGTCTACTTTCCGGCAACATGGTTAACGCTTGAGCTGACGCAGTCATACCGCAGTACCGGTGTCGTGTTTGGCGTATGGTTCGTTTTTCTTTGTGCCACCATTACCTTGTATGGCGTTATCCGCTGCCCCCAGTGCGGAAAGTATTTCCACATGCGCAACTCAACCCTTTCCTTTGCCCGCAGCTGCCGGCACTGCGGACTGACCCTCAAGGGGGAAAATGCACCTGCCAAATAGCTCTTACACCGCTCCCAGCTGAAATTTATTGACGGTGGCCGTGAGCTTGTTGACCTGCTGGGCCAGATTCTGCGCGGCATGCGATGATTCCAAGGCGCTTTCTGCGTTCTGGTTCGTCACGATATTAAGCTGTTCAACGGTCTGGCTGATCTGATCAAACCCGCTGGCCTGTTCCTGACTGGCACGAGTGATTTTGTCCGTCAGTATGCCGATTGTTCGTGCGCCGTCAACAGCCCCTGCCAGATTCGCATCGATTTCTTTTGAGAGCGTGTCCCCGCTGCGGGCCAGTTTCACCGATGACTGGATCATCACCTCAATACGTTTGGCGGCATCGGTAGAACGTTTGGCCAGGACGTGAATATCCTCGGTTACTACCTTGAAATCATTTCCTGCCCCTTCAACATGCGCAGCTTCAATGGCAGCGTTCACGCCTAAAAGGTTCGACATCATCGCCACATTGTCAAGATCCTCGATGAGATACTGGAAATCGTCCTTCAGTCGAGCTGTTTCCTCCGGTTCCAGCGTGGCGATGATCGGGGCTATACGAACATTGAGTTCCTCAAGCCGCCCGACAACATCTTTGCACTGCTGCGAGAGTCTTCTGATCTCGGACGCCACAACTCCGAAACCACCGGCTGAAGTGCGCATCCGGACAGCCTTGGCGGATGCCCCCGATGATAACGCATCGGTTTCCTTCGCTATGGTATCAATCTCCTGAATGATGGAGGCCGTATTTTCAGCAGAGCCGCGAATCTCACCCATCGCCTCCAGCATCCGTCCCATGTTCTCTTTGGCCTTTGCTATCAAATCAGTGGCGGACTGAGCGCTGCACTGGGCTTCAACGGTGTTTTGGGCGCTTTTTGCAGAGCTCTCCGATATGCGCGCCATGTTGACAGCTGTTTCCGAGAGCTGATGTCCCTGCTCGGTCGCACCGTTCGAGACGACTTCGCTGCTTTGCGTTATACGCTTGCCCACATCTGACACCAGGTCAACGGTTTCCACTACCTGGGAGATCGCTGAATGGAGGGATTCGGCCGTGGTGTTCATCGCCTTTTTGATGACGGCATGCTCACCGCGGTACTTGCCGAGCATGCGGGCGCTCAGATCGTACCCTGCCAAGCGCCCCAACACGGCGCTGGCTTCGCTGACCGGATCAATAACCGCATCCAGGGTTCCATTCACACCGCTGATCAGGTCGCGCCAGATACCTTCAAAATCCCAGTCATTGCCGCGGGTGCGCAAGCGCCCATCCTGGATGTTACCAATCAGGTGCTGGGTTTCATGGTGCATGCCGTAGAGGGTGGCCAACAGCGAATTGAGATTGCGCTTGATGTCGTTGTATTCTCCCTTGTAATCGTCAATCACAAAGGGTGGGATCCGTCCATGGGCAATCTCGGCAATGGCTCCGGCAGCAAGGTGCAGTGGCGCAACCAGGTGGTCCAGCATTTGGTTTACCAACGCAATCAGCTCGGCATCGGCACCCTGGAATGCATCCGGATTGCCCCGAGTTCCCAGTTCACCGTTCATCATCGCTTCGGCCAGGCGCTGAATCTCTTCGTAGGCGGTCGTCGGAGTAGTAGTAACACTAGGTGAGGATGTGTCGTTCATGTCAGGGCTCCCTGTGATACGTGAGCAGTTTTCTGGATTAGGAGTACCGCATCGTCGATGGCAGCTGCGGTTTCCGGCGTCATGGCGTCTCTTGTCAGATTGAAACAGCGCCCCTCTATGCCGACCAGCAAAATACGTTGGGGCAGTTTTTCCGGGTACAACAGTTTGCCGATTTCTATCGTTTCCTTCAGGCCGATGTCATGACCGGACAGGGCACCCGCCCCCAGGACCGGCAGTTCATCCCAGGGGATGCAGTGGATCGTTCCGGCTGGGGCGCCGAACTGTACCGCATCCACCACGATCATGACCCCTTCCTCGCCGGTCAAACGATCCAGAAGAGCAACTCCGCCAACAGCCGCATATTCCAGCCTGACCGTACCCGGCAGTGACGTGCGCTGCAAGCGTAGAAAGACCTCATGTCCGGCTGCATCGTCCGCCACCAGGTCGTTGCCGATGCAGACAATCAGTATTTTATCGGTTTTTTGAGGCACTACTGGGTTCTTATGTTCATCCGGCATTGGGCGCCGTCACAGGAGATGTTTTCTGTCTTGACAGGACGGCAGATCAGCTCATTAACAATCCCGTCGAAATACGCGTGGAACAAACGGCACAAGGCCGTACCGGTCTGCAATCCTCGCAGGGCGCAGACCTCACGCAGGGCGCAACGGTCAAAGACAAGTTTCGCTTGATCCCCTGCACCTTCCAGTGAAAAGACAAAGCCGGCCTTCATGCGGGCCGCAAGTACTCCGAGCGCCTCCTCGATGGAGGGATTGCCGAGATTGACCGGAAGTTTCTGCGCCATTTCACGGCCGGCAATTCTTCCAACCGGGGCCGTGGCCCCACCCATAATATTGTCAATGGTGGAGGCAAAGATATCCATCAGGAACGATACTTCATTCAGAGCCGTGGTGTGGTCCTCCAGAGTCGTTTCCATACCGGCCGGAACATTCATATGGTTTTCTCCATCTTCTTGCAGAAAGCAAGATCGCGGTAAAAGTTTTTGACGACGTGGTAATTGGCATGGGTAATGGCCCCGGATGGGCAGATGTAAGCGCAACTCAGGCAGGCAATACAATCTTCCGCATGCTTGACCACACACAACCGCTTCTCTTCATCGAATTCGAACACCTTGGTCGGGCAGACGTCAACGCACATCTGACAACCACGGCAAGCCTGTTCGTGAACCGCAATCTCTAGCTCTTGCATTAGCATAGCCTCCGAATGGTCTGCACAAGCGAGCCGCCGCGGGTGACGGCAACCTCCATAGGCATGGTGCCTAGTGCATGGGTGGCGCAGGAAAGGCAGGGATCATAACAGCGAATGCCGAATTCAACTGCATTGAGCAGCGCCTGGTCGTCCGGGCGGTTGATAACATGGGAAATGGCAGCTTGGGCGACGGTCTTGTTGATCAGGGCATAGTTCTGCTGGGTCGCCACAATCAGATTTGCCGCCCTGACAATCCCGTTTTCATCGATTTCGTAATCGTGAATCAAGGTTCCCCGGGCGGCTTCCACATGTCCCACACCGCGGCCGCCGGGGAATTTGACCGGCACACGGGTTTCTCCGTGGATTTCCGGCATGGAAAGGATCTTGCGAGCCCGTTCGGCAAAATATACCAGTTCGATCAAACGGGTATAGGACTGCATGACATTGGCATGGCACGGCCGGCCAATGGTCCGGATGAATTCTTCCCTTTCGCGATCCGCTTCAGGAGTGCCGTAGCGCTCCGTCGCATTAAAACGGGCCAGCGGTCCTACACGGTAATCGTGACGCTCGTTTTCATGAAGCACCGCCACCTGTTTCATATATGACCAGTCCAGGACCGATTCAGACAAATGCTGATCATAATCACGGGTGGGGAATTGCAGGATCTTGTTACCTTCCTTGTCAACGGCCCTGATTTCACCATTCAGCATATCTATCGTACCGTCAGGTTGCACCGTCCCGACACTCCAGGCCGGCACAACCCAATCAGAGAGCATTGCCGGATGTTTTTCGATCTGCTTCATCAGAAGCTGCTTGACTACAGGCATGAGTTCCAGCGACAGCGTCAACGCCTCATCAGTCAATTCCCGTAACTGGCGTTCATTGTCACTATCGAGAACAAAAGCTATCCCGCCGGCAACCGAGGTGACCGGGTGGGTTCCGCGACCGCCAACAATTTCATTGATTTTCTGACCAATGGAACGGCAGCGAAGCGCTTTTTTAGCGATCTCCGGCACTGCCTGCACCACGCCGACTACATTACGGATAGCGGGATCGGCATCCAGTCCCAGCACCAGATCCGGTCCCTGCAGCACGAACAGGGAAAGGCAGTGGGAGTGGATCAGGTGCCCCATGTACATAAGTTCCCGCAGCAACTGTGCTGCTGGGGGGGAAGTTATCCCGGCGGCGTTGTCCAGTGCGTTGGAGGCGGCAAGATGATGGGCCGTAGGGCAGACACCGCAGATGCGGGCGGTAATCAGCGGCATCCGGTCGGCATCCATACCGGTCAGGATCTTCTCGAAGCCCCGCAGTTCGTTAACCACCAGTCCGGCTGACTCCAGTTGGCCATCGTCGGTCAGGTTTATGAATACCTTGGCGTGCCCCTCGATCCTGGTGACAGGGTCAATGGTTATGGTCTTGTTCATAATCATTCCTTTCCTCATCGGTCCATTTTTGGATCAGGAAAGTCCGTTTCTCTCCGATCATCGGGCTTGCCATGGTGTAGGAATAATGGGTCTTGGAGGTCTTTTCAACCTCCCTGACTATCACTTCTTTAGGGATTTTGGTCAGACGCGACATCCGTTCGGCAATTTCCGTACGAATATCGCGGTTCGGCTCGGTCAGGACCTGAACGGTTGCACCGGCGCAGCCGGTACAGGTCACACCGTTCTGTGGACAAGGGGCCATGCAGCGGTCAAGCGTTACCGATCCCATGCAGAGATAACCCTGGCTCAACAGGCATTGCTCACGGTCAGGCACCCCCTCGGAATTTTTCTTGATCCGGTCAACATCTGTTTTTTCCATGCGGCGCTTGCAGCGGGCGCAGACCGACTCGCCCGTTGCCGTACGAGGGGAACGACCTTCCAGAATCGCCAGGAGGGCATCAAAAACAAAGGCCGGATGGGGAGGACAGCCGGGGAGATAAAGATCAACATCGATGGCGTTGTCCAATGGCGTGACGCTCCGCTCCAGCTTGGAGATCTTGTCGCTGTGCGGACAGGCCGTAGTAATGGTGGTTTTGTTGTTGACGTACACTGAGTCGAAAAGATCCTGGCAGGTGTGGACGTTACCGGCGCCGGCAATGCCCCCGTATACTGCGCAAGACCCCCAGGCAATGACAATATCGCAGCTCCTGCGCATCTCAATGGCGGCATGGCGGTCATGCTCCGAACGGATCGCACCGGATATGAGCCCGAGGGTCGCATGAGGATAATCCTTGATATCGGTCAGAACCGGACAGCGCTGAATATTGACTGACTCAAGAACGGCAAGCAGTTTTTCGTGCAGATCTATGATGGCGATATGGCAGCCGGAGCAGTCGCTCAACCATTCAATATTGACAGGTACGGAGCTCACTGAGTCACCGCCTTTCTCGCGCCGTTTTCTCCGCTATGGATTATCAGTCGCTTGTAACAGGCGTTTTCCCCGGCATGGAGTATTTCGAGGGTCGAGTCATGGCCCATGATGTTCTGGAGGGCGCCTGAAAAGAAGCCGAACATCATGTTGCAGAGGGAGCCCTTTTGGTGATGGCCGAAGGTAAACAGGGATTGGCGGATCATGCAGTCGCGGAAGACAAGGTTGATATCCTGCCCGTCATCGCTGGGCTGGACCATCTCGGGGCGATCGTGGGTTTTGAATGCCTCGAAATGCCAGAGACAGCCGTTGTCGAGAAGAACTTTGCGAACAGAGATGAGGGCCAGCTCTATGTCACCGGTTTTTTCAATGCCGGAGGAAAGCTGCATGCCGAGACGTTTTCCGGCCAGGTAGGAAATACTGTTTGCGGATTCGCCGATGGCCTCTTCAAGGCCGCTGGCGATGGCGCCAAGGAAGGTCATTGTTTCCTGGAGCGAGGCGCGAGACTCGTTAAGGTCGGGCATACGCACTGTTCCTTTCTTCATTGAAGGGATCTAAACAGTTAGCAACCGGGGAGGTTCCCCTATAGAATGCGTATACGTTATGTCAAGGATTACACATTAGTCAAGGATTAATGTTGCACTTGATAACTCCTACTTAATTACTGCCGCCAGGGCTTCTCCCGCTGCCCGTTGGGCCGCAGCCACACAGTCGTTAAGCCCGATGCCGCGGTAGGAATTGCCGGTCAGGATCAGCCCGGGGTGGGCCTTCAGCAGCTCATCCAGCGCCGCCAGGCGCTTGCCATGTCCCACCGTGTACTGCGGAATGGCCTGCGGATGGCGGAATACCCTGACAAAGGATGGCTCGGCGTCGATATTCATGGTCGCTTTCAGATCCTGCCTGACCCGCGCCACCACCTCGTCGTCGCTCAACTTGACATACTCAGGAAAACAGGCCCCACCCATCATGCTGCGCAGCAGCACCTTGCCCTGCGGCGCGCGATTCTCGAACATGCTCGAATCCCACAGGGTACCCAGGGTGCTGCGCCCTTCCTTCCTGGGGATCAAGTAGCCGAAGCCGTCCAGCGGGTGGCTGATCCGCTCACGCTCATAACCGAAACAGATCACCGTCATGGAGGCGTAGGGGATCTGCTCCAGAACACCGGAAATACCGGCATCCAGCCCACTCAGCATGCCCGCCGCTGCAAATGCCGGCGCAGCAACGATTACCTGGTCGGCCTCCAGCTCGCTATTATCAGCACATTTTACCCGGTAGGCGCTGCTCTGCCCTTTAGTCACCGCTGTAACGTCTGCCCCTTGCCTGACAATGCCCCCCAGTGAATCCGCCAGGGCGTCCGACAGGTACTGGATCCCTTCGCGAAACGAGGTCAGCACACCACCAGGCCCGGCAGCGCTGGAAACGACCTTGCCCTCGGCAATATCCCTTTTCTTCTTTTTGGCCAGCATGATCATGGCCCGCACAAGTCCGCCGTACTCCCGTTCCAGCTCGGCAATACGCGGAAAACAGGAGACCAGCGACATGGTCTCGGGATCGCCGGCAAAGATGCCGGAAACCATCGGTGCGATCAGCTTGTCCAAGGCCTCAGATCCCAAGCGTCTGCGACCGAAGTCGGCCAGGGTCTCATCCACACCGACCGGGGCCGACGCAACAAAAGGTGTCGGCTCCAGGGCCAGGCGCAGCTTGCCCGGCCAGGAGATCAGCCTGCTCTTCAGGAAGGATGCTGCTCCCTCCGGCAGGCGGTGCAGCTCTCCGCCGGAAAAGATGAAGCGCTTGCGGGCGTTGTCGTTGCTGCGGTGCAGTTTCTGCTCGACCCCGATGGCCTTGCACAACTCCAGGGTCTGCGGCTTGCTGTCCAGAAAACCGTTGGGACCCCATTCGCAGGTATAGCCATCCGACTTGATGCTCCAGATCTTGCCGCCCACCCGCTGTTCTTTTTCCAGCAAGACGATTTCAAGTTCAACCCCAGCAGCCTGTGCCTTGTCCCGCAGCAGCCATGCCGTAGAAAGCCCGGAGATGCCACCGCCTATGATGATGACTTTTTTCATATGGTTGTTCCTTTCACTAATTGGCAGGTTTCGGTATGGTACAATCCTTCAGCAGCCACAGATACTCTTATACTGGAAATCAGGGATAAATGGGACAGTATCATACTGCATTCAGCCTGCCAGTCTTCAACGCACTTTTGGTCAGGTGCATTTTTCTGTTGGGCATTTCTCCTGGTTTCAGATTGAAAGTTTTTTCACGTCACTTCTTACACTTTGAGAAGCCATCCGCAGATAATGGCATCAGCTATGGCAATAAATGCTGATAGCAGGTTTCCTATGAGAAAATAGTTGTTAGACACAATCTTGTCAGTTTCATCGTGCAACCGAGTTCCAAGTTTCAGAGCACCGAACATCACTAGCACAGTCGAGTACCCTCCTGTCAGACCGGTAAAAAGAACAAGCCTCTCCAATATGCCTTTAAATGTTTCAATATCAGGTTTTTTGAACACTGCTGCGCCAGCCACTGATCTACGAAGGACCAGGAACAATAAAACTGCCAGTAATTCTCCGGCAACAAATACAACGGGGTATATAAGGATGGGTCTCATATATTACTTTCTGTATGGGATACAGTCCGGCGGAGAAGCTCCTTTACAGTCACGTACTCCTCGATCTGCAGTGTTTTCCTTCGTTTCCATATTTGCGATTTTGTCTTTCCAAAGCGTGATGCAACATCAGCATCATCATAATTCCATACGAGTTCCCGGATTAGTGCGTAGTCTTTTTCCTTCCAGTGTCCTGACAGCAACTCCAATAGACGGAAGAGCATGTTGAGGTCATCGGTGTAAGGCAATTCGGACAGATTCAACTGAAACCGCCGTCTTCCCCGTCTTTTTTTTGTCAACAGCTCTCTGGCAGAGACAAGCCCCGGGCCGGTCATTCCATGGGCGATCTGCGAGTTGATTGGAGTGTCGATTCCACCATAAACGATTACATAACGGAGCATAAATGCAGGACGAACCGTCAGGAGGCGATCTTCCAAGAAGAGGATTGAATCAACGGCACTCCTCAGCGAATTGGCTACTCCTTGAAACTCATCACCTAGTGTAATGGTATATGGCGACAGTATAGCTCCCGCATGTGCGGCGTTACACTCCTCGACTATCCTCGCGAACTCGTTCATAAGGTCGCTGCCGTCGTAATATCTGCTACGAATGACATCAGCCATGACGATGTAATATTGGGTCATATATGGGCATCCTTACATGTTTCATTTTTTTTGAAACTTAGCAGTAAATTCAGAATATTTGAATCAAAATTACGGACGCCTATCAAGAATATAAATATTAGAGTCCAACGGTGTTGTTGGGAATCGCATTTTCAGATTATTCCACTTTCAAGGGCTTACCCTTCAGCCTTGCCGCTATTAAGGTAGAACAACTTTTTAGCAAATAAGGAGTCTTCAATCGAGGTAATCTCTCCGCATATTAATCGCCTAATATAGCTCAAACCAGAAATAAGATAGCCAGTTGTAACTCCTGAAGTCAAAATACATATCGGGAAGTTAGTACTGGCGATAGCCGCCAGGTCGGGCTCAGATATGTCAGCGTTGGTAATTAAAATAAAGCAACTGAAATTATCGTGTTCGCTAATCCTGCGGAAATACCCTGCAATTTTTATCAGATCGTATGAAGAAACATGAGTACGCCTACAATAGAATGATTTAATAGCAATAACGTCAGTACCCGTGTCTACTAGGAAATCGATAGTGTCTGAGATAATATCATTTGTCACTAACGAGCTTATACTTATTCGTAAGTCATTGGAAACTTGTAAGTTCGAGAGCGGTCTAAATCCCCATACATCATCAATAGCATATCGGATACATGATTTGAATGCGATTTCTTTGCCTTCACATTCACCAATTTGGGCAAGTGAGTCATCGTACCTTGCGTCGAAAGCAGTAGGATATTCCATGTTTTGAAGAATCTTATGTAATTCTTCAAAGAAATCAACTCGGTCCTTGTACAGATGTTGTATTTCCTCTAATCTTGGATGCAATGCTGTGTCGTCAAGTAATATCGGTAATAATTTTCTGCCTAAACCTAGAGCGTATGCCCATTCATACGTAACGTATTGCGAGTTTACTGAATCCTTGCTAACGAGGACAATGATTAGGCTGGAACGTTTGATTGCCTCGTCAATTTCCCTTCGCCATACTTCACCGGCGGAGAGACCAGAATAATCGATCCAGATATTAACATTATGATTGCTCTTAATTTTTTGAGCAATTTCATCTGCTTCATGCCTTTGCTTTTTTGAGTAGCTTATGAACACTTGATGCATATTCTCCCCCTCCCTGAAGGTTGAGTTATGAAGCTCATCCCTCATCTTCATGCCCAACCAGCCCTTTGGCATCCTTTTCATTCAGCTCCATAACCGGCGGGGTGCTCTTTACTCGCTTCTCAACCAAGTTGATATGCACGGCTGGCGGTATCTGCTCCGGCATGACACCGCCAATCCGCTTGATTGCCTCGCGGACTTCCTTACCTACTGCTTCATGAGTGTGGATGGCCGTTTGCTGGTTGCTTACCCGGTCACGCGCCAGCTTGTCCCGCGTCTGGGTCATGCGGAACTGATTTGCCGCAAGCTCGGTGGTATCCATCCTGTCCATCAGGTTGTCTTTCTTCGGGATACCCTTGCGTTGCTTGATCGCCTCATTGCCTAGCCCACCATAAAGCCCCTTGTAACCGGAATCGTGAAAGATGCCGAACATTCTGTCCTGCACCCCGGCTTCGCGGGCCGCACCGGAAAGCGCCTTGAACTCTTCTGAGGTCTGTTTGCGAATCTCTAGCCTTTCCAGATCGGCGGCCAACTCATCCGATATTTCCTGACGGCGGGCCTGAATGGCGAAATATTTCTGTGCTTCGGCAATTTCCGGTTTGCGCGGGTCGCCGTTCTGGGCAATCAGGTAGCAGGCAAAGCGGGATAGATGGTAATCATCAACCACTTGCACAGCACCTTTGCCGCCAGTGATCGGTTTGCCGGCGCCGGCAAAGTGATAATGAGGCTCATTCCCTGATTGTTTGCAGGATATCATGGCCCTCTTCACGGCATCCTCAAAACGCCGCCACTGGCTATAACCCAAAAGCGGCTGAAGCTCCCGTGCGCCCCAGAATTCCGCTCCGTACTCGTTTACCTTTTTCAGCTCTTCAAATGATACGTTGCCGCGCACCGGCAGTGATTTTTTCATCATAATGACCTCCTGTGAAATTCTCGTGACACCTTATTAAAATCAATCAATATTTAGCACATTGACAAATGCGACCACCCATCACGGATTTCGGTACACCAGCGGACTATATGCATTTGCCATCGCTAATACAAGCTGTTTCCCTTCCATAAAACCGGTACAACTCCGTTGACACCGGACTCAACAACGCTTACAGTTCAGAGTGAATTCCCGGACAGAAAGGACGCGTACCCGCATGGCACAAACCGATTATTACAAAACTCTTGGCATTGAAAAAGGCGCCTCGGCCGATGAGATCAAGAAGGCCTTCCGCAAACTGGCGGTCAAGTATCACCCTGACCGCAACCCCAATGACAAGGGTGCGGAAGACAAGTTCAAGGAGATCAACGAGGCCTATGCCGTACTCTCCGATCCGCAGAAGAAGGAAAAATACGACACCTACGGCTCAAGCGGCTTCCATCAGCAGTACAGTCAGGAGGACATCTTCCGCAATTTTGATTTTGGCGGGACGTTCAAAGACATGGGCATGGGCGGGGGGGATGATATCTTCTCGCGCCTCTTCGGCGGCGGCTTCGGCCGGGGCGGGCGGGGCGGCTTCCGGGGCGGACCGCAAAAAGGCACCGATCTGGAGATGGAAACCGATATCAGTTTCCGCGACGCCGCCCAAGGCGCTGAAAAGCTGGTGGCCTTTCGCCGCAACGGCAAACGCGAAGAACTCAAGGTCAAGATCCCGGCCGGCGTGGATAACGGCAGCAAGATCCGCATCGCCGGCAAGGGCGGGCAGGGAGAGGGTGGCGGTGCACAGGGCGACCTGTACCTGATCATCCGCGTCCTGCCCGACCCGGTCTTCACCCGCGACGGCGGCGACCTGCTCGTGGAGCGCGTGATTCCGTTCAGCGCAGCCTGCCTGGGAACATCACTGGACGTACCGACACTGGAAGGGGACAAGCGTATCAAGGTGGCCGCCGGCATCCAGCCAGGGACAAAGATCCGTCTGAAGGGGTGCGGCTTGAAGCCGCTTGGCTCAAACTACAAAGGCGACCTGTATGTGAAGATCAGCGTGCACATACCTGAGAATCTGAATGGGGAGCAGAAGAAACTGGTGGAGGAGTTGGCAAAAAAAGGACTGTAGCAGTTTAATATGCGCCGTTTCCCGCTAAAACCCTGCGAATGGCAGCGGCCAAAGAGCTTAATACGTAAGGTTTCATGATAAATTCGCGAATTCCGGCTTCCCTGGCGTCTGTTGCACTGCTTTTGGTACTTAGTCCGGAGCAGAGAATAATGGGAATATCCGGTCGAATGGCGATGACTTCCCGGGCAAGCTCTTTTCCGGTAAGACCCGGCATGGTCATGTCGGTTATGACCAAGTCTATTTCCCAGGGGCGGGCACGGAAGATATCCAGGGCATCGGCGCTGCTCGTTGTTATGCTGACCCGGTAACCAAGCGACTCCAGCATCTCGCGCCCCAATTCCGTCAAAGGCTGTTCGTCGTCGACCAAAAGGATCCGTTCGTTTCCGCCAGGCAGCGGTTCCGTGATCTGGAGTTCATGTATGATCGCTCCGGAGAAGCGGGGCAGGAAAATCTGAAACGAGGTGCCCCGTCCCAATTCGCTATAGACCATAATTATCCCGCCAAGGCTCTTTATGATGCCTTGTACCACCGCAAGCCCCATACCGGTGCCGTCACCCACCGCCTTTGTGGTAAAGTACGGATCGAATATACGCTCCATGACTGCCGCATTCATGCCGTGGCCGTCATCATCCACCGTAAGCCTTACGTAAGACCCCGCCTTCAGACCGGGATGCGTGGAGACAAACAGCGCATCGGCTTCTAGTTCTGAAACGGCTATGCTCAGCACGCCGCCATGGGTTTGCATGGCATGGCTGGCATTGGTGGCGAGGTTCAGCAGCACCTGATGGATTTGGGTCGGATCTGCCAGGATCACCCCCCCATCAGCAGGGATCGAAATATCCTGGCATATCGAGATGGTAGTGGGCAACGATGAGCGTAGCAGCTTGAGAACCTCCATGACAATCGGAACAATCTGCACCGCTCGCAACGTCTGTTCGCTCTGGCGGCTGAAGGTAAGGATCTGCTTCACCAGGT
>Ga0209212_1004025_pt1 | contig 18635 bp, 17 predicted proteins | sample RifGroC2_FD_183996 | JGI IMG/M metagenome (GOLD analysis project Ga0209212, IMG submission 183996) | Groundwater microbial communities from Rifle, Colorado, USA - Groundwater C2 (SPAdes) (version 2) | ecosystem: Environmental > Aquatic > Deep subsurface > Groundwater | place: Rifle, Colorado...
CCCCGATCAATCTCGTGATCATAACCATTGGCGGCAGCATCCTGATCCGCGGTTTATCCATGCTGCTGTGGGGAAAGGATACCCATTCACTGCCGCCCTTTTCAGGCGATGATCCGATCGCTATCGGCGGCGCCACCATCCTCCCCCAGCATCTCTGGATTCTTGCCATCACGGTGGTGATAATTGTTGCCAACAAGTTCTTCTTCTATCACACCATCAGCGGCAAGGCCATGCGCGCCTGTTCCTACAACAGACGCGCCGCCGGACTGGTGGGTATCGATGTGCGGCGCATGGTGCTGCTATCCTTTATCATCAGCTCTGCCATGGGTGCCGTGGCCGGCATTATTGTCGCACCCTTGACCATGACCGCCTATGACGTGGGGGTCATGCTTGGGCTGAAGGGATTCTGCGCCGCCATTATCGGCGGCATGAGCAGCGGCGTGGCCACGGTGGTGGGTGGGTTGATCCTGGGGGTGCTGGAATCGTTGGGCGCCGGGCTCATCTCTTCCGGTTACAAGGATGCCATAGCATTCATCATCCTCCTGTTGATCCTTTTCATTCGTCCGCAAGGTCTGTTCGGCAAAGCGGAATCGGAGAGGGTCTGACAGCGTGAAAAAAGAACTCCTCAAATTTCTCTTATTTGCTGTCTTGGTGCTGGCAGCGCCCTATGCCCTCAGTGGCGGCTATATCATGAACGTGCTGGTCTTCGTGGGAATCAACACCATGCTGGCAGTGGCGCTCAATCTGCTGCTGGGATATGCCGGCCAGATCTCCCTCGGCCACGCCGGCTTCTTTGGCCTCGGCGCCTACCTGTCCGGTATCCTGACCACAACCGCAGGCTGGAACCCGTGGCTGGTCATGCCGCTGGCGGCTGCCCTGGTGGGTATCATGGCGTTTATGATCGGGTTTCCCATTCTCAAGCTCAAGGGACACTACCTGGCCATGGCCACCCTGGGTCTCGGCATCATCATCTATATCGTCTTCAACGAGACCATCGACTACACCGGAGGCCCCTCGGGCCTTTCGGGCATCCCCAGTCTCTCGGCAGGTTCCATTACCTTTGACAGCGACGTCAAAAACTACTACCTGATCTGGTCTTTCACCCTTGTTGTCTGTCTGTTGGCCATCAATCTTGCCAACTCCCGGATTGGGCGCGCACTCAGGGCCATTCACGATTCCGAGGTAGCTGCAAGGGTCCTGGGGGTCAATGCCCGGCTCCTCAAGGTACAGATATTTGCCCTCTCTGCCATGATCTCCGCCCTGGCAGGCAGCCTGTACGCCCATACCATGACCTTTATCTCGCCTGCCTCCTTTGGTTTCAACTTCTCAGTGGAGCTGCTGACCATGGTGGTTATCGGCGGTCTCGGCAGCATCTACGGATCTTTTCTAGGTGCTGCTCTGCTGACCCTTCTTCCCGAGTTCCTGCGATCAGCCCAGGACTACGACATCATCATCTACGGCGGTCTGCTGATGGTGATGGTCATGTTCATGCCGGGCGGACTGGCGCGGGGCGTGCCCGATCTCGTCAGGAAGCTGGTAAAGGCGATGGGAGGTAACCGGCATGCTTGAGGTTTCCGGAATTACCCAGATCTTCGGCGGTGTTACCGCCCTGGAGAATGTCTCCTTTTCTGTCGTCAAGGGTGACATTACCGGCGTGATCGGCCCCAACGGCGCCGGCAAGACAACACTGTTCAATATCATCACCGGCATCTACACCCAGACCGAAGGCAAGGTCACGCTGGAAGGGCGCGATGTATCCGGACTGCCGCCTGAAAAGCTTGCGCCGCTCGGCATGGTGCGGACGTTTCAGAATATCGAGCTGTTTGGCGGCATGACCGTGCTGGAAAACGTCATGGTCGGAATGCATACCAAAAGCTCCAGCGGCCTGCTGTCCTGCTCCCTCAAGATGCCCTGGGCCATGAAGGAGGAGTCGCGCATCCGCGAGGGGGCGTTGCGCTGGCTCGAATTTACCGGTATTACCGATCTGGTTGATGTTGTCGCAGGCAACCTTCCCTTCGGCAAGGGTCGTCTGCTGGAGATCGCCCGCGCCATGGCGGTCGAACCGCGAATTATCCTTATGGATGAGCCTGCTGCCGGCCTCAACAGCCAGGAAACCCTTGTTCTTGCCCGGTTGATCCGGAGTATCCGGGACCTGGGGATCACCGTTGTCCTGGTGGAGCATGACATGGAGCTGGTAATGGATATCTGCGACAGGATCGTGGTGCTGAACCTGGGCAGGAAACTGGCCGAGGGCACCCCGCGCGAGATCCAGGATAATCATGAGGTTATCGCGGCATACCTGGGAGATGAATAAGGAAACGTGCCTTTTCCGCAATCTCGGCGTTGCCCGGCGGGAATTCGTTGTGCGGCGTAGCGCTGCTACGCCTCCGCCGATTCCCTTGGGCGCCTTGACCTTGCGAAAAAATCACGTTTCTAAATTGAGGTGATTTAAACCGTTATGCTCAGACTTAAAAACATAAATACCTATTACGGCAAGGTCCATGCCCTCAAAAATGTCTCCCTGCATCTGGATGAGGGAGAGATCGTCACCCTGCTCGGGGCCAACGGCGCGGGCAAGACCACTATTCTCAATACCATCTCCGGCGTGACGCCTGCTGCCACGGGGGATCTGCTCTTTAACAAGGAAACGATCATTGCCCTGGAACCGGACCGGATCGTCAAACTCGGCATCTCCCAGGTGCCCGAAGGGCGCCAGGTCTTCAAGCCGCTTTCGGTGGAGGACAATCTGGAGCTGGGCGCATATCTGCGCTACCGGAATCGTGAAGCCAAGTCAGCCATCCACAAGGATATGGAACAGGTCTTTACCCTTTTTCCCCGACTGGAAGAGCGCCGTCGTCAACTGGCCGGCACCATGTCCGGCGGAGAACAGCAGATGCTGGCCATCGGCAGGGCATTGATGGCCAAGCCCCGTCTGCTGCTCCTGGACGAGCCCTCCATGGGGCTGGCGCCGCTGGTGGTTCAGGAAATCTTCCGGGTTTTGGAACAGCTGCGCCAGGAGCACGGCACGACCATCCTGCTGGTGGAGCAGAACGCCAAGGCCGCCCTCAAGCTTGCTGACCGGGGCTATGTCCTGGAGACCGGCAAGGTTATCCTGGAGGGACCGGCAGATGAGTTGATGGAAAACTCCGAGGTCAAGCGGGCCTACCTGGGCAAGGACAAGAAGGAAATCTGGGAGCGATAAGGCCGGGAAAAGCAGTTAACCGCCGATGAACGCCGATACACGCAGATAAATCAAGGCTTGAAAAGATATTCGGTCGAAATCATTACTCACACGTAGGCACAAAGGCACGGAGAAAACCAGTTTTAAAAGTTTGGAGTCTTTGGGGTAACCATTAAGGTTTTTGTTTTAGACTTTCTCCGTGACTACGTGCCTTTGTGTGAGAGACCGGTTTTAATTTTGGTTCCGGCTATGCCGTTTTAAGATTTATTTAGACCATCGTCGTGTTCGGCGGTTCAAATGATTTTCCAGGCTTAAATTACCTCAACTTTCCCGCCTGAAAGACCCTCCAAGGCAACTACTGCGACAAAGTGTAAAGAAACTTTACACTCGGCTCAAACCCTTTCTGACAAAGCATCCGCGGGCTAAATTTAAATTTGTGTAACAAAACTTTACAGTTGTGCAAAGCCCCATCTGATGCAGGTTTGCGCCAATTTCGCCTACAAGTGTAAAAAAACGTTACATTTCAGATTCTACATCTTGAGTCTTTTTTCCTGCCTTGGCCCGACCCACCCCCAATATCCACTTTTCACCTCTCCATTCATGTCCCGCTTGAATCCGGTCCGCGCAGGCCGTATCTCCGAAACCCGCTTACAGCAAAGCTTCGCGGCGATTTGCCCGTAAAAGTGCCTGGCCGCGCATTTGGCGGCTGAATATCAATTATGCCGCTTCAGATCAATTTAAAAGTATAGATTTTCAATGAGTTGGCACTATCTGTGTATACAATTAATAGATGTTCTAATTTAGATTGTGATGAGTACCCAAACCGGTATTAGAAGTATCTTGCCTGTTCTGATGCATAAAGGAGATGGTTATGTCAGTCAATGCGATATCTGACAACCCCGAGATGATCACCCTGATGTATTCAAAAAAGGCTGATTCTGTAATTCAACCAGCCAAGCCTTTTTCATCCACAATTGATAAGGCTTCAAGCCGGACGGCAAAGATTCCTCAAGGCAATAGCCAGTCAGCAAGAACGATGAAGCATGTGGTGCAGGTCTATGATCAGGATGGAAAAGTTCGCATTAAATTCATGGACAGCAATAACGATGTCATTTATCAGATGCCCTCGGAAATGGCGCTTAAAATCAAAGATCAGATGTCTAAGCCGGATATATCAGCATATGTAAACGTTTAATTTTTGCTGTAAGCACAGTAAAGTTTTTAAGAACGTCCCTCGCGACCCCTCCAGCTCGACGAGAATGAGATTGAAGCCATGCTCTCGCAAATTGCGCCCGCATCAGATTTTGAGAGTTGATGGCACCGCCGGAGGCGAAGAAGAAACGGGCGATTGGGCTTGGAAGGGGAGGGGATGATAATGCTTGACTTTGAATTAAATATACTGTCCCCAGATTTACCTGTCCCCAGATTTACCTGTAGCAATTTCGTTTCTGCCTATTGAAGGATTTTTGCAAAACGCATACGGACCATTGCCAAAAAAACAGCATACATGCGTAGGTGGGAAGAGTGTCGAGGAGTATGAGTTGGAGTTTCCGGAGTTGATGAACATTGTCGCCATTCCGAAGGATTTTGCGGTGTCCGGTGCTATCATCGATTACAAGGCGACCTACCGGAAATCAGCCAATACGCTTACGGTGCGGCGGGAACTGAAGGACAAAACCGTTTCGAACATTTGTTCCCCTGAATATGCAGCTGATTATAAGAAAATCATGCTCAGCATTGCCAAAGACCTGAAATCACAGATACTTATTAGTGATTGATCGTTTTTATGAAATCCCCTTAACAAGACGATTTCAACATGGCTTTGACCTGCCCTAAAAACCGGCAGGTCAAAGCCATGGACATTGAGCGCCAAGAGAGAAAAAATGAAACTGATAACGACTGTTGCATTGTTTCTTGCCATGATCGTCTGCGCTTCTGCAAATGATTCTGCTGTTGAAACTGCTGCTGGCGGGCTGAAACTTCGTAAAGAGCAAAGCGTCCTGATGAAAAAGGAGCGACTTTATATATCCGAGAATATCGTCCGGGTTGAGTATGAATTTCTGAATACAAGCAAAAATACCGTTGTCAGTGAAGTTGCTTTTCCAATTCCGCCGGTAGCATTTGCCTTTGATGATCCCGGAGGGAGAAGAGACTTCCCGGATTTTAAGGCGTGGATTAACGATGTACCAATGCAAGTGGAAAAGGAAGTTCGTGCTTTCGTCAAAAATCGTGAGGTAACCGAAGCTCTTCGAAAAGCCAAGCTTCCAATCGAGACGTTCGGGGATTTTGAGCCGTCGGAGCAACAAAACCCTATTGCAAAATTGAAACCGGAAGTCCGAGAAACACTGGTAAAGGCAGGCGCATTGCAGAGAGAGGGAGATGATTACTGGCCAGAATGGGAAGTCCATGTCAAATATCATTGGCGTCAGGAATTCACGCCTGGAACCATCGTGCGGATTAAACATGAATATGTGCCCGTAGCCGGGTTTGGTGGGTCTGTTATTAAGCATTTTAAAGATAACTTCAAAGATTCTTGTATTGATCCCACAACTTACTCTGAGTTAAAGCGGCAGGTAGGGGATAACTTTTTCACCACGACCTGGGTCAGTTACATCCTGACAACTGCGAATACCTGGCAAACCCCGATAGAGGACTTTGAACTGGTGGTTGAGGGAAAGCAAGGCGATCTTCTTTCATTCTGCTGGGACGGCCCCGTCGAGAAGATCGGACCGGCAAAAGTCAGGGCGAAATTAAGAAATTTCATACCGAAAGGTGAGTTGAAGGTCTACTTCCTGAGCCACCAGCCGGATGTTGCCTCAGGGTCGGCAACGAAAACCGCTATCTTTAAAAAATTTGCCTTCTTATCTGTTTTTGTCCTTTTGGAACGGCTGTTTGAAACTGCTGTCACCTTGCTGTTGTTGAGGTCTTATCACCTGCGAATGTGGTGATTATCATGCGGATATTTGGCCGTGACAATCATTCTGTTCACATTGCTCTTTCCGTTGATTCTCCCCGCAGTGGCCGGTAATGTGGTGCTGGCCAAGTTGCTTGTCATCATCCTTGAGACTGCGACCCTGTTCATGTTGACCAACCTGGCGTGGTTTCGTACCGATGATACTACGGACCCGTTGCTTCGTACCCTGGTCATGGCAGTGGTCTGCGGTAATGTCGCATCTATGATTGTCGGCATTTACCTGTTGTTACCGCTTGAGATGGGTCTGTTAAAGCCTCTCTTTCATCATTAGAATTCAGTCCGGGAGGATAATTCGTGCCAGTCATCAGCATCACCTGTCCATCATGCGGCTTCAGTAAAGATACTGAGCTGCAACGCATGCCACCGGCCACATCAATTGTGATCTGTCCTAAATGTTCGCAGCGCTTCTCGTTCGCAGACGTCTGTCAAGAGACGGACACTCCTTTCTCCCACTCCCCGGTTGTGGCCCCTGAAACACCGGCACCGCTCACATTACCACCTGAATCGGTACCGAAACCACTGATCCCGATTCAGGAACTGCCTTTGCAGCAAGGGGGAACCCGAGCCAAGTCGCTGCTGCTGTTCTTCATCCTGCTGGTGATAGTGTTGGTCGCTGTCCGACTCTGGGCCGATGGCAAGAAACGAAGTGTGCCGTTTCCGAACTTCATCACGACAGCTGCTCAAGGGGTGGCGGTCTCCTGGGATAATGAAGTTGTCCTGCTGGATCATGCCGGCCACGTGACGGGCCGGTTGAGCCTGCCAAAGGAGACAACCCTTACCCAGTTGCTTTATGTCGGCGATGAACTCTGGCACGCCGACCATACAACCAACTCCATCCGGCGTCTCCGCAACGGTTCCTGGGAAACGGTGGTGAATGGCGGGAAGAGGTTCCGCGGTGCGTTCAAGTTCGTTGTCGATCGGAAAAGCGGCGAGATCTTCGTGGCAGACTCATCCAATCATATCATCCATCAGTTCATGACCGACGGCTCATACGTGAGAAGCTTCGGCAGGGAAGGGAAGAAGCCGGGCGAACTGAAGTTTCCCAATTCAATCCTGTTCGACCGTGACGGCAATCTGATCGTGGTAAATACGAATTGTTTTCGTATCGATCTGTTTTCTCGCCAGGGTGACTTCTTAAAGACAATCGCCAACGTTGCGGCCATTGATGCCTACAGATTCCCCACGCTTCTGGCTAAGGTCGGCGACTGGTTAGCCTTTCTGCATACCGTTGATCTGAGGCAAGCCGAGGTAATGCTTTACAATGATGACGGGCAGGCGATTGGTAAGTTCCCGGTGCCGCGACGGCTGGACGAAGCCGGCGACATTGCTGCCTGGGACAGGAAAGTGCTGGTCAGCGATCAGAAGCTGCGTAAAATTTATGCCTTTTCAGCGGCAGACCGAACCTTTTTGGGATCGTTCAGTGATGAGCTTGACCAGATGGGAGAGAGGGCAACGCGTCTTGAAAACCGTTACGGGCGCATCTCAGGCTACGCATTGATTGCACTACTGATCTGCTGCCTGCCCGTTATCTATCTGTACTATCAGACTCGTCAAAACGAGGAGCGACGGCTCGGAAAGGTGGATTGCGGCAATATCATACCGAACATGGCCATTTTGGGAGTTGCCGTAGACCGGCGCAAACTGGCCTACGCAGCGGGCGTTCTCATCCTGTCAATGATGTTCATGCTCTTTTGTGTTCCCCTGATTCGAGCCAATCGGACGCTTCTGCCGTTCATAATGGGTGGCAATTTGGTCTTGCTGCTGGGTATGCTGCGTTTCCTCATGGAGAGCGGCATCCATAATCCCTCCCGGCGGGATCTGGTCGAGAAGCTGGTGCGAGCCGCGACCCCCAACCTGTCAAAGCTGCTTGCCCCTGGCGAACAGGTCGTGGTGTGTACTGCGCTGCGTCGCAGTGTCTGGTTGAATCAACCATTTATCCTGCTGCTCACAACTGAGCGTATCCTGATGCTTGATTTTGCCGCCCTGCGCCCCAAGGGATACAGCAGACTCGGTTACGGTGACATTGACAAGATTTCTCTGGAGCCGGTGAAGATCGGCATTACCTTTCTTAACCGGCTAGTGAAAACAGAGATGTTCCGCATCAGATTGGATTTGAAGGCGGGCGCAGGGATGCCATCGCTGCAGTTTATAGGGTCTGATCTACCGATATTGGAGCAAATCAAAGGACTTTTGGTGTCTAAATCCCATCAAGCGGCTACACTGGGGTTTGCCTCACTTTGTCCAACCTGTTTTTCCCCTCTCGATGCTGCGGGGTGCCCGAAATGTCGCACGAAAAAGAAGCAGGACTGGAAACCGCTCCTGTTATCGCTTTTATATCCAGGCCTTGGGCAGTTCTATAATCGGGAGATCAAAAAGGGCTGCCTCATCAGCATCGGTTTTACCAGCGGAGTACTTGCACTCACTATGCCGGTCACTAAAATACTTGACCGCTCGGCCGAAATAATGCCAGGCGACATGACCATGATCTCAAAAAGCCTCCTGATGTCTCTTGTGCTTTACGCAGTAGCGCTTGCTGATGCAGACTTTGTGGGACGGCAGGGGCGGAGGTTGTTTTCGATGAGCATTTTCAAAAGGAGCTCGTACAAAAGGTAACAGATTTATTATAACGGAATGTCCCCACTCTCACTTGGGCGCGGACGCAACGAAAAGGGGCCCGTCGCGCCGGTCACGCACATAAGAGTTAGATTACTTGAACCGAAACCGATCAAGATCAAAATAAGGGGCACGTGGCTAACGTAATACCACAATTGAGTAAAGGATCGTTATTCAACTTAATGATGATATTTTGGTGTTGTTATACCGCATTTCTTTTCATCAGGAAAAAGAAGCGAACCTTTCTCTATTTCTCAATACTTTTCTTTATATATTCGCTGCTGACGTTTTACTATTTCCCAGTTGGGAACGGGTACAACTTAATATTGTTTGTGATTCTGTCGATAATTGCGCTGGTTGCAAGTTGGAAAGAAGTTGAGTTAGCAGATAAAGAAGGCAAATCCGCTGCACAATTTTTGAATCTTGATAAATGGGACATATTTTTAGGCGTAATACTTTACATGGTTTGGACCACAATCAAGATCAGAAGTGGGAAATAACTGCGACGGACGACAGAAACGTCTATTTTGTAAATTAGAAAAATACATAACAGCATCCTCAAGGGTTCTTTCAAGCGTGTGTAACCCCCAAGAAAAGAGTATGAGATAAGGGTATGATGGTCACGTCTACAGTCCGCAGAAAATTGAATTTTCGCATAAATATCTGTGTTCTGTAGACGTGACCCTCTATAATTTCTGAACAAAAGCGGGACACTCCCCAGTTTTAATTGTCCCCAGCGGGAAAACATAGGGGGCGTCCCCGTAATTCTAAGTAATTATACGCGATATCCGTCCATAGCGTTAAAAATTCGCAATTTGGTATGAACAATAAACCTAGAAAGGACGGCTGAGAAGCAATGGCACTTTTCAATCTAATCTGCGATGGACTGTTAATATATAAGAAGAGCAACCTTCAGAAGATTTTCTCAATTTGCCTAGGAATATTTGTCTCAACTGCCACCCTTGTCGGCTGTTCATCTACCTCTCCGAAATTCAACGGGTTATCCACAAATAGCCGTGGAATATTCGCTAGTGCAACGATCTTTGAATTCGATAAAGTTCCAGAACCGATGAAAGATTTGACACCATACAATTCACGAGATTATGGTTTTCGCACGAATATCATACGAGAAGGAAAGGAAGACTGTATTGTTGCTCATAACCGACGCGAATTACCTGTTTCGGTGACCATTAGAATTACTGCAGAAGAAAACCTGGCTTCTGATCGTGAATTTCCTTTTTACTATGTTGTCCCTCCAAATTCAGACATTTGTATTGCTCGACTCTTTCCCTTGGCCAAAGGTAAAAACTATGCTTTTAGGACGAGCAGTTCATGGATGGCAGGCGATTACGCTGCAAGACACAATCCGCAGCAAGAACGGTACCGCGTCCCATGGGTAGCAGGTGAGAGCTACATCGTCTCCCAAGCTCCGAATGGTCCTATGACAACACATTTCGAACCATACAACCGTAATGCTATTGATTTTGTCATGCCTGAAGGAACCCCTGTTAACGCTGCTCGGTCTGGGAAAATAGTAGGTACAGAAGCGTCATATAAAGCTGGCGGCTATGACCGGACATTACTCGATAAGGCGAACTACGTTGACGTGCTGCATGATGACGGAACAGTTGCATCCTATGTTCATCTGAAGGAGAACAGTTTGGTTGTAACAATCGGGCAAAAGGTTTCAGCCGGAGAGAAGTTGGCGCTATCCGGTTCAACAGGTTACTCAAGTGGGCCACACCTTCATTTTTCAGTGTGGACGTTAGAAAAAAGTGAGAAGGGCTTTGAAAGGGTCTCCTTACCCGTTGAATTCTGTTTCGATGCTAATCCGCAATGCACTTACCTCCAATATGGCATGACAGTATCAACTCAAGGCATTATAGCCGATGCCGGTAGAACGGAAAAAAGCTCAGCCGCGATGCCGAATAATGTTAATGGCGCAGGTAAATCACTAATGACAAAAGAAACTTCTTATTTTGGGCTAAATCTTGCGCCCATCAAAGGAGGATGCTTTCAGAAAGAGGCTGGAGATTCAGTTTCCAAGGGTACTGGGAAGAAAATTTGCGTGGATGATTTCCTTGTGGGGAAGTATGAAGTAACCCAATGGCAGTGGGAAGATATCATGGGGAGCAATCCTTCATATTATAAACAGTGTGGTCCAGATTGCCCGGTGGAAAATGTTAGCTGGGATGACGTACAAAAATTCATAAAAAAACTGAACAAGCAGACCGGGGGAAATTACCGTTTGCCAACTGAGGCGGAATGGGAATTCGCTGCACGTGGAGGGAGTAATAAATGGAAATACTCTGGAAGTGACAATGTTGATGATGTCGCTTGGTTTAAGAGAAATTCAGAAAAACATACTCATACTGTAGCGAAAAAGAAGCCTAATGGATTCGGCTTGTACGACATGAGCGGTAATGTTTGGGAATGGGTTGCTGATTGGTGGTCAGATTTGAAACAGTCATCAGGTAAAAACCAAGGCATATCCCAGGTTCCTCCTGCTGCTTCTTCCCGTGTTATGCGAGGCGGCAGTTGCGGCACTTCTCAGGATGACATGGCGATTTCACTTCAAGGTCTTTATAGTGACCCGGGCACACGCAGTAAAGAAATTGGCTTTCGATTGGCTCGATCAGGAAAACGATAAATAGACAGAAAAGGGTCGCGTCTACAGAACACAGAAAAGGAACAAATAAGAGGTCGCTTCTCAACTATTAACATTGTCCGGAGTTGAAACGCGACCACTTATACCACCTCTGAGAATACGATGATCAATAATAACCACCACAATGGAGGAATAATGGAAATCACAAACATTGAAACAATTCCCGGCAAGACAATCACCACGCATTATGGATTGGTTTGCGGCAGCACGGTGCGCTCGAAGGCTGGGAATTCTGGGGACACCTTACTTAATTCATGGTAGATTCTATTCGTAAGTGCACCACATGAGAACAAAAGCAAGACACTCCCCAGTTTATTGTCGCGTTCCTGACACCTTTGTACGGCCCTTAATTATTCCGCAAGCCTGAAAACAACGCAAAAAAATTACCTTATCAGGGGTGACAGATAAGGTATAATTTCGATGTTCGTGGAGAGTCTGTCCCAAGGTTGCCATACAGGAGCCTCCAATGTCGGCCTACCCGTACCTGTTGTTGAGTCTGACCGGACTCGCCGTTACGCTCATCCTGATGTGGGGATGCCGGGGCCAACGGCGGCTGATGCTGCTGGCCGGTCTGCTGTGGGCTCCGACGGGGTTTCTGGGCGTTATCTTCAATCCGGTGTACTGGAACCCTACGCTACTATTTCAGGGCAAGGTAGGCGTTGAAGACCTTATCTTCTCGTTCTGGTCCGCCTCGCTCTGCTGGCTCATCGCTGCGGGCGCTGCTCCGCTGGAAGGTCCAAAGCTTCGCGCACGCGCTGTCCTGGCACGTTCACTTCTTGTCCTGCTGGTCTTCATGACGGCCTTTGTGCTGTCGAAATTCGCTGTCAAAGGTGTGATGACTGCCGCGATGCTTGCTGCGTTTCCGGTGGCCGGGCTGATGGCATGCTTCAGGCCTGATGCAATGCGTCTGGTAATGCGCGGAGCCCTGGGCTATCCGGCAATCTATCTCTCGAGCATCGCGCTCACTGTCTGGGTGTTCCCGGAATTCGGTGGCCAGTGGCGGGTTCAGGGCCACTGGGGAGTGGCCGCATCCGGCATTCCGCTGGAAGAGGCGGTCTGGGCTCTTCTCTACGGCGCACTCAGCCCATGGATTACCGCCTATGTATTTGATGTGTATCACCTTTGAGATCTAACAGCCTCTTTTCTGTAGTTTTCCTTTTGTAAAAAACCATTTGCCAATCGATAACGAAACACTCCTAACCTTTCCCGCATTTGACGACGAGTGCTTCAAATTAGTAGCATCCGCGAAAAGGAAACCTATGGTGTCGTGCTTGCAAGGTTGCGAAGTAAGGATATAGTTACCGTACGGGACGAAAACCTCGAATACATTATCCCGGCGCGTTATACCAGATAACACCTTGAGATTGCCCTAATATTTGAGCTGAAATACATGAATAGAGGAGTCTGGAATGAGCGAGATGACCGTAATGATGTCGAAAAGAAATTTTCTGGAAGTGTGTATGGGCATAGAAAAGCTTTGTGCAGATTTGTACCATCATTACAGCGAGATATATGAAGATATTCCAGAAGCATCCCAACTTTGGAAGAAAACAGCTCTTGAGGAAGAAAATCACCGTAGACAGTTTGAATTGGCGTTACGTCTAGTGAACGAAACCGAATTTGAAGTGTCGAAGGACGGCCTGAAACGGGCATATTCAATCCAGTACAAGCTCTTGAACCTCATGGAGCATATCAAGGACAATAAACCGGATCTTCTGACCGCGGTTACGAAGGCGCTTGAAATGGAGAGTAATCTTGCAGATCTTCACGTTCATACCTCGCTGCATTTCGAGGATGAGTCAATGCAAAAACTGTTCAATACACTGGGTGAGGCGGATCGTGACCATGTTACCGATATGCAGCGCTATCGGACTATTCTGTATCTACCGTTATGCGAGATGGCAGGATAACGATGTATTATGAAGTGAAAAATGAGCAACATCATGGCCTGCCCGCAAAGCATTATTCAAGGCTTATCGGTATGACAGGCTTCAGCGGATCATCCGGTCCTAGGAGGCGGTGCCCGCCTGATATGCAGCGTTATTAAGTGAGTTAACGACAATAAAATGGAAAGGAAGGTGTTCTCATGACTATTCAGGTAGCAATTCTAAGCATTATTCTCACGGTTGTTGTCAGCGGCAATGCTCATGCAGTCGGGAAAAACAAGGCCTTGGAATTCAAAGGGAGTTCGATGGGTACGGTAACTTTCGACGGCTCAAAACATAGTAGCGCCGGGTTAGTTTGTTCTGACTGTCACAATCCGGAAGTATTCCCCAAAATGAAGCAGGGGACCGTCAAGATAACCATGAACGAGCTTTATGCAGGCAAGTATTGCGGCAGATGCCATGACGGCAAGAAAGCCTTCATGATCAAGGACAACTGTACCCGTTGTCACCATAAGCCGGGAATCAAATAGAAGATTCGATCATCCTGATTAAGACCGGCCCGATAACGCGGCCGGTCTTGGCTTATGGCGTTGCAGCGACACGATATCGAGTAAAACCTATAGTGTCAGTCATGCTAAGTTGCAGTATTTCAGGGAATATATAGCGATATTGAAGACAATCCGGGAGCGACAGGCTCCCTTTTTTGTGTCTGGAATTTATGAACTATTGTAAATTATTAAAAGTTCAGTAATATACGTGCAACATTTATGTTAATTAAGACATCTTCAATGATTCGATCGTGCAGGAGGATACTCATGAGTATTGAAAAAACTGCCGGCACAGCTGCCGTATCCTCCGATATTGCTGATTCGGGGCTTCAACATCCGCCGGTGCCGGTTGAGTGGTGGTTTCTTCAAGGGCGGTACGGCGCGTCGGGTAATCAGGACAACTGTTTCATGTTCGCCTTTTTCCGCTATAACATCGCCAAGCAGGACGAGGCTCCAAAATACGGCTATGGACTCCTCTTTGCCGAACTTGCCAACGGCTCTGCAATACACAGTTACAAAAGCTGGACCGACCCGGTAATCTGGGATCATGTTGTCGAAAATCTGCGCAATAACAACAGCTGTATGGACGATCTTTTCCGCAAAGCCCTGCTGGAGGAATTCGAGCAGGGAAAACCGCCGCTGCCCATTGAATTAAAAACAGAGCCGGTAGTATTCCGAATGGGACCTCTGCATGCCGAATGGGACGGATTCTGCCTGCGAGAATGCCCGAACGGCGATATGGAATTTCAATTCCCCCTGCCGAGCAGCGGAAAAAACCTGGCATTTCTCCTGAAACCCGTGAACCGTCTTCATGATATCAAGTGCGGACCGGAAGCGGACAACCCTGATCGGGGCATGAAATACGAGGTTCGCACCCGTTGGACAATGCATGACCTGACGATGGAAGAAGAAACTGTTCCGGGGTATGCCTGGTATGAGCACCAATGGGGCGGCACGAGCTGGCTGGTCGATAGCGAGGTGGAACAAAGCCGCGTACTGGCCTGGGAATGGTTCGGCCTATCCCTGGACAACGGCGCTGACTGCCTCGTGATGGTTCACCGGGACGCCCGGACCAGGGAGGTCGTGGCACAGCATGCGACCTGGTTCGCACCAGACGGCTCCACGGTTGAAATAGATGATGTCGAACTGGAAGCCAGGCGTTACTGGTGCAGTCCCCATACCTTTATCCGTTATCCCGTGGAATGGGATATCCGGATCCCGTCGATAAACCTGCGGATTAATTTTCAACCCCTGGTCGACGACCAGGAACTGGCTACTTTCGAACCCGGGCGTGCCATATGGGAAGGTGCCGGCACTGCGGTGGGGACGATCGGCGGCATACAGGTAGCAGGAACCGCGCGAGGCGAACTGCACGGATACGGGCATATCTTCAACTATGATGATTTCCTGTCGGATGCGACCCGTCCGGTTGATGACGCGTTGGAAGCGTTTCTTCCCGTCAGTTTCACCGACGAGCAGGCAGTCCGGTTCGCCGGGACCGCTGTCTGGCGCCACGATCCGGCCGGCCTGACAGCAGCGATAGCAAGGCCGGTGTGGGATCTCCTGAAACGCAATGGAAAACGGTGGCGGCCCCTGTTCGGGCATTTTCTCCTGCGGGCGCTGGGAGGGGACTGCGCGAAATACGGTGCCCTGGTGTCTGTCATGGCCGAACTGCTCCACAGCGGCGCCCTGATCATCGATGACATCGAGGATGATTCCCTGCTGCGCCGCGGCGAAACATGCATCCACCTTCGCTATGGCACTGATATCGCCATAAATGCTGGCACAGCCCTTTACTTCCTCCCTGCCATCAAACTGATGGAGCAGACAGACCTTACAATTGAGCAACGGCTGCACCTGCACGAAATCAAGGAACGGGTCTGCATCGAGGCACATTGCGGCCAGGCTCTGGACATCTACTGGACCCGCGCCCTGACACGCGAGAACCTGGATGTCTGGTTGAGCGAAGGGATGGAGGACCGCCTGCTGCAGATGTACGACCTGAAAACAGGGGCCGGAACCCGCGGGGTGGCCCAGGCAGCAGCCGTGCTGGCAGGAGCCGATGACGGGATATCGGCGGAATGCGTCAAGTTTGCCCGCGCCTATGCCGTAGCCTTCCAGATCGTGGATGATATCCACAACTTCAGCCGCTCTCCCCAGTGGACTAAAACCGCCGGAGAGGATATTGAGACCGGAAAACCAACCTATGTGATCATGACCGCCCTCCGTCTGCTGGACGATAACCGTCGCCAACTGCTTGCGGATCTGCTGTGCGACCCGGCAGCAAGGTCCACTGCTGAAGGCCGTGCATTGGGGATCGACCTCGTTCATGAATCCGGAGCGCTGGACATCTGCCGCAAACAGGCGCTGCGTCTGACCGATGAGGGATGGTCGAAGCTTGCTTGTCATCTGCCGCCGACCGAAGCAAAGATCCTGCTCAGGGCTATGTGCCAGAAGATGCTGCAGTTCATCTATGAAAGCTGATCCGTGTCTGGTCGGATATTCAAAGAGATAAATAAACAAATGCAAGCTCAGTCAGGAGTTTATTTGCAGTTTCGTTACCAGTTTATTTGCAGGGGGGGGATGTCGTAATTTCTAAGATTAGGGGGGATTCTGATTTTTGTATAGGTCCTTGGAGTCTTGTAGCACCAAAGCTCAACGGTATATAGTCCTGGGGGTATATTGTATAAATAGTACATTCCATCCTGACCAGTGTATGTAGGTGCGGATCTTCCAATACGCTGTGACCACAAAGTGACCTGGACATATGCCGCAGGATAAACACCGCGATTGACTCTACCTCTAACAGTAGTTAATGCATAGACTATGGTTGAAGAAAACAGAATGATAAATAGTAATGCCGCTGTGATGAAGCGATTTTTCATAAACTCACCCCTTCAAATGTTATTTACCCGGGTATGGTGCAACTTCTGAAGAATGAATAATGGGTCTCATAATCTGAATACATTTATTGTTGTAGTCGTATTTAATGTCATAATTATAAGTTCCATAGATTTGCTTTTTCTTGTCAAGATGTACTATCGCTGCCTGGTATCCGGCACGTTCAACCAATACGGAGGGGAAATCATAGCCACTCTCAGATTTCTTAACCAAGATCTCAATATCAAATGTTCCATCATTTTTCATTGATGGTGCAATTGGTGGGACCACGGAAACTCTACAGTTGTTGCTGTCGGTATTTCCTATAACTTTCCAAACCTCATTGCCTTTATTCGTGCTAATGTTGCTCATTGTGAGCACAAGTAGTACTGCGAAATATCCGGCAAAAGCACCAGATAACTGTATGTTGAACTTGCTTAACTTTCCTGTGACAGAATCCGTTTTTGGAGGTGGCAATAACCTATAAAGTAATATCGCAGGAATTATTGGCAGCAAAACAACAAGTATCACATAAATAACATCGACATTTGTGCTAAACATATAACCTCCAATGCTTTATCTGCTTTGCATGCTTGTTTATATGCAGTTAGAGACTAGAACCTGTCATCTACATGTAGATGTTTTTCAAGTGTTGCAACCGCATTCGAAGGTTGACTTCATAAGCTCGATTCGTATGTTTCAGGACCTCATATCCCTCTGTTTTGACAAATCTACTATCGCAGAATTCTGCTTGTGTGATGTATCCCACTGATGCAAAGGGTGATGTCTTCAATAGCACCTGGGTGTTCTCCCCATGGACCAATTATAATAAAATATTAATATAATGCCAGGTGTCAAACGTCAAGGTAATGATGTTGTGATGTGAGAGCCGGAATGCGCGATGAAATCCACATTTTGACCAAATCCCCGGCCAACGGCAGTCCAGCGAAATCAGAAGGCGATGCAGCTCGACTATTTTGCCCGATTGGCAGGCTAGGGTTGACAGTGTTTTAAACTGCGTGCTAAACACGACGGTAAGCTGATTTGAAAGGATAAACATGACACGCGATGAAGCACGCAAGAAGATTATCTTTGCCCTGGATGTGAACGGGCTGGCTGAAATTGACCGATACGCCGAGATGCTCTCCAGCAAGGTTGGTATGTTCAAGGTAGGCAAGGAACTGTTTACCTCCTGCGGCCTGGAGGCGGTCAAAACCGTCCAGCGCCACGGCGGCCAAGTCTTTCTGGACCTGAAGTATCACGACATCCCCAATACGGTTGCCAAGGCCATGGTGGAAGCGGCCCGGCTGGGTGTGCAGCTGGCAAACCTGCACGCCCTTGGTGGACGGGAGATGATGGAAACAGCAGCCACGGCGGTGCGCAAGGAGTTCGGCGACCAGCGGCCACGCCTGCTGGCGGTAACCATCCTGACTTCGTCCACCGAGGAAACGCTGCGGGGCGTCGGCATTGATCATCCCGTGCAGGACATGGTTGTGCGGCTGGCAAAATTGGCCCAGGAGTCCGGCATGGACGGCGTGGTTGCCTCTCCCCTGGAGATCGGTCTGATCCGTGAGGCCTGCGGTCCCGGTTTCCTGATCGTCACCCCAGGTGTGCGGCCGGGCTTTGCCTCGGTGGATGACCAAAAACGGATCATGACCCCGGCAGAGGCGGTGGGTGCCGGTGCCGATTACCTGGTGATCGGCCGGCCGATTGCCAAGGCGGCTGACCCGGCTGCTGCGGCAGAGTTGATCGTGGACGAGATCGTGGCGGGGTGCCCATGAAGGGTGAACTGATATTCGGCGTCAATCCGGTAAAGGAATCACTGCAGGGTACCCGTGGGGCCTACAATCTGTATGTGCAGATCAGCGCAACCGACCACCGCGTG
>Ga0209212_1004026_pt1 | contig 18631 bp, 18 predicted proteins | sample RifGroC2_FD_183996 | JGI IMG/M metagenome (GOLD analysis project Ga0209212, IMG submission 183996) | Groundwater microbial communities from Rifle, Colorado, USA - Groundwater C2 (SPAdes) (version 2) | ecosystem: Environmental > Aquatic > Deep subsurface > Groundwater | place: Rifle, Colorado...
TAGGCGACGCCATGGCTTCTCCTGCGCCGGACCAGCTGTCCCATGATGCTCACCGCGATCTCCTCCGGGGTCTCGGCACCGATCTCCAGCCCCACCGGGGTGATTACCCGCGCCCGCTGCTCCTCTGGGTAACCCTCCTCGGCGAGGGTCCTGAAAAGCGCCTCCCTCTTACTGCGACTCCCCAAGAGACCTATGAAACCGGCCTCGCTGGCCAGGGCGCCGCGCACCGCGTCGAAATCCGAGAGGTGCCCGGGGGTTGCGATGACGACGCAGCTTTCGGCATCGAGCCTGAGTCGGGCAAAGGCGTCCCGGGCCGGCGAGACCACCAGTTCGTCGGCGCAGGGGATCCGCTCCGGGGTGGCGCAGTCGGGGCGCTCGTCCACCACGGTCACCCGAAAGCCGCACCCCTTGGCCAACGACGCCGTGGCCTGCCCCACGTGCCCGGCACCGAACATGACCAGGTGCGGAGAGCTTAAGTGCGGCTCGACGAACACGGTCATGGCCCCACCACAGGCGAAGCCATGCTCCTCGTTCAAGATGAAGGGGAGCGTGCGCGGCAGGCCCGAGTCCATGGCATCTCTGGCCGCCGCTATCGTTTCCGCCTCCACCCGTCCTCCGCCAACGCTCCCCAGGGTGCTGCCGTCCTCGCGCAGCAGCATCTTGGCCCCCGCCTTGCGCGGCGACGAGCCACTGTGCTCGGTGACGGTCGCCAGGGCAAAGCGCGCTCCGGCGCGCCTGAGCCTGACGACTTCCTCGTAGATGTGCAACTCTGTCATGTCCGGTCCTTCTCCGATAAATGATTTAAGGTCTTGCGGCAGCAGAGCTACCCCTTCTTGAGCGAGGCCGCGACCCGTTCCCTGGTCAGCGGCAGGGTGCGCACCCTCGCTCCGGTGGCGGCGAAAAGGGCGTTGGCCACGGCCGGGGCGACCGGAGGCACGCCGGGCTCTCCAATCCCTCCCGGCTTCTCGCCGCTCTTGACGATCTGCACCCGCACCTCGGGCATGGCGTCGATGCGCAGGACGGGGTAGTCGTCGAAGTTGGACTGCTCGACGCGCCCCTTTTTCAGGGTTATGGCGCCGTAGAGGGCCGCGGAGAGGCCGAAGGCGATGCCGGATTGCATCTGGGCCTCGATGGTGTCCGGGTTGACGATCCTGCCGCAGTCGACGGCGCAAAACATCCGGTGCACCTTGAGTTCCCCCGATTCAGCCACCGAGACCTCGGCCACCATGGCGATGAAGCTCTTGAAGGACTCGTGCACCGCAATGCCGCGCCCGCGCCCGGCCGGAAGCGGCTTGCCCCAGCCGGACAGACGGGCCACGGCGTCAAGGACACCCAGATGGCGAGGATGGCCCGCCAGCAGCTCGCGCCGGTACTGGCAGGGGTCCTGTCCCAGGGCGTGCGCCACCTCGTCCAGGAAACTCTCAACCACGAAGGCGTTGTGCGAGTGCCCCACCGAGCGCCACCAGAGGGTGGGCACCCCGACCTTTGTGGTGTGCAGGTCGACCAGGAGATTGGGGATGCGGTAGGGGATGTCGGCCGCCCCCTCCACCGAGGTGTCGTCGATGCCGTTTTTCACCATGGCCTTTTCGAAGGCGGTCCCGGCGATAATCGACTGTCCCACGATGGTGTGCTTCCAGGCGGAGAGCGCCCCGTCGGGCGCGAGCCCCGCCGAGATGCGGTCCAGCCAGAAGGGACGGTAGTAGCCACCTTTCAGGTCGTCCTCCCGGGTCCAGATCACCTTGACCGGCCTCTTGACCGCCTGGGCGACCTGCACCGCCTCCACCACGAAGTCGGAGGCGGGGTTGGCCCGGCGACCGAAGCCCCCCCCCAGCAGGGTGGTCTCCAGGGTGACCTGCTCCGGCTTGAGTCCGGCAGCCTTGGCTGCGGCGTCGCGGTCCACGGTCTGGAACTGGGAGCCGACCCGGATCAGGCAGCTGTCGGGCTTCAGGTCCACGAAGCAGTTGAGCGGCTCCATGGGGGCGTGGGCCAGGTAGGGGACCTCGTACTGGGCCTCCAGCCTCCGGGCGGCGCCCGAGAGCGCCGCGTCGGCGTCTCCCTCCTTGCGCGCCACCAGTCCCGCAGTGGCGGCCAGCCGGGTGTACTCCTCGCGCATCCCCTCCGTGGAGAGCTCGCCCCAGGGGCCGTCCTCCCACTCCATTTTCAGGAGCTCCCGCCCCTTCCTGGCCTGCCAGAAATCGTCGGCCAGCACAGCGACCCCGGCCGGAACGGCCACCACCTGGCGCACGCCGGCCACCCCCCTGGCGCTGCTGTCGTCCAGGCTCTTCAGGGTGGCGCCAAAAACCGGGGGCCGGGCGATGACGGCGGTCAACATACCCTCGGCAGTGACGTCCATGCCGAACAGGGCAGTCCCGGCGATCTTGGCGGGGCTGTCGGTCCGGTGCACGGGCTTGCCCAGCAGGCGGCAGTCCCTGGGATCCTTGAGCCGCACCTCCTTGGGGACCGGGAGCTTGGCCGCCTTGGCCGCCAAAGTGCCGTATCCCAGGCGCTTTCCCGCAGGCCCCAGCACGGCGCCGTTTTCGGCGCGGCAGGAGTCCGGACTCACCTTCCAGGTCGCGGCCGCTGCGGCGATCAGCATCTGGCGGGCGGCCGCGCCTGCCATGGAGAGGCGCTCCCACTCGCTCCAGACGCTGCTGCTCCCCCCGGTAACCTGCAGGCCGAAGGCGGTGTGGTTGTAGACCGGAGCGACCGGGGCCGCCTCGACACGGACCTTCTGCCAGTCGCAGGCCAGTTCCTCGGCCACTAGCATGGGGAGCGCGGTGTAGACCCCCTGCCCCATCTCGGACTTGTTGACGATGATGGTGGTGCTGCCGTCGGAGGCTATGCGCAGAAAGGCGTTGGGAGCGAACTCCGACTCCGCGCGCCCCCAGGCGGGGCCCAGGGGTGGCAGATAGCAGGCGATCACCAGCCCGCCACCGAGAACGGCACCCTGCTTCAGGAATTCGCGCCGGTTTATCCTGGTCTGGCTCATGATTTCTTCCCCCCTTTCCCGCCCTTGCCGGCCGCGGCGTGTATCGCCCGGCGGATGCGGGGATAGGTGCCGCAGCGGCAGATGTTGCCCGACATGGCCGCATCGATCTGGGGGTCACTGGGCTTGGGGTGCTTGTCCAGCAGCGCCGCGGCCGACACGACCTGCCCCGGCTGGCAATAGCCGCACTGGGAAACTTCCTCGGAGATCCAGGCCAGCTTGATCGGGTGGCTGGCGGATATCCCCTCGATGGTGGTTACCTTTTTCCCCGCCACCTCGCTTATCTCGGTAATGCAGGAGCGCTTGGGGGCGCCGTCGATCAGGACGGTGCAGGCGCCGCACAGTCCGCTGCCACAGCCGAACTTGGTGCCGGTCAGTTTCAAATGGTCGCGCAGCACCCAAAGAAGCGGGGTGTCCGGGGCGACCGCCACACGCCTGAGCGTGCCGTTCACATGGAAGGTGATCATGAAACCTCCTTGGTAAGCGTAGTTATTCACTCCAGGCAAGGATGACCGGGGGGGTGCGCTGGCTAAATGAGAGAATCCACCTGGACATTTTACCCGATTTCGGCCGTTTCGCACTTTGCGACTTACGGCCTGATACTTTTTCATTGAACTGAAACAACAGCTCACTGTCATAGCGCGTGGCAGAGACTGAAAGATAGATGTCGGTGTGTCCTTAAGGACTGTCAGTAGACGGAGTTGAGACACAGTGGGCAAAGAGAGTGAGACTGGAGGAATTGTGCATAGAGGGGTGCGGGAAGGGATGTGGGGCGATTACAGAGCGGCCGGAGCTGGCCGGTGCCGCACGCAGGGACAAGCATCTCTCAGGAGAGTTGAGCGTTCCCGGGCCTGCGACACGACCAGCTAACCGCCCGAAAACACAACAAATGCAGAGGCTCTAATTATTTTTCATTGACATACGCGCTAAAATAACTATATTGGCACCCATCAATATCACACAGAGATAACAACGAACCCCTGCTGCGACTCTCATTGGTAACACCACGTCTCTCTCCGGGTGCAATACAGTATGAGCGATTTCAGTGGACGACAGTTATATATTGTGGGGGCCAACCAGTTGCAAAACGAACTGCTGGCCTACTACCTTACCAGCAAGGTTGGAGCAAGTTGCCAAATCGTAGCTGAGCTTTCGTCGGTACCCACCTTCGGCCCGGACTGTTGCGCTGACAAAAGACTGGTGCTCTTCGACTTCAGCAGGCCTGGTGAGACACTAGAGAGCCTCATAGAGAGCGACAAGAACAATATCATACAAAGCGACTATCTGGTTCTTATCAACCTGTCAACAGCTTTGAACATAGAAATAGAAGCCTTGCATTGCGGGGTGCGCGGTTTTGTGTATTACCAGGGGGGGCTTGAAATTCTGGTGGCAATGATAAGCGCGGTTTTGAAGTCCGAACTCTGGATTCCAAGGGAGATAATATCGGAACTCATCCTCCTTGACAGGGTCAGAAGAAAAACGGAAACAACAACACCTCCTGCGGGCCTCTCTCCGCGTGAGATCAGCATACTTAAAAGCCTCGCCAAGGGCTTTACCAATGCAATGATTGCAGACACCCACTGCCTGAGCCCCCACACAGTAAAGACTCACGTCCACCACATCTTCAAGAAACTCCACGTTTCCACCCGCCTGCAAGCCGCTCAATGGGCATCAGAGCACCTCTAGCAACTGTGCAGGGAATTGGCACAGCTGGCTCCATCCAGTTCCTTCTATCACCCATTCTTCCTACTAGGGCGTGAAACAAACCACCGGGAAATACATCTTCCGGGCGATTGTTAAAGCCGGCACATTCTACTATCATTCCCTCGATCGCAGCTGACGCCGCTTATACAGATCATTGCGGCCCTTCATGCTGGCTTTGTAGCGCTGGAGGGGAGTTATGAGGACGAATAAAAGCCGATTGTTTCGGCTTAAAGTCTGGGGGGAGAACGCCTGCTTCACACGTCCTGAGATGAAAGTCGAGCGGGTGTCCTACGATGTGATGACTCCGTCTGCGGCCCGCGGCATTCTCGAAGCGATACTGTGGAAGCCCGCTATCCGCTGGCAGGTGGAGCGGATAGATGTGCTGAAACCGATCCGGTGGGAGTCGGTCAGGCGCAATGAGGTAGCCTGCGTCATGTCCACCCGCACTCGCCAGCAATTCATAGAGGATCAGCGGCAGCAAAGGGCCGGGCTTTTGCTGCGGGATGTGGCTTACACCATTCACGCTTTTTTTCGACTTACCGAGCTGGCCGCCCCCGAGGAGAACATCGTAAAGTTTCAGGAGATGTTTCTCCGACGAGCCGAGCAGGGGCAGAGCTTCCACTGCCCATACCTTGGGTGCCGTGAATTTGCCGCTCATTTCCAGCTGATTCCCTGGGGTGCGCCGACTCCGACACCGATATGCGAAAGCAAGGAGTTAGGCTACATGCTGCATGAGATAAGTTATGCAGAAAAGTCCCCGACGCCGCACTTCTTCCGTGCCTACCTCAACCAGGGGAGCCTCAGAATCCCCGCACTTGGAGTGCCGTCATGATTCTGCAGGCTCTTACCAGGTACTACGCAAGAAGGTCTGGGGAAACTGGAACAGCCATAGCGGCAGCGGGGTTCGAGAACAAGGAGATCCCTTTCGTCATAGTGCTCAACCCAAAAGGCGAGTTTGTCGCATTGCAGGACACGAGAGAGCTTGTGGGAAACGTGAAGCGAGGGGGGCTGGTCACGGTTCCCAAGGGGGTCAAGAAGACCAGCGGCATAAAAGCCAACCTGCTCTGGGACAATTCTGTTTACCTGCTGGGCCTTCCGAGAAGAAGCTCAAAAAACGACTTGCACAGACAGCGGCAGCGAGCTAAAGAGCTGCAACAATGCTTCATATCCAGGATCCGGGAACAATTTGCCGAGCCGATTCAAGATGAAGGAGTACAAGCGGTACTCGCCTTTTTGGAGCAGGGCAATTTCGAACCGCTCTTCTCGCATCCCGCCTGGGATGAGATTGAGGAAAGCGCTCCCTACATGACGTTCAAGCTGGAGACAGACTCATGCCTGGTCTGTCAACGACCTCTTGTTGTCGCCTCAATCGCAGCCGTTCCCGAGCCAAAGCAGGAGGCCGAAGAGAGGAGCGTCTGCCTGGTTACCGGCGAGAAGGACATTCCGTCCCGGCTGCATACCTCAATCAAAGGTGTCCGGGGCGCGCAGAGTTCCGGAGCGAGCATCGTCTCCTTCAACCACGACGCCTTTCGCTGGTTCGGCAAGGAGCAGGGCCTTAACGCCCCTGTCGGCAAGGGAGCCGAGTTTGCCTACACCACGGCCCTTAACTCGCTTCTCAGCAGAGGCTCGCAGCAGCGCCTGCAGTTGGGAGACGTCAGCTGCGTCTTTTGGGCGGAGCGCCCGAGTGCATTGGAGGATATCTTTGCCGATCTGTTCAAAGAACCCCACAAAGACGACACTGGTCAGTCAAGCGTCGACATTGCCAGCCTGCTGCAATCCACGACTTCCGGTACTCCTGCACCCAGCGAAGATCTGACGCCGTTTTTCGTACTCGGGCTGGCTCCCAATGCCGGCCGCATAGCCGTTCGCTTCTGGCATACGGACACCGTGGCCAACATCGTCAGCAACATCAAACAGCACTTCGACGACTGCTCCCTCGCCCACGGGCCGAATCAGCCCGCACACCTTTCGCTGTTCCGGCTCTTAATTTCGACCGCCTCGTTGGGAAAGCCGGAGAACATTCAGCCCAATCTTGCCGTCGATTTGATGAATGCGGTCATGAGCGGGGGCAGCTACCCGCATTCCCTCCTGAGTTCTGTGATCCGACGCTGTTGTGCCGATGGTGAGACAAGCTATTGCCACGCCGCCATCATCAAAGCAATTCTGCTGCGCCAGGCGCGATTCCACAAAAGCGAGGCAGGAATCGGCGTGGCGCTTGACAAAACAGCCACGCCTCCCGGCTATCTTATGGGGCGGCTATTTGCCGTGTTTGAGCGGGCCGAACAGGGCGCGATCCGGGGCCTCAACCTTACCATAGGCGACAGGTTCTACATCCGTGCGTCCCGCACCCCCGCAGCGGTTTTCCCACACCTTATGAAGCTGAAGAATTACCATCTGGCACTCATCGACAACAAGGGAGCGACAGCGTACCTTGAAACACTGGTCGGTCAGATACTTTCGAAGTTGCGGGATTTCCCTCCTGCCTTAACACTCCATGAGCAGGGCCATTTTGCTGTTGGATACTATCACCAACGACAATCCTTTTTTAACAAAGAGAGCAACTAAGGAGAGACGGATATGAATACTGTTATCGAGAATCGATATGACTTCGTCTTATTCTTCGACGTAAAAGACGGCAACCCAAACGGCGACCCAGACGCGAGAAACCTCCCGCGCGTGGACCCCGAGACAGGCCACGGCTTGGTTACCGACGTTTGCTTGAAACGCAAGGTGCGAAACTTCGTCCACCTTGCCCACTGCTCTTCAGCGGGGAACGACATTTTCATTAAGGAGAGAGCTGTTCTCAATAACATGATAGGTGACGCCCATGAACAAAAGGGGGTCAAGTGCAAGGACAAGGGAGAGAAAACCGATGCCGCCAGGCAATTCATGTGCGACCGGTACTTCGACGTACGAACTTTCGGAGCGGTTATGTCAACGGGCAAGAACGCTGGCCAAGTTCGGGGCCCGGTACAACTTACCTTCGCTCGCAGCGTTGATCCGGTGCTGCCGATGGACCACAGTATCACGCGGATGGCGGTCACCACGGAAGCGGAGGCCGACAAACAGCAAGGAGACAACCGGACCATGGGGCGCAAATTCACCATCCCCTATGCCCTTTACCGCTGCCACGGCTTCATTTCGGCCCCGCTGGCGGCTCAGACCGGTTTCGGGAAGGAGGATCTGGAACTTTTCTGGACGGCCCTCATAAACATGTTTGAGCACGACCGTTCCGCGGCCCGCGGTCAAATGTCGGTCCGAAAACTGGTCGTTTTCAAACATGCCTCAAAATTGGGGAACGCGCCGTCCCACCAGTTGTTTGACATGGTCACAGCTCAAGCAGTTGATCAACCGGCGAGGAGCTTCGGTCAATATCAAATTGCCGTACCCAGTCAGGCTGACATGCCTCGGGGAGTCACAGTGCTGGAGAAGGCTTGATAATCATATAAAAGGCACCTCCTGCATGGCCCTGGTGGCGCATCGCCCGCTAAACCAGCGGGTGCGGATTGAAACAACCTTAATACAACGAATCAGGAAGAAATTGTGCATTGGACGGAGGTGGCCTTAGTGCGCCACCTCCAGCAAAAACCGCCCCCCCCTGCCGCGTCTCCCCCTGACAGCTTGAGTACACCTCGCCCAACATTCAGGGGCCCGAAGCTATCGGGCAGCCCGCTCCCCGGCTCGATCGCCCTGCGTATGCCGCCCGCGGAGGTCCGAATAAAGGCAGTAGCAAAGTCATCATCCCCCCCTCTCTTGATCACCCGGTCTCCGTATCCAGCGCCAGGGCAATAATACACCGACAAATACACCGAGCGACTCATTGTTAACGGCATCCAAGACTATATAGTTCATTTCACCCCTGCAGTACCTGAGTTCGGGAGCGAATAAAGGATACCCGGAGGAACCATGCTTGAAAATAATGAACCGGATCAAGGAGATTTATTCAATTTACGTTATCCATGGAAAATCAGAACAATCCGCTGTTCAATACAGCATCAGACAGTCGAGTACAGAATAGACTACGACAGTGATATAATCAACTGTCCCATATGCGGTACTTTTGCAAAGGTAATAGATAAAAAAATTGTTTCCTGGAATTCCTCAGAAGCGCATAGTTGCATGACTAAGATGACTGCGTGCCTTCCTGTAATCGATTGTCATAACTCAGCCTGCAGAGTAGATAAGGACCAAACGGTGTTGAGCAATTATTTATTACTGGATCTCATTGCAAGTCAGACAAAATTTACCGGGAAAACCAGTCCGTTTGGCGTTCTTCCCAATTCAGTCGAGGACTCGTAACTTTATTGTGGTCGGGTGAATGAGCAGACCTGTTGGGGGGGGTGGCCTTGCCAGCAGGTCGGAGCAAACCCACCGGTCATCAATCTATCTTCGTACCAGCAGAAGTTAAAATACACCTAAGAATACACCTGTGAATACACCCATCGACGGATTGTTAAAAATCGCCAAGAGTATATCATTCACCGCGACTCATCTATGAGTCTGCCCAAAGCCTGTCGTGGAAGGAGTTAGCATGGCACTTAGCACAACAGACACAAGTCAGGGTTATCTTCTGGGGCGGCTCTTCTCCGTCTTAGAGATGGCGGAAGAAGTCGCCGCCGGAGGTTACAACCTTACCATTCGCGACAGGTACTATAGCATTGCCTCAAGCACGCCATCGGCAGTTTTCCCGCACCTCATGAGGCTAAAAAACTACCACCTTGCCATGATCGGCGACCAAGGACAGGCGGCAGACGTTGAAACGTTAATCGCCGAAATTCTCGCCGAGTTACAGTATTTCCCGGCTCACCTATGCCTCCAGGACCAAGGTCGGTTTGCTGTGGGATACTACCACCAACGGCAGTCATCTGTTAACCGAAGGGAGCGACTGAAGATAAATCGCGAGAAACCAAGCGATAGTCCAAGATACCTTCGCCTGTGAAGGCAGGTTAAAGCAGGCCCTGCAGCATGAGTAGAGACATTGTGGCACCCGTTTTGGACGTACGGGTGAGGATTGAAACGCTGGTCTAAATGTTACTCCGTCCGTTTCCCATAGCGGGCGTGGATTGAAACTAAGTTTAGTTTAGCCAAGTCAGTGACCGACAGCGGTATTAAATCGGTGGGCCACAAGCCACGCGGCCCACCGGTTCCCCCCTAGGGCTGCCAGAACAACTCGGCTTAAAGTAAAGATCGCTAAGTTCCCTCTTCGCCAGCAGTTTTGCCATCAACTCTGGTTCCCACGTCAAAGTTCAACTTTCGGTGCCCCCCGAGTTACGGAGATGCCGAGACTGTATAGACTTAGAGAGGAAAGGCCAATGCTCATACAATACCAAATCCTGAACATGTGCTTGTTCCATCTGCACAGAAGCAGGTTGTCGACAGTTTCAAAGCTAAAGCTTGAAGTGCAGTTGTACCACTTAAAGCGACTGTTGCTGATGGACGAGGTTGCAGCGGTAGTTAAAGACAACACCGTTAGCGAGAAGGAGTTCATGAGTTTGTACGAGTGCTTTAAAAACATGGTCACAGATGACTCCACAACCTCTGATATAGAAGGGCTCATCTTGCAGCAAAATGAATTGAAGGAGGCTATTTCTTCACTTAACGAGGTTGAAGGCGGTGAACCATCACAAGGAATGATCTGTGCCATGCTTGCTCCCTTTGCAACGAACCGTAAGGCAGAGCTGGCGTGCCGCCCTGAAGACGAGCCCGGCGGTTCAGACGGGGAGGATAGCATGTGACAGCTCCAGAACCAGAGGGCGAGCCCGGTATTCAGGGAGGTGTAAGTCAAAAATCAGCTATCACAAGGAGCGGATTATGGTGACAGCAAGTGAGGTAGCTTGGTGGTTATGGGTCGGGGAAGCTGAACCCACCCTTGCTAACAGGTTTCTGTCCGGCTCGCCTGATGAGACGAGACAACGGCAGGAACTCGCGACACGGGTCGCTCGACTGATGGAGGCTGCAGAATCGGCAGGGATAGGTGGCATGCTCAACGTAGTGCTGCATGACTTGCTCCACCAGCAAGCCACTGGGAATGATCCAAGCCAGGCTTGACAGAAGTTCAGGTGGACCGCCATCTTCGGGTAGATCGCCTCCTTCACGCAGACGCCTGAGTATGTGCAACAATCGGGACAGTGACTGGCAAAACCATCAACAATAAATGGCTGCACTACCTGAAAGGTGCCAATAATACTACGGGGGGGAAACCATGGCACATAAGAGGAGAATGGAATACGTCCCATATCGGCCAGGCGCTTCGATCCCGGCGTGTTTTCTCATGCAGATGCTCGACCAGAGTTTCAAAAAGAAGAAGGCCGCCATTCCGTCTACGGGTCAGATATGTCTTTTGGGGGCTGTGCTGATACTCTGTTCTTTACGCTAAACCGTAACAGCCAAGGGGATGTCAAGGAGGAGCAGATGAGTCAACAAGACATTTGCAAAATGACGATACTTTGCTTAGGCAATGCCCATACACGCAAGAAAGTAGCCGAGGTGTTATCGGTAAAATTTTCCGGGCATGAACTGCTGTTCGCTGAGAATGGTCCTGAAGCGCTAACCCAGATCAAAGCATTCAACCCTGATATCTATATAATAGGTATAGACACGCCGGCTCCTGATTTCGGTGTGGTAACAGATGAAATTATAAGGCTCGGAAAAGAGGAGCAATCGATAGTCATGCTCGAGTCTGATAATCAGCAAGATCTTGAGAAGTATCGCCAGAGTGGGACAAAATACTTTTTAAAGAAACCAGTCCCCACTGACTACCTACTTGGCATGCTGGAAAAGCTCACTGAAAGCGTATTTTTTAGCCGATGGCAGCAACAGCGCGCTTAAAAGCGTCAAACCGGATGACCGGGTTCGGTGTGATTGTTTGCACTACATGCGAGGGGCTCGGTAAAGTGAAGAGCAGGTCGGGTCCTGGGCATGACCGGGTAAATGATGTCCACCCCCTTGAAGGGGGTAGCTCCCCCGCAACAAATCCAATTATTTAAATTAAAAAAAGTTGACTTGACATTTTGATTATGCAAAAGTACGCAAAATCGCTATAAAGCAAGATACACGACAATACTAAACCATCCGCGAGGATGGGACGGAAAGCCTATTGGGTCTCACTGAGACAGCCGGGTCGCCGAAATATCTCCACGATATCGAGGCCCCGGCTTTTTTGTGCCCAAAGTCGTGGCACAACCATTTATTGCGACAAGCTGATATGACATTTTCTACTGCTTCGATGGTCAACAGGAAATGATCAAAGTTCGATCGGGTCGGGAACAGGGGGCTGTGATGATTACCCAATATCTCATTTTGAACGAATGCTTGTCTGAGATCAAGAATAGCGACCTTCAACCTGTAGAAAAACTTAAGATCGAGGTGCAACTGTATGGGTTGAAAAGGCAGTTGCTGATCCAAGAAGAAGCAGATATTTTAAGGGGCGACCCGACTAGTGAAGCTGAATTCCAGGATCTGAAAGCAAAAATCAAGTTTTTTTGCAATCCCGGCAACGATAGAGGCAACTTGAATGACTTGGTTGCACACATGTTGCAAATGCGGCAACCGAGACTTGAGCGTTGAAGGCAGCAAAGCGGTTGGAAACCTCCCGGTTGAGTGGACCCCATAGTCAAGACAATAAAGGGGCGAGTTTAAGGTGGTGCCCGGTCGCGCAGCTGACCGGCGCTGCCCCGATTTTGAGCGTGGTTTTACGCTCAACAAATTTGTCCACGATTCTTGCTCCGCCGCCGCTGGCCGTTTGGTAGACCTGAATCGGCGTGAGGTTGCCGAGCGATTGATGGGGCCGTTCAGTATTATAGAACTCGAAATACTCTGTCAGGCCCAGCTGCAACCCGAGCATGTCGACATACCCTTTCAGGTACACATCCTCGTGCTTGACGCTGCGCCAGAGTCGTTCCACGAAGATGTTGTCCAACGCCCGGCCGCGCCCATCCATGCTGATAGCGATGTCGTGCGACTTTAGGACGCCGGTAAAAGCATCGCTGGTAAACTGGCAGCCTTGGTCAGTGTTGAAAATATCCGGAGTGCCGTAAGCACGTAGCGACTGTTCCAGGCAGTCAACACAGAAATCGCTGTCCAATGTGTTCGACAACCGCCATGCTAGCACTTTGCGTGAGTACCAGTCGATCACTGCTGCCAGGTAGGCAAAGCCGCGTGCCAGGCGGATATAAGTGATATCGGTACTCCAGACCTGGTTGGGCCGTGTCACATTCACGCCTCTAAGCAGGTACGGATAAATCTTGTGCTGAGGGTGAGGAAGGCTGGTATTGGGTCCTGGAGCCATACCAGCTAGTCCCAAGAACCCCATCAGCCGCTGGACTCGCTTACGGTTGACCAGATGCCCGGCTCTGCCCAGATGAATCACCATCCTGCGGCTACCATAGAACGGATGACGTGTATATTCGGCATCAATCAACGTCAGTAGCAGCAACTCGAAATCATCCGGAGCGGCTACCAGATACGGGGCATAAACAGTAGAGCGGGCGATGCCGGCCAGCGCGCATTGCCGGGTTAGGGCCATGGGGTCCAGTAGGCTAACCCAGGGCCTGCGGTCTGCTATTGGTCGATCCCGGACTTTTTTTTAAGCCAGTCCAACTCCATCTTCAGTCGCCCGATCTCTGAGTAAAGCCGCTCAGGGCTGGCTGATGGATCTACGGTCTTCGGGCCGCGCTTAGTCTCGAAAATGCTTGGCGCTTGGGCGAGTAGCTCACGTTTCCATTCGCCGACTTGGGTCGGGTGCACACCGAACTCCTGGGCTATTTCATTTACCGTCTTGACGCCTCGGACCGCTTCAAGTGCCACTTTGGTCTTGTACTGGCTGGTGAAATTTTTGCGCTTTCTTTCGCTCATTGCCTGCTCCTTTTTGTCGCAGGCACCATCTTAAACTATTGTCCTGAAAACGGGGTCCACTATACGGGTCCCGACCACGTCGCGCCGAGGGGCCAACCGGTTTATGCAGTGCCTAGTGCCTCGAATGTCGCCTTGCCATCTGTGATGCGCAGTCACCTCGCCCTTTCTGCACCTCTCTCCATTGTTTAGTTGACACCCACCTGATCAGCGACAATTGAACCTCCCGTTCGGGAAAAAAGGTTGACGTCTATCACCCACCTTCCTGGAACAATTCCTAATCCACCCAATGATGATGGCAAAGCCCCGTTGTCAGAAATATTATTCTGCATCTATGTGTCTGTATCTTCGAGCGGCCTCCTGCGAATTACAAAAAAGGTGATATTATAATAATCTAACAGACTTGATACTGACAGGGAGGTGACTCTTGAGTGCCCGATTTTTAGTTGTTGACGGAGAAAAATCAATTGTCACACTGCTCCGGTTGGTGTTTGCCGAGGAAGCGCATGTGACGCTCGTTCCAGACGCCAAGGAGGGACTCCAGCGTATTGTAATGGACCAGCCGAACGTGGTAATTTTCCATATGTGTCAGACCGGCACCCCTGGCTTGGCGTTCCTTCGTCAGGCGAAATCCATAGATCCCACTTTGTCAATTATACTTACTTCAGAATACAGCAAGATCAGTGAGGCCATTCAAGCGATGCAGATTGGGGCCTTTGACTACATTACGAAACCAGTGGAACGCACAAGTTTCAGCATCGCCATGCATAAGGCTGTGGAAACCAACATCATGAACCGTCGATCGCGCTCCAACAGCACGCGGACTAAGGAGCCTGGAGGGGATGTAGATGTCATGATCGGGTCGTCGCCCCGCCTGCTCGAAATATGGAAGCTGGTTGGCAGGATCGCCGATACCAACACAACGGTTCTTATCCAGGGGGAGAGCGGGACCGGCAAGGAACTTCTGGCTCGGTCAATTCATGCCCACTCCCAGCGACGCCATAGACCCTTTCTAGTGGTCAATTGCGCTGCCATGCCCGACACGCTGTTCGAGGCCGAACTGTTCGGTCATGAAAAAGGGGCTTTCACCGACGCCTATGCCCGACGAGTCGGCAAATTCGAGAACTGCAACGGCGGCACGATACTCCTGGACGAGATAGGGGAAATGAGTCTGGTAAGTCAGGCTAAACTCCTGCGAGTTCTGGAAAATCAGAGCTTTGAACGGATCGGGGGCAACCAGAGTATCCGTTGTGATGTAAGGACGATAGCCTGCACCCATCAGGACCTGGAGAAGGCGGTGCGCCAAAAGCGATTCCGGCTGGACCTTTATCATCGACTGAAAGTGGTGTGCATGCATCTCCCCCCTCTCCGGGAACGCTCCGAAGACATTCCCGAACTAATCGAGCTCTTCTGCGGGGTTTTTTCCCGCGCTTACAATAAAGAACCGAGGGAGGTTTCCCAAGGGGCTAAAAGGCTGCTCATGGCACATCGATGGGAAGGGAACATCCGTGAGCTGAAGAATGTGATAAACTCGGCGGTTGCTGCCTCAGCTGGCCCCCTTCTCGACAAGGAGGATTTCGAGCGGATTTTCGGTGGCGCCAACGCCATTGATTGTGACATACCGGTGGGAGAAGATTGTTTTCAATACTTCACCAACAAGTTCTGGCCCAGCTTGAATGCCGCCGGCGTGAACGCACGCGTCAAGTACGCCGAAATCAGCCGAGGGCTGGAAAAGTCCTTCATCCAATTCGTGCTGGAAAATTGCAAGTACAATCAAGTGCAAGCATCAAAAATCCTGGGACTGAGCCGTGGCACCTTGCGGAATCGGATCAGTTATCATCAAATCGGCAGACCTTCTGGAACCGATAGTTGAGGACTCTCCCCTGGTAGCAGCAACTCACTGTAGATCCCTGCCTTCCCCGCAGCTATCGCATTCCGTTCAGAAAAGGATCAAGGCGGTGCCAAGGGCCGCAGACGCCATGTCGGTACGGAACCGATATCGGACATCAGGGCGCTTGAACGCCATGACAAGGCAGGAACGCTTTGCGGCGGCGCATTACCCGTGCCCCCTCCCGGCAGCGGCATTCTCACGCCTTGAATGTGCATATAGGGCCTGTTTCACTTCAATCTGCCGCATGATAAGCTTTTTGACCTCGATCTCGTTAGACTCGATTGTGCAGACATATCTAAAAGCGTCGTACATCTCCATGAACTCTCTTTTGTTATCGGCGTCGCTTTTTACTACTGCTGCCACTTCTTCTAACAGCAAGACGCGTTTTAAATGATACAACTGCACCTCCAGTTTTAGCTTTACTGTCGTTGGCAGGTTGCTTCTTTGCAGCTCAAGCAGGCATTTGTTTGCAATATGGTATTGTTCTAGCATATGTCTTTCCCTTTTAAGAGCGAGCGTGTCGCCATCCAGGTGTGCTCCGGGTTGTGAAGCAGCCTTGGGGTGAATCGTAGTGCAGGTCCTTCTTGCTAATCCTTGCATTCCTTCCAGTAAAGCCCGCTATGAGCGTTGAACTTCGTGGTGCTGTTCGAATCCTCCAGGCTGCCGGTAAAGGCTGTGTCGTCATCCCACACGATCCCTTCGGGCATCAGCACCTTTACCAGTACTGTTTTGCCCGCCACTATCCGGGAGCCGATTGCAGCCACCTGCTCCCTCGTGCTTCCTTCGAACAATTTGAGGGTAAAGGTCGCCTGGGCCGTCTCTCCCTGCTTTGATTCGGCGCTGAAGGTGTAGATCCCTTCCTGAGCCGTCTCGATGATCGCCTCCGCCGTGTCATGCCCGGTTTGGGCGACAACAGGCAGCATCCGCTTCCCTCGCTTGGCCTCCGCTCGGGTCTGCGCCCTGTTTCTACGACTTTTGGGATATTCCCTGAAGAAGACGGAAACGCGGAGGCCGGTGCGACCTGAAAAAACCATCTTGAGGTCGCCGTAGAGAGAAGGGATGATCAGCCCCTTCGGTTCGGATGTCGGTTCCGACGCTTTGTGGGCCACCGTTTCCTTGCCGACCTGTTCCGCCTGCTTAACTTCTCGCGTCACGTCCCCTTTCCACGCGGTTTCGCTTGCGCCATCCGGGGCGGCGGGGGAGACGGGGGCGATCGGTCTCGATGCATGCTGTTGGCGTGAAGCAGTACCGGCGGCAGGCGGCAGCGCTCCGGGCGCAGCCGGATGCTGTGCCACTCGCAGCCCCTGCTGCGCGGCGCTAATTCCCACCCCGGGCCCGTGCAGGCCTTCCTCTCCCGCTCCTGTTTGCACCGTCGCGACGCCCTGCGCTTCGCGGGCAGCCTTCACCGCAGAGGGGTGCTCCTGCAGCAAAGCGGGTTTCTCCTGGCCGCCACCCTTGGCTCGCCCTGCCGTATTTGCCTGATTGTTGGCCACCGGACCCTGTTCTGTTTTCAGTGTCGGGTTAAAGAGCAGAGGGGGGTGTTGGGGCTCAGCCGCTTCTCGTGCTGACTCCGCTCTAACTGTCGCGGTATCCGAATGCCCGGGGGTGTGCGCTTTTACAGGTTCAGCTTGCGCCTCTTTGATAACAGTGACCGTTTCCATTGCTGCAGGGGGCGTTACTGGAGGCGAGGCCCCCTGGCTTTCCGTACCGTCGGCAGTAATTTCGTCCCAGATCTTTTCCCTTGCTCCAGCAGCTTGCGCCTCGGGAGCATTGACAATTGCAGGCTCAGCGGCTGGCGCCGGCAGCTTTTTGATACCCTGGTCGTCCTCTCTTGCTGTATCCCGTGACCTGGAGGCAGAGCTGGGCAGGCCAGATCCGGCTTCAAGTGAAACCGGCAAAGGGTCCAGCCAGATAAAGTCGAAGCTGGCAGTCTTACCGGATAGCGGGTAGCTTATGTCGCTGAAGGTTAATACGAAAAAAAGCATCGCATGGGTGACCAGGGAAGCAACGACACCCCACGCCGTCTCGAGCCGGTTCACCTTGTCTGTTAACCAGATGTACTCTTCCATGGCTTCAATCCAAAACGCTTGACTCAGCGGGACCAGAATTTCTCCGGCAGCATCAGGCGAACACCGACCGTACCTTGAAACCATCGGGGGCTATACTCACTCACATTGGTGGAACCGCTCTTGACGTCGCCGTCGGCCGCACAGACTCCGCGAACGTCAGCCGTCATCGCTACCCCGCGCGTCACGAACCAGTCAAACCCGACATTGATATGACCGCCATAGGTCCAGTCAAGTTTGTAGCCGGCACCGTTGACGTGCCTCAGATTCCCTCTGATGAAGTCGGGGCCGAGCCCGATATAGGGAACCATTCTGCTTGCGCTGCTAAAACGGAACTGTAGCCCAAGGGCGATATCGGTAATGGACGCCTCGTAAGTTTTGACGCCGCCTGTCTCCACATCGAGCTGTGGCATGTGGAAAACCTCCAGATCTACTGCTCCATTTTCACCGAAGCCGTAGATGAGCCCGCCGCCTCCGGAGAAACCGGCCTTGATGTCAGAAGTCCCTGCGATCAAGTCATCCTTCAAAGGCGCCGTGGCGCCTAACTTGCCGCTTACCCCGAGTCTCCCGGCTATGCTGTCGGCCATAGCATTTCCAGCGGTTACCATGAGAGCTGCAATTGCCAATATCACGATTCTGCGCATGATCCCTCCGGGTGCATTATTGATATTGAAGTGCCATCATTATGGCTGTGACAGTAACCTCGTTTATGGCGTGGCGGGGGGCGTTGGCGTCACGGGGGGCGCTTTGGCAGTCATTGAATACATTCCGCCGACATAGGCTGTAATCGGGATCGGATCATTGGTCGTGGCTTTAAAAACCACGGAGCAGGCAGTAAAGGACCCTAACGGCGGCGTTGTCAGGATCACAGAGGTGTTGAATATCCCCATTCCTGCCGAATCGGTAGTGATGGTGTGCTGATCCGGTTCCGTAACCGGCGGCACCAGGAAATCGACGGTGATGTCGCCAGGATTCCGGCTGGTGATACTGTAAACCGACAGGGTTATCGGCACGCCGACCCGCGGGTTGCCATTTGAGTCGGTCACCTTGAATGGCAGGAGTTGCAGCACGGCCACTCTTGGAGCGATGCCGGGGTCCACATCCTTTATCTCATACGGCTCCAGCATGTTTGAC
>Ga0209212_1004030_pt1 | contig 18620 bp, 19 predicted proteins | sample RifGroC2_FD_183996 | JGI IMG/M metagenome (GOLD analysis project Ga0209212, IMG submission 183996) | Groundwater microbial communities from Rifle, Colorado, USA - Groundwater C2 (SPAdes) (version 2) | ecosystem: Environmental > Aquatic > Deep subsurface > Groundwater | place: Rifle, Colorado...
TGTAATTCTCATAGATGGAGTTGTTCATGACTATCGCAGAACCGATACCGAATCCGACGCTCACATAAAATAAGTTTTTCACCCCTGTCGCTGATCCATGCCAAAGCTCTCCCAACGCCATGACCCTCGTGCAGTTGTCTATCACAACAGGTATGTGGAACATCTCTTCCAATCGTGCACGCATGGGAATATCACTCCATTCAAAGTCCGGGGAGACGTCGATATAGCCACGGTTTTTATCGATAAGGCCACCGATGGAGAACCCAATACCTATGATCTTGGATCGTTCGATCTTTGACAAGGTAATAATCGATTCAACAATATCCTTAAGTTGGGCCAGCACACTTTCAACAGAGTGGTCGGCACAAGTTGAAGTCCTTGCTTTATGGAGCACATCGCCTGAGAGTCCTGCGATTGCGACAGCGATGTTTGTCCTTCCGACATCTATGCCGATTACGTACATATTCTGCTTGGACAAGTGCAATAGGATTGGTTTACGTCCACCGTTTGAAGCAACATCCCCTTCTCCGATCTCACTGATTATTCCATCATCGATAAGATCGGAGACAATCGCAGAGACTGTCATCTTACTAAGATTAAGCTTCTTGGCCAGCTGAGCTCTCGATGATGTCTGCTGGTGTTTCAACAGATCGAGAATCAACGCGATGTTCAACTGTCTAGCCTGTTCTGGATCTCCCTTTGAGCGCATACAATCTCCTTCGATAGGTTAGTATACAATACTTACATAGCATGTCAAATGTTTTTTCCATTTTTTATCGTCTGGTAATCTTAGGATTTTAATGCCCGATGCTATCGTAAAAGTAGACACGAAGGGATGAAAAAGATTTTCTTCCGGAGATGGACTTTGCCAAAGAAAAGGAACCTACTTGAATCATGGGAAAACACTATAACCCGTTACAGAAAGAATTCCTCATCCTTCGGTATAAGAACAACATGGGGATAAAGCTTGCTGACTTCTGTGATGCAAGCGGAGTATCAATCACTGCTTTCAAGAAATGGCTCAGTCATTATGAAGATGGCGGTCTTGAGGGACTAAATAGAGCGGACGCTCGCAGCCCCGAGGTCCTCCCTGAAGGTATTGAGCGCACTGAAGAGAGCTACTAGAGGGAGATCATCAAGTTGCGTATCGAGAACAAACGGCAAAAAATAATTATTCTGTCCGGACGAACGCGGCTGGGGATCGGGAGTACATTCGTTTAAAGGAGAAGACTTCGAAATAGTAGACCTGCTCAGTCGGGATTATCCCATCAAGGATCTCTGTCTTCTGATGGGAGTCAGCAGAGCCGGGATCTACAAGTGGAAGAACCGTGACAGTGCAGTTCAACATGTACATAGGGATATGCTCATAGCTACCATCGAGCAGGTGCACAAGGATCACTGTACGCATGGCTACCGGTGGGTGGCGGCATTCATCCGCATCAACTATACATTTGGCTGCAGCGACAGCTATGAATACAAGGTCTCCCGCTTCCTAGGAATCAAATCAGAAACGAAACACCAGATCCATCACCGAAAAAGGAAGGTGAAAAACGAGTATCCGAACCTCATCTACTCCACATTCTTGAAAAATGAATTCATGATCTAAGACCAATATTGACACCACTCCACCATTCCTATACCCTCAAGCCCAACCGTCTACTACTTAACATTTGTTTACGCTATTTTCCAAAATCCTATTGACCCACAATCCCATCTCGTACTATCCTCCACCAAGTTAGCCTGCAGACTATCAGGCTTACAAGGATGACAAGGATGACAAGGATTATGAAGAAAACTACCGTGACTTTTGGAGAGTACCTGAAGCACAAACGCGAAGAAAAGCACATTAGCTTGCGTGAAGTAGCTCGTACTTTGGGAGTGTCAGCGCCGTTTCTCAGCGATGTGGAGAACGATCGCCGTGGACCGCTGACTGAGGAACGACTGGCGGATTTGGCCAAGGTGCTGAATCTGAATGAGAAAGAGAAAGCCGAGATGTATGACATCGTCGGCAAGCAAAAGGGTCTGCTCGCACCGGATCTGAATCCGTATGTGACCGACAGGCCATATGTGAACGCCGCACTCAGGACCGCAAGGAATCTGGAAGCGAACGAAGAGGATTGGCAACGATTTGTCGATGATCTGATCAAGAGGAAGAACGGGGATAACTGATACAAGATGATAAAATGCTCATGCAAGCTCGACACCAATGGAATACCCCATGTAAGCAAGAGTCAGCTGGAAACCTATGGCGAGAGAGTGTTGCGTGACTTCTCCCCTACCGTCCTGCTGGAACCACAACCCACCGATATCGACAAGCTCATCACCCACTACATGGGCTTTACCCTGGAATACCAATACCTGTCGCATAATCAAGTGTATCTGGGAATCACGGTGTTCGATGATACCAATACCCTACCCGTGTACAATCCCGAGCAAAATCGGGCTGAGTTCCTTTCGGTGAAAAAGAACACCATTATCATCGAGGGGACCCTTGCCGACAATCCCAATCTCATCCATCGTGAACGGTTCACTGAAGGGCATGAGGCATCCCATGGGCTAATCCATCCCGAGTATTATCAGCGGAAGGGCTAGATTGCCAGTTTGCACGATTACTGTGGTGGTATCTACTCAAAACCTACCTTCCCGGATCTCAGCGGTAAGGATGTGAACGGCAAACGTCTGCAAGGGGAAGCCTGGCTCGAGTGGCAGGCCAATTACCTGTCATCGGTCCTTCTGATGCCAAGGATTGCGGTCAAGCGGCTGCGGAACCTGATCGAGCCCAAGGGAAGCCGATTCTGGCATTATGAGCTGATCCAGACCATGGTCGAGGTGTTCAATGTCTCCGAGGAAGCCGCGAGGGTGCGCCTGGTTTCACTGAACCATCTTCCCACCTGACAAACAACCACCGGTGTCCATCAAGCAATCCTCAAGATTGCCGATGGACTGACTGTAACAAAGATGCCTGACTGCCTCTTCGCAGCGGGTTTCTTTTTCGCTTCTATGTTAGCTTTCCAGCTAACAACATACAACACGAGGAGATGCGATGGAGATTCCCATCAGGTGCCCCAAATGTGGAAAACGGGCATTCGACACCACAGGATTCCACCAAGTGAACCAGCCGATTGTGATACGACTCAAATGTCCACAATGCCGCCAGTTTGTAGATGTACCGATCGCCCGAGACATGTGCCTACCCATGAAGAAAGGAGGCAGTCGAGTTCATATCATGAACAAGTAACATAAGGAGGACCACCCCCCTCTGGTATTTAGATACCTTGATATCCCGGTACATACCGAGCAATGGGGCCGCATGGCGAGCCACCGAATAGCCGGATGATCCATAAAACACTCGTTTTGTGATCATCCGGCTTTTTTATGCCTATCAGGACCGTACGCTTTATTGGCGAAAGCTCATGGTCATCATCTTCTGGATCCGTTGGATCCGAACGACAGCATCCTCGGTGCCCAGCCAGGATTTCCCCATAAGGATGCACCACATCAATCACTGAACGCCGGCTGTAGGGAATGCGCCGGTCGAAGGTCAAAACGGAGATGCGTTTTGATTTCGGCCAGCATGCCTTAGCCGCTGCATACCCGAATGTCTCCGTTTTGCCCGCACCCCAAGGAGGGGCACATGGCAAATACAGAGAAACAAAACAGGGACTTCTACATTTTCGATCCAATCACCGAAGAGAAGATCCCCGTCACCGAGAAACAATTCAGGGAATACTACCGTCCCATCAACCGCATCTATGCATTTGCCAAGCGGCATCACCAATGTGCCTGTCATCACTGGTGGCGATGTGGAGGGGATTGCACCATGTGCGATTGGTCACGGGATCCTGAGCAGGAGGACCTCGCCCAGCTGCATTATGACCTTGAGGTGATGACCTACGAACGCCTTCAATCATACGATCCTGAGATTGTTCTACAGAAGAATGATTTCAGGGAGAAGGCCGAAGCTTTCCTCGACCTGCTCACCGGGGAGCTCAGGAGGATCTATGACCTGTATGACGAAGGAAAATCACAACATGAGATTGCACATATGATGGGAGTATCCCAAGATACGATTCATCGGAGGCTGAAGAAGATAAGGGAGGATTTCAGGGTGTTCTATGAAGGTTGAGCTTATGATGATCACAACCATGGAAGCCGGTGGGAAATTCACCGGCTGATTTGATCCTTTGTTTGAAGAATGGTATCAAAAAAAAATAAAATTCCAGTTTGAGTCTATCGATAAACCCATACGTACGCTTCGTGTTTCGCGATGAAAGCAAACCATAACCAAGCTTCTCTCTTCTATCCAATCAGGAACATCATCCTTCCCCTCTAGGAAGGAATCGCTCCATTACAATAGTCGAAGTCATCGGTATCCCATATTGTATTTCCATGGACACAATTGAAAGAGAGTTACTATATCGGATAATCACCGACCAAGCCTTCGCCGATTACATCACACAGAGAATCGATATCAATGATTTCGACGACGAAATGGCGAACAGGATCTATAATGGGATCATGGATCTGCTTTGCCGGGGCAAGAAGGCATCGTTTGAAGTGCTAACAGCATACTTCACCAAGAACAAGGAAGTAGTAAACGAACTGGGTAAAATCGATTAGTACAGATGAACAGAACTAGGATACCTGTCATAATCGAATGGATCACATTTTGCAATTACTTAATTGCCCGACAAATTATGATAAAAACTTTCGAAAGTCTTGGCCTTGTTTACCCAAGTTATCGCATAGCAACTGTTTCCATAGACCACGAGGAGGTTACACATACCGTATCCCTTTGGTAGATGGGTTGAGGGTTTTTACTGCGTATAGACAATCTTTACCTATCAACGAGAAAGCATACCTCTGTACTATGAGTAATGTATATTCGTTGGAGGATACATTCATTTTCTTAATGTATTCTTATTCTTGGAGATATTTCCCTTGTAATTCATTCTGCTCCATGTGAATAATATATATAATCAAGTTCATTTTGGGAGCAGACAAAAATATGGTGGGAATATTTAACATTATGGATTTCTTAAAGAGTGAGAAGGAAATTGCAGAGCGATTAGATGGAATTCTTACTACCTGGGATAGCACACCAGAGATAAAAACGGCAAAAGGAAAAGGTCAAATATCCTACGAGCAACAAGAACCCGGTACGATATTGATAAAGGTAGGATTTGATGAGTACATTATTGAATTAAACACTGTCTATGCGGAATCACCATACCTGACGTCCCAATATAATGAGGGGCATGTTGAGATTGCATTTCTTAAATTGAATAAGTATCGAACGGGAGCAAGTTCTGATTACATAGAAATTGGTGACAAAATAGGATTATATAGAAACGGAAAATTATATAATAAAAGCAATAATGGATGCTTTCATCAATTTAATCAGGAAGCGCATCTAGGAATTTTTATGGTAATGATGGAGAGGATCATTGAAGACAAAAATTTCATTAGAGGATGATTCATGGATATTATCATTTTCAAACTTGCGATCCTTCTAATCCCAGGTTTTGTTTCACTCCACATAATTAAAACATTCTCGGGTATGCCTCTCAAGGAAAGAAGATCTCTGACAACGTATGATTTCCTTTTGATACTGTTATTTAGTCTTTTCAGCTCGGCAATATTTGATCTATTCACGAAAATCCCGTGCATTAGATTAAATACGACTTTTAGTATGTTCGAATGGATAGTCCATTTTGATGAAGGTTCTGGTAATCCTTTTACGGTAATGACATTCATTTGGCTATTGCTGATTAATACGCTACTTGGATTATTTTTCGTACTTATGGATTACCATCGATTATTTTACAAATTACTTACTAAATTAAAGTTATCTAATATTTTTGGCAGAGAAGACATTTGGACCGACTACACCGGTCATATGGTAATTAATAAATGGGTCGCTATACGGGACTTCTCAAAGAATCATCTGTATATTGGCTCCGTCTATATGGCTTCAGACTCTTTTGAACCACGAGAACTAGTTTTAAAAGACGTAAAAGTATATACATTGAAAGATGAATGCGAATTTCTTTATGAAACAGAATGTTTATACTTACCTCTTATTGGTAGAGAGTTTTCAATTGAAATCCAAAGTATACAAGAATCGTAAAGGATGGTGACAAAAATGGCAGAAACAAACAAAGATCGTAAGCCAAGCAATCATGATCGTGGTTCAAAAGACAACAAAGGGAACCATATCATTTCCGAGAATACAAACGGGGATTTTCGTCGTGGCAGGATAATAAACATTAATTCACCGACATCAAAACCATCAGAACCAAAACCAAGCATGATAAAATAGTATTATACGTTCATCCAATTGGTCGGGTACCCCATTTCATCCATTACATCCTCAATGGAAATACTATGCAATTCCCCTTGAAGATCATCCAAAGATTGAGATATTGAGGTTTTCAGTATATCAAATAGATCTAGATCGTTAAAAAGGTACTTAACCATTAAAAGTACTGCAAACATATCTCTAGCTCCCTTTTCGGGCATACCTTTTCTAAATGGTATTTGGAGAGCAAGATGTTCGCGTAGGATATTGATTTGGGTATTAAATTTGAAATTGAAAAAGCGTTCCCCATGGGCACAGATATTTCTTGCAAGTGTTATATTGTTATAATAATTATTCACATAATTGGGTTGCATAGAAAATCGCCGAGCAACCTCATTCCAAAAACGGTACCTGGTACTTTCAACGTTTCTCGATCTCCAAAACAATCCGTTCGATTTCTCGTGCAAACAATTCGTCTCCGTTGGGAAAGAATGGTGGCAGCTGTTGGCCTAGCTCCACCATCATAAGTCCCTGGACCCTGGTTGCGATAGTGAACGCCAGATAGAGGATATCAGGATGCACGTGGTGTATCGCATCGCTCCACGCTTGCAGGGCAGCAAGCAATTCCGGAGACGCTGTTGGTTGTACAGGTAGCTGCAAATCTCCGCAGGCACGGGCATCATCGATAGTACGGATCAAGGCGGTCAGGGAAGCTCCGGCTATCTGCATCGTCTGTTCCCACGGAGCCTCATAATCATTGATCGGTTCACCGAAAATCAAGCGGAACGCTGCAGGTTGCTCCAATGCCCACCTGCGATAGGTCAAACCCAGTTCACGCAACCGGGTTTGCCATGGCGACGCCTGCAATCGCTGTGCTGTCGCATCCAATGCAAGTCTCAACGAATCGAATGCATCCAGGATCAAAGCAGTCACCAGCTCCTGTTTGCTGGGGAAGTACCGGTACAAAGCTGGCGCAGAGAGCCCCAGGGAAGAGGCGATACCACGCAGGGACAACGCGGAGGCACCGTTGGCATGAATTTGTATCCAGGCGGCCTGCTTGATCTCTTCCTTCGTCATCTGCTGCAGACGTTCGCGCCTACCTATGGTCGACTTCTTCTCATGCATATCAATGCTCCTCGTATATGACCCTGAGATCCGAAAACAGCTGCAAAGCGGTATCCAAACCTTCCAGCCCTTCTGTAATCTGCCCATCGAGCCCGGCAGGATCACCTTGGCCCACCGGCTGGAATTCCATATCCACCGGACCTTGTCCAATGGTGATATCCGCCCGATAGATGACCGACGGTTGTCCATTCACTCCCAGCTTCTTAGGGAACACGTCATTATAGTCATAACTCCTGTTGGTCTCCAACACCACACGATAGATTCCTGGAGCAAGATTGTCTGAAATTCGGACTGCTTTCTGGACTCCCGATTGTGATGTGGCCGCTGAAACATCGTCCACCTCGGTCTCGTGCAGATGATTCCAGACAGGAAGCGCTTCGGGACGTCCAGACTTCGGCGCAGCACGCCAAGCTTTCTCGGCACCCCTGCGGGTCACGAACAAGGTTTCCAGATATTCACCATCTGCTGTCTCCAGCCATACGGCAACCTGTGGTTCCACATCGTAGCCAAAGATGAACCATCCTCCCCTTCCCGTGTAGTACGGCCCTGGCGTCAATTGGATTTCAAGTGAGCGGGAAGCTTGCAGCGAAGACGAGAAGATGGGCAAGACCAGTGCGGAACATACCAGAAGGCATGCGATGCAAAGTTGTATCCGTAGTGATTTCATAGGTACTCCATAAGCCCCAATGGGCATGTCTTGAAATTTACAGTAATTACTATGATTAACACTGTTAACAAACATTTACACCGTTACACATTTTTTGTCAAGTTGCTTGCATAGCAAAACAGAACAAACATGAAGAAAATTTTTCCGACCGTCGGAACCAGGTAGAAAATCCACATTGGGATACAAAACGTACTCATATCTGTTGTGGTAAACCCATTGTAACAGAGGTCCATGTGACTTCTGTATCTTTTTCCCCTTTCAGCGTGCATTTCATTTTACTGTGCGCGTCTGGTGAATGTATAATGGATTAGCTCGTACACTAAAGGATCCTATCAATGTTTCTTCATAACAAGCAAATCAGTACACAATTCCGTATAATCCTTCTTATCCTGATCATAGGTATTTTTGTCGGATGCGGCGTTCAAAAAAAGAATCCCTCTCAAATAGAAGAAGATGATGGGATTATTGTAGGTTTTTCGCAGATCGGTGCTGAAAGCGCCTGGAGAACATGTAACACCCGCTCGGTTCAGGATGCTGCAGCTGAACGGGGGGTTCAGCTGGTGTATGACAATGCTGAACAGAAACAGGAGAATCAGATAAAAGCATTGCGATCCTTTATCGCCTATCAAGTCGATGTAATAGTATTTGTACCGATAGTTAAGGATGGCTGGGACAATGTACTGCAAGAAGCCCGGGATGCCGGGATTCCAGTTCTGGTCACCGACCGGAAAATTGATGTTGAAGACCAATCTTTATATGCAGGATTTATAGGTACCGACAGCCTGAAGGAAGGCAGGAATGCTGGATTGTTTGTATTGGATAAATTTAAAGACAGCCGTGGGCCTTTCGACAAAACCGAAGAACATATCAATATCGTGGAATTATACGGGACAGAAGGCTCTTCGGTAGCCCTAGGTAGGGCTGAAGGCTTTAGGGAAGTTCTGGATCCGCATCCGGAGTTCCAAATAATATACAGTAAATCAGGTGATTTTCTCCGCTCAAGGGGATACGAATTGGCTGTTGAATTTCTCGAGATGCATGAGGATATCGACGTTATCTATTCCCACAACGATGGCATGACGCTTGGAGTTATCGAGGCAATGGAAGAAAGGGGACTGGTCCCTGGTACCGACATTGTCATTATCACTATTGATGCACAGCAGGCAGCAATCGATGCGTTGCGCGACGGCAAGGTAAATTGTGTCATCGAGTGCAACCCTAAAACCGGTCCTGAAATTATCAAGCTTGCTGAAAGGCTGGCAGCTGGAGAAACGATACCACGACTGCAATATGTACATGAAGAAGTGTTCTATGAAACCGATGACCTTTCACTCATAGAGCCCCGTGGGTATTAGTATGAAGAATAGGATATCCGTTGTTGATAAGATTTTCTCAGTGTTTAAAAGTAGAAGCATAAAAGAGCGGATAAAGATTTCCTACGTGATCATAATCCTCCTGATGATAACACCTCCGGTTATTACCGTTTTTTCGTTTGTTGTCCAAATGGTTCGCTATGACCTTATTATCACCAATGTCAGCAAGGCAAACCGTCTCAACCAGACAGTAAAGGAGGATATCTCCAACGAGATATGGGATATCGTAGCTGGAAACAAGAAATTCGATGAAGGTAACCAGTATGACATAATCAACGGGATCAATGAGAGCCTGGCAGATATCATGAGAACGACTGAAGAACGAGAGAATCGACAGATGCTTGAGGTTGCCGGTCGTGCGGTCGATACACTGAAACGCAATGTGGACAGGCTGGGAAGCCAGATGGCAAACCATGCTCCGGTGAGTGAGAATGAAGAAAGCCTTGATGAAATCAGAGGGGTATCTGCCCTTATCTCGGACATCCTCCAGGATTTTATAGTACGTGTGATAGAGTCGGCAACGATAACAAACGAGCATCATAAGCGCATTACTTTTGTACTCACTGTCATCCAGGTTTTTACTGTATTTTTTGTTACTATCTTCGCTATTTTTACGCAACGCTCAGTGACCACGAGTATCAATAATCCAATAAAAAAACTTGAGAACCTGTCAAAAAGAATTGCTGAGGGAGATTTCACAGCCAGAGTAAAACTTCCTCAGGTAAGCGAACTTGATGGTCTGACCGACAACCTGAACATCATGGCAGTCAAGATCCAAGCATTGATCGCAGAGAATGTCAGGGAACAACAAAACCTTCAGAAATCGGAGATGAAAGCCCTTCAGGCTCAGATCACACCGCATTTTCTCTATAACACATTCGATACGATAGTCTGGCTTGCCGAAGAAAAGAGAAATGATCAGGTTATTGACATAACACGCGCCTTCTCAAGTTTTTTCAGACTATCTCTCAACAAGGGTAAGGACTTTTTGTCGGTCAGCAAGGAATTTGAACATGTCAAAAGCTATCTGACCATTCAGAAAATCAGATACAGGGATATCTTGGATTATGAAATTGAATACGAGAGCGAGATGGCAGACTGTCAAATTTTGAAACTAGTGCTCCAGCCGCTCGTTGAAAACGCATTGTACCATGGAATAAAGAACAAAAGGGGTCGCGGATTGATATCGGTAAAGGGGTGGCGTGAAAACGAGCGCCTGTGTTTTTCCGTGGAAGACAATGGAATCGGAATGACGGAAGAGAAACTTGCGAACATCATCCAGCAGATCAGTGGTTCGGCCGATCCCGAGGATCTGAACAATGTCTATGGGCTGTATAATGTTAACAAGAGGCTTGAACTGTATTATGATGCAAGCACGAAGCTGGAAATAACGAGTCGGTATAAATTGGGCACTACCGTGTATTTCAGTGTTCCAGAGGTTGGGTTCGATGTATAAGGTTTTTATTGCGGAAGATGAGATAGTAGTACGTGAAGGGTTGCGAAACAGCATACAGTCGGGGACAGGCCCTTTTGTCCTCGCAGGTGAAGCTTCAGACGGTGAGATGGCCCTGTCTATTATGAAGGATGTGAAACCGGACATACTGATTACCGATATTAAAATGCCGTTTGTTGATGGACTCTGCCTTTCCAGAATCATCAAAAAGATACTTCCCTGGATAAAAATAATAATAATCTCAGGTCATGACGAATTCCAGTACGCGCAAGAAGCCATATCAATCGGTGTTGACGAATACATGCTCAAACCTATTTCCGCCTCAGATATGCTGTCGACACTCAACAAACTGGTAGATACGATCGAACAGGAGAAAATGCATCTTTCAAGTATAGAAAATCTGAAACAGCAAGCCCAGTCCAATTCGGACCTGATTAGGGAACGCTGGCTATGCGACTTGGTAACCGGAATTGTCAAAACGGAAGATGCGCTTGAGAAAGGTGATGATATGGGGATAGATCTCATCGCCCATGGTTACCTTGTGGCAATCATCAAGCTTTCCACCTCTCCTGAAAACTATTCGGAACTTATTACCGCCAAGCTCCATATAAACAGCCTCGTCGACAATCAGGAAGAGGTGGTGTGTTTTTCACAAAGCAGGGATTCCATCATCTTGTTGTTGATGCAGCTTGAATCCGAATCAATCGAAGAAACTGCCTATACCTTGGGACAAGCAATCAAATATGAGATTGAACGCAACACCGGTTGCATGGTAGCTATTGGAATAGGCTCTTTGGTCGAGCGAATCGGGAACCTGTCCCAATCATATGCCGATGCGGAAAAAGCCGTGAAATTCTCCGTCAAGACTGGTCAGAAACTGATTATCGGAACACATGACCTGAACTCCTTCTCCGAAATTGATTTTTTGAAATTGGACGGAAGTTCCATATCGGAGCGGCTGAAATATGTGAAGAAATCAGGTATCGATGAGATCATCTCCCAGTATATTGCCATGATAGGAGATCACCCTTTTCAATTCACACTCACAGGCTATTACCTTCTATATGATCTTATGGTGGCGCTATCAAAGATAATCGATGAGCTGGGAGGTGTTGTTCAGGAGGTTATGCCCTGGTTGTCACATAAAACGCAACTTACAGAGATAGCGAGCTCAAAAGAGACCTTCTGTGACGGGGTGAAATTAATCCTGGATACATTCATAGACTTCAGGGAATCAAAATCAGAGGGAAAATATTATACAATGATCCAGAAAGCGAAGCAGTATATAGACCTTCATTTTTCCGACCAAGATATTTCCCTGCACTCAGTGGCCTCGGTCGTAAACGTTAGTCCGAACCATTTCAGTACCATCTTTTCCCAGGAAACCGGTGAAACCTTCATTGAATATCTTACACGGGTCCGTATCAACAGATCGAAGGACCTGCTGCTGACGACACCTCTTAGAAGCGCGGACATAGCTTATGATGTAGGATTTGGAGATCCTCACTATTTCAGTTATATCTTCAAGAAACATACAGGTACTTCCCCCCGGGAATTTAGAACCGGAGGGAAGTGCCTCAATTGAAGCAATAGTCTCCCTGAAGTCTTCACGACTCCCCTTGGCCCACGGTCTGTTCCTTGCCTGACAGTCGCAGCCAAGGCGGTAGGGCTATACCGAATCTCCTCCTGTCACGTAGCGACATGATGACGCTTTGCAGCACTATGAAGAAATACAGCAGGAGACCGCTTACCATCGCTTGGAAATTCGATTGAACGCCCGCCGCTCGGATCAGTTCGTTGATCACCAGAAGAGTCAATGTACCTATTGGCGCCCCAAGCAAGTTACCCACCCCGCCGTTGAGCAGTGTACCACCTATGATAGCCGAGGCGATCGCCTTCATTTCGGCTCCTGCCGCATTTCCGACATTGCCGGCTCCTGTTGTCATTATGTACACAAACCCTGCGATACCGGCTGTCAATCCACTTAACACATAGGTGATGAAGATCGTTCTCTTTACGTTGATACCGAGCATCATAGCACTATGACTATTGCCACCGACGGCGTAGACATTGCGCCCAAAACGCGACCACTTCATCAAGGATGCAAGGATGACAAGAAGGACCACAACAATTACAGTACCAAGTTTTATTTCACTCGGGATGAAAACACCCAGCCTGTTTTTCGTACCAAGCCATGCGATCACTATATCAAAATCCCTCAAACCCACGAATGCAGGCATAGTTACATTGATCGGATCCTTATGGAGTGTCGTCAATAGGCCTTGTGCCAAGAACAACCCCGACAACGTTATAATAAACGGTTGGATCTCAAGATAGGCTATAAGATATCCTTGCAGGATTCCGAATGCGACACCTATGCCCAGTGCGACAAGGATGGCACCCCCAATGCTCCCCATCTTGGATTCCAGAAAGACAGCACAGGCCATTGTCACCAACCCGCATACCGCACCTATAGAGATATCGATACCACCCCCGATCATGACGATGCACAAACCAAGTGTCATGATGATGAGCGGAGCATTTAGGTTGAACAAGTCAAAAAACGTCTGGAACTGCATAAAACTGTTTGGAAAACTGATGATTGCAAACAGATACATCACGACAAATATGACCGCAGCTATGAGAAATAGAATATTCGAGTTCGAGAGTCTTGCTTTTGGTTTTAATACGTTCACAGATACCATCCTATTCCTCCTTCTTCTCGGCTATATTTGTGGCGGAAAGGGCATTTTCCTTGGGTTGGCTTATAGAAAGTCTCCAGGATCGGAACCTGTCCAAAGCTTTCTTCATGAAAACCCTGACTACGGGCGATGAAAGCACCATGAGAATGATAATGAAGACCGCCTTGAAGACCTTGATGGTTGCGGGTTCTATCTCCAGCCTAAGCAGAGTCCTGTTCAGCATCTCTATGGTATACGCACCGATTATGGAACCGGTAATGCTGAATTTTCCACCGATCAGCGAGTTTCCGCCTATTGCCACAGCCAGAATCGCATCCATCATAATAAGTTTGAGCAAGTTGACGCTGTCGTGACGCCCGGCCTTGTTCACTGCGATGAAACCTGCAACCGCTGTACAGATTCCCATGATCAGGAAGGTTAGAAATATAATTTTCTTCGGATTGATACCATTCAGACGTGCGGCATTCGGATTGATTCCAACAGTCTCCACATAGAGCCTGAGATTCGTAGTCTTGAACAGTACTGCAACGAGAGCGATGAAAACAACCGTTAGGATTATTGGAGTCTGAATCGGTACTCCCGGAATTACCGTGCCTATTCGGTTCGATATGTCGTTGGCCAGAATGGGAGACAATTTTCCGTCAATCATAAAGGCTATAGACCTGCCCCCCGTAAACAGTATGAGAGATGCGACCATTGGCTGAACCTTGAATACCGAAACCAGCGTACCGTTGAATGCGCCAAGAAGCAAACCTATAACGCAACTCAAGAGGAAACCCACCACTATGGTAAGCAGTGTGACCTCACCGGCCTGCAGGACATACTGGACAAATACGGCGGAAGTAATGGTAGCACTTACCCCAATGCTGATATCCTGTCCCCGTGAAGCTGCAGTTACCAGAGTCATACCTATGGAAAGGATGACCAACTCGGAAGCCCCAAACAAGATATTCGGTATATTCCCGTAGAATGCACCGTTTACCATGGTAATGCGGAAATAATCGGCACCCTTTATCAGGTTGATGATAATGAGCAGCGTCATGACCGAGACGGGAAGAACCAGGTGGGAAAAGTGCTTTATCAATTTAGGCATGGGTTCTTTCCTCCCTGTGCTATCACGTTCATTACCTCGGTTTCCGTCAATTCGGTTCCCTTGAGTTCCCCTACGATCTCGCGGTCTTTCATGACTATCAAACGGGAACAGGTTCGAATCATCTCGTCAATTTCCGAAGAGATGAATGTCAGGCTCATCCCATTATTGGCGAGCTTGATCACAAGTTTCTGAATCTCGACCTTGGTTCCAACATCAATTCCACGGGTTGGTTCATCCAGAATCAGGAACTCTGGGTTGGTGAGTAGCCAGCGGGCCAGAATGACTTTCTGCTGGTTGCCTCCAGAAAGAGATTTGATCGGTGTGTCGGGAGTAGGAGTCTTGATATTCAACTTCTTGATATACTCGTCGGCGAATATCTCCGCCTGTTTCAATGAAAAAGGTTTGAAAAAGCCTTTCATGACCTGCAGTGTCAGAATAATATTGTCGCGTACCGACAAGTCATCTATTATTCCATCGCCTTTGCGGTCCTCCGGCAAATAGCCTATTCCTTGCTTTATGGCGTGTAGTGGTGTTTTGATCTTCACCGACTTGCCCTTCATCCTAACTTCACCACCAGTCACCTTGTCCGCAGCAAAAATAGCACGGGCACTTTCACTGCGTCCGGAGCCGAGCAGACCGGCAAACCCGTTGACCTCACCTCGTTGGATGACAAAGTTGAAGGGTCTTACCCCTGCAGCACTCGAAAGCCCTATTCCTTCAAAGACAGGAATGGACGTGTCGGATACGATCGGCTCATGTTTTTGTATTTTCGTGATATCCTCTAGCACATTACCCAGCATCTTCGAGATCAGTTCGATTTGGGAAAGCGAGGTTGTTTCATATTCGCCGACCAGCTTTCCATTGCGAAGCACAGTAATCCTGTCGCTGATTTCGAATACCTGTTCGAGAAAGTGGGTTATAAAGATGATTCCCACGCCCCGGGCTTTCAGCTCTCGCATGAGTTTAAAGAGTTTATGTACCTCGTCTTCGTCAAGAGAGGACGTCGGCTCGTCCAGTATGAGAATCTTGCAGTCCATATCGACTGCACGGGCAATCGCAATCATCTGCTGTACCGCAAGCGAACAGCTTGTAAGTTCCTGGACTGGGCTTGCCGGAATACCGAGGGAATCAAGCAATTGTGCCGCCTTTTCGTTCATCTGCTTCCAATTGACGACTAGGCTGTGGCTACGGCCGATAAACATATTCTCAGCCACAGTCAAATTGGGACACAGCATTATTTCCTGATAGACCGTACCTATTCCTTTGTTCTGAGCTTCTTCCGGTGCCTTGAAATGGATGGACTCTCCCTGCAAGGTAATCAAGCCGGCATCTTTTTCGTAGACCCCGGTAATGACTTTTATCAGTGTGGACTTGCCAGCACCGTTTTCGCCCATGAGAGCATGGATCTCACCTTTTCGGAGCTTGAAGTCCACGCTATCCAGAGCTTTGACCCCAGGAAATGATTTGCTGATATCCTTCATTTCGAGTATGGTTTCCGACAACAATCAAAGATCTCCTTTTACCGATACGATACAAGCCAAGTGCGGTGCGGTATGCGGAACCATATCCGCGCACCGCACTGCACACATACTAGTGTTGTGATTGTAAATTCTTACAAATACCTACCTTGTGATTACGCCTTTGCCAGGATCCGCATTGATTCCCCATTTCGCGATGAGTTCATCGGAAATTGTTTCAGTAGTCAAGAGCAGTTCTTCCTGGTAGACAACTCCGCTAGGCATGTTTCCACTCTTGATCCATTTTGAAATCTCAGCTGCCTGACGTGGATTGCATTGCATATCGGCATCCCAGTAACCAGCCTGCACATTTCTCAGTGCAAATCGGTTGAAGTCAAATCCAATGATCTTGACCTTGCCGCCCTTGCCATGACTGATTCCAGCTGCTTGGAGTGCCTGAACAGCACCTTGTGCCATACCGTCGTTTTGTGCGTAGATTACGTTGAAATCCTTACCTGCGGCAATTGCTGCTTCTACAACTTTACGGGCTTCTTCAAGACTCCAGCTATCTCCACCTGTTCCATCGGCAACTATGTTGAGTTTCCCTGCCTTTGCGGCATCGAGCACGGCTGCACTCCGGCCTATCTCAGCTGCGGAACCCATCTGCCCGCGAATAAGGATCAGATTGATCTTGTCAAGACCAAGGCTCAACACCCATTCCACTGCCTTCTCACCTTCATACGCCATATCCGAGAGAATTGCTGCCTGGTAATTGGATTCGTTCGTATCAATAGCACGGTCAAAGAGAATAACCTGTATACCTGCATCCTTCGCGGATTTCAAGGTGTCGTCCCATCCAGAAGCGTTTGCTGCCGAGATCAAAAGGTAATCCACTCCGTCTCGGATATACCCTTTCGCTGCAGCGATCTGCTCACTGTTGTCGAGTGTGTTGGTCTGTTTTGCATCATAACCGTTAGCCACTGAGAACACATTGTTCATGTCTTCGACATTAGCCTGCCGATATCCGGATTCTTCCGGTGGCAGATTAACGATACCCACCTTGATCAAACCAGACTCTTTCTGACCAGCGGCAAACAGAACGCCCGATCCCAGTATAACCAGTATCATCAAAACACCTAGAGCTTTTTTCATGTTCTCCTCCTTTTAGGGAATCATAAAAATTTGGATAGTTGTTTAGCGGCAACGCCGCATCTATACAGAGAATCCTAAGATCAGCTATTTCAGAAGTACATGAAGTATCCTATCGAGTTTGGTATGATATTTTACACTTTCAAGCCAAATCCTGAGGAAGGAGAAAAAAGGATGGATATTTTATGAAAAACTTTCAATTTTTTCCGAGACAATCGGGAACCAGGCAAAAAATCCACATGGGGATCCTAAAACGGACTCGGATCAGACACACTTCTCAAGCTGCCCCCAGCCAATAGGCGCGTGGGGATGGACGGCGAGCTGTAAAAACGGTGCCAGGCACTTACAAGGAAGGCTGGAAGACAACCGGTGCATCAGCGATGAACGCGACATATCCGCCCGCCACATCCAGGGAAGACGGAGGGGAATCAGCATACAATGAATCATACGTATTGGCGTAATCCGATCCAAGCACAATGATTCTGCCCCCAGGCGGTATCTCACACGACAACATGCCGTGTGATTGCATACTCCGCCACACCGAAGATGTACCCACACCCGCCTCGATCCGTTCGCCGTTGATCAGAGATGCGATATCATCGGTCTTGATACACCGATACGCACCAAGCATCAACCGATTGTCGGCAGCGAGACGAACCGTCATCTGATCACGCACAGCAGGCAGTACCATGGACGTGCTGGACGCAGACGTAATGGCATAGGGGATGGAGGACTCCCAGGTGACTACGAGATACGAAGGCAACGCATCCCAGAAAGCTGTATGGAAAGGTAGCATGATCAGATCGGATGATGAGAGGTTCTCGGGTAGCCAGGTCCCTTCGGAGAACGCATGCAGGGGAGCGTCATGAAGTTCGGGAAGACGTGTCATGCGCAGATTGGCCTGGCTGTAGTTTTTGTTCATCATCAGAACGCCAGGCGTGCCTAGCATGGTGCGCAACGCCAAGCGGACTCCCGAGTCATCCTCGAATATTCCATTACCCCTGTGTTGTGCTGTGAGTTTGAGTTCCAATGAAGCACCATTACATGCGTATTGGTGTAGGGACGATGACTCTACCTCGAATTCGATACGGTATATTCCGATATCAGACCCATAATACCCTTCGTAGGATGCGTAGTCATCCGGCAACGGCACCACGGGTGACAAATCCCCCTCCGTCTGCTCCAATGCAGACGAAATGATTCCTGTCTCCTTCAGCAGTGCATCGAGGATGGGGAGTGTGGCTTCGTGTGGATTGACTTGTCCCGAGCAGACCAGCGCAACCGCGGAATGCGACTCCGG
>Ga0209212_1004031_pt1 | contig 18615 bp, 17 predicted proteins | sample RifGroC2_FD_183996 | JGI IMG/M metagenome (GOLD analysis project Ga0209212, IMG submission 183996) | Groundwater microbial communities from Rifle, Colorado, USA - Groundwater C2 (SPAdes) (version 2) | ecosystem: Environmental > Aquatic > Deep subsurface > Groundwater | place: Rifle, Colorado...
ACGAGACCATCGACGTCCCCTACACGCTGTACGAGATCTACACCGGTAAAAAGAAGACCGGCTACATCCACGGCGTGAATCAGAAGGGGCAGTTCGGCGGCATCCAGGTCTTTGTCGCCCTGGATCCGGAAGGGAGGATCATGTCATTTTACATCCAAAAGATGACCAGCCAGTGGGCTAAGAAGTTGCGGGATCCCAAATTCGGGAGCCAGTTCGTCGGCCTGACGCTCAAGGATTTAGAGGCCTATGATCCAAAGACTGGCAAGGCCTCCGGCAAGGTGGCTGAGATCCGCAACCCGGCTCCCGAGGCCGAGACCGATTTCCGTGCCTCGCTGCGGGCATTGAAGAAGAACCTTGTCCTCATGGATGAGTTCGTTTATTCCGCCGAGCGCGGCAAGCCATGAGTCCGGAGCCAATGGTTTAATGGGGACGCATACTTTAGTATCAGGTGAAGATGAGACCATTGTCTAAAAATGAGGCAATCAAGCAACCCTATCGTTGACTATAAAACAATCTATGTTTTACTTACCTCAAAGAGACAACACATAAAAACCAAACACAAATAAATTCGCATTATCAAGACATTATGTTTAATTCAAAAACCTGAAAAAGCCACCCCCTCCACAAGGAGGGTCCGGAAAGCTACGGGTCTTCAATGATCGCCGAGCCGCCAGGTATGATTCTCTTTTTAGATTCATAAATGGCGGCTTTTTGTTATCCGCAGAGCTGGATTGAAAGACCGGGTGAAAACCAATGGCCGTGAACAAGACGACATTTCAGGCGATAACAAATGCAGCAGGCATGTTGTTTGTCCTTGTGGCAACAACGGCAAATTTCCCCGCCTGCCACAAGGCAAATCTGCACATAGATTCCGCCGCTCAAGTGCTGGCCGTTGCGAAAAATGACGAAATTTATAAGTACATTCATGTAGTTGCTTGTGTTTTTACCGTTGTTTTTCTGGAAGTCAACGCTATGTTCCATCTGGTTTCTGAGCAGGACTCAATCACCAGGACTCTCATCCGGAACCACAGGTTCCGGCCGCGCTCGCCACCCGCCGCTAAGATTATTGGAAACGGCAACCACTATTTTGGATCTGATTAGAACTGATCTACCGCCAGCTCTTCTCCCTGAGGACCCATAGGGCCTAAAGGAGAAGGTGGCCGAAGGCCGGATGAGGGGGCAGAAATGCCGTATAAATCAACTCTGCCCCCTCACCCTAGCCCTCTCCCTCAGGGAGAGGGGATTGTTTCGCCGCCATAGCGGGAGATTGATTCTACTCAGCATGTTGGATGTCTTTGTTAACAACCTTTGCAGCTGGAGGTATCCCATGAACAAAGTATTTAAAAAATGGTCCCTAAAGTGTCAGGGCGCATTGCTTTTGGCGTGCCTGATGCTTTTGGTCGTGGTGGGGGGGGCGGCCGCTCAAGTAGCACCGACGCTGGTTGACCCCAACTACCGCAAACCGATCCTGACGCCGCAATCCCAGGTATCCACGATCTGGACAAACGTGGCGCCCAACGCCCTGGCCGACTACTACACCTATGTACCGTTCAAAAATGCCGACGCTGTTGCTCTCGGCTTCCCGTCAACCTGCGGAAATCCCAATGCAGTAGGCGCCACGGCCGCCGACCTTGCCAGCACCGATGACTGCTACAGCATCTCAGCCAAGAAGTTCCAGCAACAACTGGCTCTTCCCGGTATCTTCGGCGGAGGGGCAGGATTGATCAATCCTGCCACCAACACCCCCTTCGGCGCTATTACCTGGGTCTATGGCTACGGCTCCGGCGGTGCCAACTGGGTACTGCCGTATTATGATACAGCCAAGCCGGGTGTTGTTGCCAACACCCCGGTTACCGGCAATGCACCGGCTCCATTTGCCGATGGCACATTTGCCTCGACCGGCATCTGGCACTTCCCGGCCCCCAGCTTCAAGAACACCAAGGGGCGCCCGGTCCGCATCCAGTGGCTGAATGAACTGCCCAACGAGATCCCGACCGGCTTTGACCCGAGTATTTGCGGCAGTGTACCGTCGAACTGTTTCCCCTATAACCGTATCGTCACCCACGTCCACGGCTCTCATGTCGGCCCCGAAAGCGATGGCCAGGTTCATGCCTGGTTCACCCCCGGTTTCAGCCAAACTGGGCCTCTTTGGGAATCCACCCGCCGACACGGCCCGGAAGGAACCTACTACTACCCCATGGACCAGGAAGCCGGCACCATCTGGTACCATGACCATGCCACCGGCACGACACACACCAGTACCAACATGGGCCTGGCCGGATTCTTTGCCGTCACCGATGCCAATGAACAGTTGCTGCAGACAAACAACATCCTTCCGACCGGCACCCGAGAACTCGGCTTCGCCCTGCAGGACCGCATCTTCTATGAAGACGGCCAGCAGGCCATGCCCGATGCGCCGATCCTGGACCCTGCTTTTGCCGCCACCTGTACCTATGCTACCGATCCCAATACCGGTTTACCTGCTACTGACCCCGCTACCGGCGGTGTTCTGGTGACCTCGGCGCCAAGCACCTGCTCACCGGTCTTCATGAAGGACCCTATTAATGGTAATCTGGTCCCCTATCCAGCCGTTCCGGGGACCCCGGCTCCAGCGGCTTATCTCGCCACCAGCGCCACACTGGAGTTCTTCGGCAACATACCTGTGGTCAACGGCGTCACCTACGCCAAGTACAACGTGGACAGGGGTGTCTACCGCATACGCTTGATCGGCGGCACCGATTCACGCACCTGGGCGCTCAGGCTCAAGGTTGCCGGCAGCAACCCTGCCAGGTATCTGCCGTTCTGGCAGATCGGCTCGGAGCAGGGCCTGCTCAACACCCCGGTTAAACTTGACAACCTTCTGATCCTGGCTGGCGAGCGGGTCGACGTGCTGGTTGACTTCAACAGCGCCGAAACACTGGATGCCTCCGGAGCTTCCGCTGGTCCACTTAACCTTGCAAATGCGCGCATCGTCCTTGAGAACTGGGCCGGCGACGCCCCCTATGGCGGGGAGCCCATCCTGCCGGCCAGCGATCCTGCCGCCATAGCTTTCCGCTCGGTGGATATCCCCGAGATCATGGCGTTCGATGTGAGCGCTGCAACTGTGCCGGTAGACGTTATTACTCCCAGCACAGCCACGTCGCTGCGCCCCAGCATACCCGCGGTCCCGAACCTGACACTAAATCCACCACCTGCCGCCACGCCGGTGCGAACCGTTTCACTGGTGGAGATAGTCGATCAGTACCAGCGCATCATGCCTACCCTCGACGGCCGCGGCTTCCTGGATTTCGGGGTCAGCGAGCTTCCAAAACTTAACGTAACCGAGCAGTGGGACATCATCAATACCACGGTCGACGCACATCCGATTCACCTGCACCAGGTGGCGTTCCAGCTCATCAACCGCGAGACGATCGATACCAACTGTCCCGCATCGCTGCTGGCACCGCTGTGCGTCAACCCGGCCAGTACAACGATAGCCCCCCCCTACTCATCTGCCGTGGTTACCGCGTACCAACCGAACAGCATAGTAACTCCGCTGCCCGAGGAAATCGGCTTCAAGGATACGATCTTGTGCCCTCCCGGCACGGTCACCAGGGTCATTGCAACCTTTGACATACCGGGCACCTATGTATGGCACTGCCATATCCTGTCACACGAAGAGCACGACATGATGCGGCCGTTGGTCGTCACGACCCCTGCCACCAGCATTACCCTGACCGGATCCGGCACCTCGCAGCCAACCGGTGCAACGATGGCGCCGGTAACCCTGACAGCCCAGGCATTTACCGGCATTGCCGCCTATCCCCTGGGCAACGGCTTTGAATACGATTTTGCGGTTACCGGTCCCGTGGCAAATCTGCCGCAGCCGACCCGTGTCGCCCCCAGTTTCTACAGTTCGCTGGGCGATAGCTTCAACGTGGTAAATGTGGCCAGCTGGACACCGCCAACGACCACAGGCGTCTACACGATCACCGCCAGGACCAAGGCGATGGGCGCGGTTAATGCAGGCAACCCGATCAAAACCGCCACCATCAACTACACAGTGACTCCGCCTCTGGCCGTTACCACAACGACACTACCGTCTGGGACCGTTGGCGTTTTCTACTGGAAGCAGCTGGCAGCAACGGGTGGAATTAAGCCGTATACCTGGGCGCAAACCGCCGGCACACTGCCGGCCGGTCTGACCATGTACCCCAGCGGCGTTATCAGGGGCACACCGACGACCGCCGGAACCTTCAACTTCACCGTGAAGGTAACCGCTGCAAACGGTAGCACCGCAACCCAGGCATTGAGCATTACCGTGACAGCCAAGACACTCACAATCACAACTACGACGCTAGCGGACGGAAAAGTCGGCGTTTTCTACTGGAAACAGCTGACAGCAACGGGCGCCACCACTCCCTATACCTGGGCGAAAACCGCCGGCACCCTGCCGGCCGGTCTGACCATGTACCCCAGCGGCGTCATCAGGGGCGCACCGACGGCCGCCGGAACCTTCAATTTCACTGTGATGGTTACTGCTGCAAACGGCAGCACCGCAACACAAGCGCTGAGCATTACCGTGGCAGCGAAACCAGTCACAATCACAACAACGGCACTAGCGGACGGAAAAATCGGCGTTTTCTACTGGAAGCAGCTGACAGCAACGGGCGGCACCACCCCCTATACCTGGACAAAAACCTCCGGCACCCTGCCGGCCGGCCTGACCATGTACCCCAGCGGCGTCATCAGGGGCGCACCGACGACCGCCGGAACCTTCAACTTCACCGTGAAGGTAACTGCTGCAAACGGTAGCACGGCAACGAAGGCGCTGAGCATCAAGATAGCGCCATAGGTGCCGGCTGCTCACACCAAGCAGACGGATGCGTATTTATAATCACTCCGTAACTAAATGCAGTTTTGCGGGGAGGGATTCTTTCCCTCCCCGTGTTTTATTCCGGGGTAAATTAATTAATTTTTATTTATTCGCCAGCGTGAAGTTGCGATATTCACATCTGGTGGCATACTTATTAAAAAATCTGATTAGAACTGATCTGCCAGCCCTTCTCCCTGAGGGAGAAGGTGGCCGAAGGCCGGATGAGGGGGCAGAAATGCCAAATAAATCAACTCTGCCCCCTCACCCCAGCCCTCTCCTTTAGGCCCTATGGGTCCTCAGGGGGAGGCGATTATTTTCGCCGCCATTGCGGCGAGATTGATTCTACCCAGCTTGAAAGATATTCCAAGCCGGTTATCGCAAGGAGTACCCCCATGAAAACAATTATTTTAACTTGCCTGTTGATCCTGTTCGTACATCCGGCAGCCTTTGGTTTTACCAACTGCAAGATCGTGGAATATCCGGATCATGTTGAACTAATCTGCATCGGCGATGAAAAGGCCCAACCGGAGTCTATCGTTCCAGCGATACCTGCCCAGCCAAAAACCGTAGAAACCATTGCGCAGAATCAGGAACAACCCCGGTCTCAAATGCCGGAACCAGCATCATCCACCGTAAAATCTCAGCCATCTGCGGCGCCTTCCGGCACTGCATCGCAACAAACCAACGAAGCGGCAAATAATGCCGATAAGAATGCTGAAAACCTGGCTAAACGCAGGGAACTGGCGACACGCAACACCAGCAAACTGAAAAACATTACTTCTGCAACAGTCCCTTCAGGCAAATGAGGTCAACAGTGCGTGAGCGAAACACAACTTCTTACCGCACATGGTCAGCCATCGCTATCGTTGCGTCATTGACCTGCGCATTATTTCTTTTTGTCCCGGCCCTGTTGCAGGAAGCTATCGGGCAACCACCCGCCAAATCCTATTCTCCCGACGAGGTCCAGCAATTGGGCCAGCGGATGTATCGCGAGGGGATCCTGCCGTCAGGGGAGGCGATGCAATCCGTTATCAAGGGTGATATCGTTGTCCAGGGCACGACCTTTACCTGTGTCAGCTGCCATATGCTGAGCGGACTCGGGTCATCCGAAGGTGACGTAATTACAACACCGGCTAATGGCAAATCGCTGTATAACCCGCGCAAGCCGCCCAGGGGCATAGTATCCAGCATGTCGGGCGGCATGGGCAAGAGCAAGGACCAGCTGCCGCAGTTGCCGCAGCTGCCGCCGCCGGGACGTCCGGCATATACCGATGAAACCCTTGCGACAGCACTTCGCGAGGGCATTGATCCATCGGGGAGAGTTCTCAATCCTGTCATGCCGCAATACCTGCTGCAGGATCAGGACATGGCAATCCTGATTTCCTATCTGAAATCACTCTCTTCTAACGATTCCCCGGGAGTTGATGGCCAGACATTGCGATTCGCGACGGTTATCAGCGAAGACGTACCAGCCGACCTCCGCGACGAGCAGGCTGTTCTCCTGGAAAAGCTTTTTTCCCGGATGAATGAGCAAGCCAGGGATTATGAGAAGCGCCTCAATGATCCCAAACTTAACAGACATATGAGCAAGACGTGGAGAATGCTATATCGAAATATATCTCTGTCGCTGTCGCGCTGGGTTTTGAAGGGGGCCCCGGAAACCTGGCCCGCACAGCTGGAAGAGTACTACCGCAAGGAACCGGTATTCGCCCTGCTTGGTGGAATCACCTCCGGAGACTGGAAGCCTGTTCACGATTTCTGCGAGTCGAACCGAATACCGTGTCTTTTTCCGCAAACAGATTTTCCTGTAGTTTCAAATGCCAACTCCTACACTTTTTATCTATCCAAGGGATTTTACCAGGAAGGTGAAGCTGCAGCTCGATTTATCAACCGCAGCGGCGATGACTCGACAGAGTACCCACCGGTTGTTCAAATCGTCAGAAATTCAAGGGAAGGGCGGGCACTCTCGGCAGGGTTTGAGGAGGAATGGCGTGCGCTGGGTCAACGCCCTCCGTCAACGCTTCGGCTGCAGCCAGGGGAGTCAATCAGCCCTGAGGCTCTTGCCAAGCTGCTTGCAAAGGATCAGCCGGTTACCCTGCTTGTGTGGGATGGGCCGGAGGCACTGCCATTGCTCACGTCCATCGCAAATATGAAGGGCAAGCCCGAGACGCTCTTCATATCTTCGAGTTACCTTGGAAAGAAGATAGCAGCATTACCGGAACAGATTCGAGACATTACCTGCATAACACATCCCTACCGGCTTCCCCGGGATGAGCAGCAGCTTGAAGAATTCTATCTGGGCACTACCATTAAGGGCAGAATCAACGAGGACGAAACCAACAGAATATTGAAACGCTCATATCCTCTCAGCAGGGTTCTGATCGACGCATTGGCGGAAATGAAAGAGAATTTCTACCGGGACCATTTCCTGGATGTTATCAGCAATCACAGGGACCTGGATGTTCCGTTATACGAACGGCTCAGTTTCGGCCCCGGACAACGTTATGCATCAAAAGGCTGTTACATCGTCCAGTTGTCGAAAGGCAGCAAACCAGAGCTGATCAGGAAAAGCGACTGGGTGATCCATTAAAAGGACCAGATCATGGCTACGGATAACAGCAGTCCAATTTCAAGATTATTGAAAAACATTGCCGTGTTGTCGCTCACACTATCCCTTTTCATGGCAGTCCCGGCGAGGGCAGCCATGAACTGCGAGTTGAACTATCCGGCCAGCGACGTGGCGAGGCTCTTCCCGGAATTAACCAGCTATAAAACCAGCTACTTCTCTTTTACACAGCGTGGCGGAGAACCCCTGCTGCGAAAGATAGAAGCACGTCTCGGGAATGCTCCCGCTCTTTACGCCCCGCTTGACGTTCCCTATACGCTCTACGAGATATACAAAGGGGACAAAAAAGTCGGCTATATCCACGGCGTGAATCAGAAGGGGCAGTTCGGCGTTCTGGAAGTCTTCGTTTCTCTGGATATGAATGGCAGGATCAAGGCCTTCTATATCCAGAGGATAGCTGGTCAGTGGGGGAAAAAGTTTACCTCTCGCCAGTTTGGCAAGCAATTCATCGGACTGACCCTGAAGGATTTTGAGCGTTACGACACCGTCAGCTGCAAGGGCGCAGGCAAGGTGGCTACAATAGGAAATCCCGCGTCCGAGGCAGCGACCGATTTTTTCGGCGTGCTGCGGGCGGTGAAGAAGAACCTTGTACTGATGGATGAATTTTTCTATTCAACGAAGGGGTAATCATGATCAGCAGGTTTCAGATCGCCTACAAAAATCTCCTGCGCAAGAAGGCGAGGACCCTGTTGACCCTGGTCGGGATCATGCTCTCGGCGTGGGTGCTGGTGAGTCTGCTCGGCTTCAATCGCGGCTATGAATCCGCCCTGAATCGCGACATCGATAACATGGGATACCAGCTGATGGTTATGGCCAAGGGGTGTCCCTACGAAGCGGCCACGATGATGCTGCAAGGGGGAACCGGACTGCGCTACATAGAACAGTCCATGGTGGATTCCATCGTCAACAGGCCTGAAGTGGACAAGGTCACCCCCATCCTCATGCAGGCATTCTTCGATCCCGACAAAGGGGATGGCGGGGGTATCGCCGGCTATTTCGGCGTTGAGGCCGCCACTTTTCCCGCCATGAAGCCCTTCTTCCGTTTCCGCCAGGGAGGCTGGTTCCACGATGAACAGGCGCTTGAGGCGGTGATGGGTTTCGAGGCGGCCGAACTGGAGCAACGGGAGGTAGGAGACCCGATCCTCGTCCCCGAGAAGAATGTCCAGCTCAAGGTCGTGGGCATTCTGGAGCGGACCGGGACCCAGGATGACGGCACGATCTTTGTCCCGCTGAAGACGCTGCAGAAGATCTCCGCAATCGACAAGATCACCACCATCGGCATCAAGGTAAAAAAAGACGCGGACACTACCAAGCTGGAGACATCATTGTACCAGCTTCCGGACGTGCAGGTGGTGAGCTTTACCCAGGTCAAGCAGACGATTATGAAACTTGTCGCCACAGCCCGGGTGATGGTGCTCTCCATTGCGATCATCGCCCTGCTGATCGCCATGGTCGGTGTGGTGAATACCATCCTCATGTCCGTTCTGGAGCGATTGCAGGAGATCGGCATCCTGAAAACCATGGGGGCGATGCCGAGCGACATTTTCTTTCTGGTCTGGACCGAAACCCTCATCCTCTGCTCATGCGGCGGAGTCGCAGGCATCGGCCTGGCCTTTGTCTTTGCCCGGCTCTCCGACATCCTGGTCCGGCGGGTTCTCCCCTATGCACCCGGCGGAGAACTCGTGGCAATCGACCTGAAACTTGCCTTGCTGACCCTGGCGGTCATCGTGGTCGTGGGTCTCTTGAGCGGCATTTATCCGGCTTGGAAGGCCGGCAGGGTTCGTCCCCTGGAATCGATACGGGGGGAATGATGACGACGGAAAACGGAGTATCATTGGCGGCGCGCGGGCTGACACGGGTCTATCGCCGGGGAATTGAGGAGATCCAGGCACTTGACGGCGTAACTCTGCAGATTCGCCGGGGGGAGTTTGTCGCCTTCATGGGTCCCTCCGGATCCGGCAAGACAACTCTGGTCAACCTTCTCGGCTGTCTCGACAACCCCTCGTCAGGGGAACTCGATCTTGCCGGCAGAAGCATCTTCGGCAACGGAAAAATCCTGGGCGAGAGGGAGCTCACCAGAATCCGCCGGGAGGTTTTCGGCTATATCTTCCAGAACTTCTACCTGATCCCGACCCTCACCGTCCGCGAGAACGTTGCGCTGCCGCTCGCTTTCTACCACAAGCCGGGAGTTGAAGGCGAGGTGGAAAGGCTCCTCGGGATGCTCGGCATGGAGCACCGTATGGACCACCTGCCGGGGCAGATTTCCGGAGGAGAGATGCAGCGGGTGGCAATTGCCCGGGCGCTCGTGAACCGGCCCGAAATCCTCCTGGCCGATGAACCGACCGGAAACCTCGACACGAAACGATCGGGAGAGATCGGCGAGGTTCTGCAGGATCTGAACAGAAACGCAGGTATTACCATCGTCATGGTGACCCACAACCCCGGCCTCGCCAAACTCGGTGGACGACTGATCGAGATGCGGGATGGCCAGGCGTACGAGAATTGATGACTGAACCTATGTGAGCGCTATGAGACTACTCTCCCGAAACCGGACAGCCCTGCTTCTCACCGTGATCTATTCCCTGATCATCCTGACCCCTTTGGCGCCCCTTGCCCTGCGTTCTGCGACTATCGCTCACGCCGTTACCGGGGAATGCGCAGGTGATTGCGCTATTTGCGGCTGTTCACCGGAGCATAGTGCCAACCGGACCTGCTGCTGCTGGAAAAAGAAGCAGCAGGGCTGCCACGGACATGAAGACGATCAGACAGCCGATTGCTGCAAGAAAAACAAGCCTGAGAGCAAACCTGTACTGAGTTGCGGTTGGCCGTGCGGCGGCAATAAACAGCGTGCGCTTTTGGATGCAACCGGTTTTGAACTGTTACCGTACCACTTCGGCGAAAGCATCCCCGCTTTCCAACGGGAGGGATCTTCCCCTCTCCACAACACCCGCCTGACAGATCACCAGGACGAACCTCCCGATCCCCCTCCGAAACTTATCTCTGCTTAATGACATTTGATGTTTTATTTGCTGAGTAGAATCAATCTCCCGCTATGGCGGCGAAACAATCCCCTCTCCCTGAGGGAGAGGGCTAGGGTGAGGGGGCAGAGTTGATTTATACGGCATTTCTGCCCCCTTCATCCGGCCTTCGGCCACCTTCTCCTTTAGGCCCTATGGGTCCTCAGGGAGAAGGGCTGGCGGTAGATCAGTTCTAATCAGATTTTATTTTCAGGCACCGGGCTTTCGTGATTAGACGGAGCAGCAGGATACGTGCGTCCTTGCGCCCCATACAAGGGATACGTATGTCTGCATCAGACACGATTCATTGGAAAAGGAGTGCATATGCGAAAGGCACAGCAGTGGATTGGTTTCATTGTTTTTTGATACCGGCCGGGTGCAGCAATAGCACACTATCGGACAGCGCCAAAAACCTGGCGAAAGTGAATATAAACAATGCGCAGCAAAGCAATAGGTTTATGAGGAGAATGCCACCTATTGGAGTAAAATATGCTGTGTTTTTCATGATGCAGCATAGCATATTTAATTAAATTTAGCTAACTGCAAGTTGCTGTTTTGGCACAATTTTGCAAGTAAATTACCTTAAACTAGCGCCATTCGAGAATGTCACCTACTACTCGCATAGAGTTGCGTAAGAAACCAAATAAGGAGAACACATGAGAACCAGCATTAAATATCTGATCTTCACCATGGCATGCGTTTTATTCTCAGCTACCGCGGCAAGAGCGGAAAGCCTGCAGATGGATGAGATCACTGTCAAGGGCGCCAGGGAGTCGTCACAGGAGGAAAGTCTGACCATCCGCGAGGTCAGGGAGAGTCCGGCGCGGGATATTGGCGAGGCGCTCAAGCAGGTGGAGGGAATCGACATCGTGCGCAAAGGGGCTATCGCCAACGACGTGGTCCTGCGCGGCCAGCAAAAGGACAACATCAATGTCTTTCTGGACGGGGTGAGGCTTCATGGCGCCTGCCCCAGCCGGATGGATTCGCCGTCGTTCCATTTCGACTTTGCGGAAGTGGAGCAGATCAAGATCATCAAGGGGCCATATGACCTGGCCAACCCCGGCGGAATCGGCGGAGTGGTAAACGCCCTGTCCAAGAAGGCCGACAAGGGGTTTGGCAGCGACCTGAGCCTAACCTACGGCTCCTATGACATGGTGAACGCATCCGCAACAGCTTCCTACGGCACCGATCTTTATGACGCCCTGGCCGGCTACGCGTTCAAATACTCCGGCGTGCCTGAATCAGGGAACGGCAAAAGGATAACCGAAATCTACCCCGCCACGAGCCCGAACCGTTACAAGCCGGCAGCCATCGACTCCAGGGCTTACCAGATCAACACCGGCTGGACCAAACTGGGACTGAACCCAACCGCCAACTCACGGACGGAAATTTCTTACTCTTACCAGGACGCGGACCATATCCTCTACCCCTACCTGCTCATGGATGCCGACTACGACCGGACCCACCAGCTCAACTGGACCTACCGGATCGAAAAGGTGTCGTCGCTGGTCCGCGAAATCAAGCTCCAGAGCTACTGGGATAAAGTACGTCATCTCATGGATGACCGGGAGCGGTTCAGTGCCGTTGGCAGACCCCGCAACTACTCCATGCAGACCGATGCAAACACCCAAGTGTATGGACTGAAGCTGAACGGCGACTTGGCCGCCGGACCCGGCACCCTGACCACCGGCACGGACTACTACAACCGGAACTGGGACGCGATCAACCGGGTGGCGGCAAACGGTTACCTTGACACCGCCATGATCCCGGACGTTTTTACCGACAACCTGGGATTTTTTGCCGGCTATGAGCTGCCGGTGGTGGAAAATATCACCCTGAAGGGAGGGGTTCGCACGGACCTTACCTGGGTTAACGCGGACAAGCCGACTAACAAACCGGTCAGCGATAACGAGTTTACTACCGTGTCAGGGAACATCCAGCTGATCTGGACCCCGATTGCCCGGTTGGAGATAACCGCCGGCTTCGGTTCGGGGGTGCGCCCTCCTGATCCACAGGAACTTTATATCAACTCAGCCAGGCAGCAGGGAAATCCCTTTCTGAATCCGACCCGGAACAACGAGGCCGACCTGGGGGTCAAATACGCTACCGACCGCTTTTTTATCAAGGCGGCGATCTTTAACAGCAGTCTGGATGATTACATTAACCTGGTTCAGAGCGGTACGACGCGCAGTTTCAGGAACATCGATGCAAATATCTGGGGGGCCGAGTTCGGCTCGCAGTTCGCCCTCCCCTATGACCTGTTTCTGAAGGGTTCTCTATCCTACACCGAGGGTAAGAACGATACCGACGGCAGACCGCTCTCGGAAATGCCGCCGCTCAAAGGTACCTTGGCCCTGCGCTATGATGTAAATACCTGGTTTGTGGAGGCAGCCGGGAATTTCGCCAACAGCCAGGACCGGGTGGACACGGCCCTGAATGAGCAAACGACGGCCGGCTGGGTGACTACCGACCTGAAAGGGGGCTACAATTACAAGGCGCTCTCCCTGTACGCTGGTGTCTACAACCTGCTGGACAAGTTCTATTACACACATCTCTCCTTTCAGCGAGACCCGTTTGCCTCCGGGGTGAAGGTGCCGGAAAATGGCAGGAATTTTTACGTTACCGCTGCGTATAAATTCTAGGCGGGTGGTAGATGACGGAGACCCGGCCAACAGAGCAGCTTCCTCTCATCCTTCCGCAAACCACTAAGGAGGAAAAACGCCGTCTGCGACGGTTCTCGGTGTTGTCGGCGTTTGCCCACGCTGCTACGCTGGCCATGCTGATGACCTGGACCGGCGGGAAGGCGAGGGTCCTTCCACCGGCCCAGGTTATTACCGTTGACCTCGGTCACATGGAACTTCCGAAACAGCAGTCACGACCGCGCCAGGTTCAACCACTGCCCGGATCAGTTCCGTTGCGATTACCGACGCCCGCAAAGCCGGTCAGGTCTGCACCGGAACCGGCGCCGTTCCCGGTAGCGGCAAAGCCACAGCCGGCAATGCGGACTGTGGCAGAAACGCCAGCGGCGTCAACGCCGGTTACGGCCGGATCGGCCGGTTCTGCGGGCCCATCGGCCGAGATCCCGTCCAAGGCAGCGGTGGAGACAATGACCGGCCGGACCGGACCCGCCGGTCCGGCGCAACCGGCTACTATGCCGACACTCCCTTACGTGCCCGCCCAAAACCGTGGCGTTGACAAGGCCGGCATACGTGTCAGCTATCTGCAGCGCTGCCGGGGGCTGATCGATCGCCACAAGGAGTACCCGGTCATGGCAAGAAAAGGCAGGATTGAAGGGACCGTCGTTATTCGTGGCACGCTGGCGCGCAACGGTTCCCTGCGGGAATGCATCATTAACAGGAGTTCCGGATCCAGCCTGCTGGACAACGCTGCCTTGCGGGCGGTACGGAGTGTCGGGCAGTTCCCGCCGCTGCCGCCGGAATTGCAAGGTGTCGAGCTGGTATTCGAGCTTCCCGTCTCGTTTCGCTTGTCGTCAGAATGAGAGGGCCGGCAGCCGGTCTCGATTTGGCAGACCTCCGTCAGCCATTATGAAAATATTTTTTCTGGTTGCACTACTCAGTAGGAATTGAATTGCTTTAATTGACTGGTAGACTTAAATCTTAAATCATTCATTGTAAGCAAAAATTAACCATTGCAGCATCACAACTAAAGGAGGAAGACATGTACAGATTATTATCAGTGGCTTGCGGGTTCTGGTTGTTGTTGGTTTCATCGTTGGCGCTGGCAGCCCCGCCAGCTGATGTGTCGCAATCGCCGGCGTGCCGTTATTGCGGCATGGATCGGGGTAAATTCAACCATAGCCGCATGCTTGTCGAATATGAGGACGGCTCGCAGACCGCCACCTGTAGCCTCCACTGCGCCGCGGTTGAACTGGCCAACACCATTGACAGGACGCCGGTAAATATTCGCGTTGCCGATTTCGACACGAAAGAGCTTATCAATGTCGACAGTGCTGTCTGGGTGATGGGGGGGAGCAAGAGCGGAGTGATGACCGCCCGCGCAAAGTGGGCCTTTGCCAGCCGGGAAGCTGCCGAACGTTTTGTCAAGGCAAACGGCGGCGTTATCGGCACTTTTGACGAGGCCATAAAAGCTGCCTATGAAGACATGTATCAGGACACCAAGGCAATTCGCGAACGTCGTATGATGAAACGGCTCAAGCAACATGGTGGAGCGCCCCCGCTATAGTGCGGAACGAACGGGAAGGAAACAGATCATGAAAAAATATATGCTGTCGGTGATATTCCTGCTGGTTGCCTGCGCCGTTGTCCAAGCAATGGACACGGTGGAAGCTCCCAAACTCTGCCAGCAATGCAGAATGGACCGGACCATGTTTGCCCACAGCCGGATGCTCGTGGTTTATGCCGACGGCACCAAGACAGGGCTTTGCAGCATCAACTGTGCCGTTGCCGACATGAACCTCAACAAGGACAAGCCGGTCAAATCGATGCTGGTTGCCGATTATTCGACAAAAAAGCTGATCGACGCCAACACGGCCATCTGGGTAGTTGGCGGCAAGAAAAGAGGTGTGATGACTGCCCTGGCAAAATGGGCTTTTGTCAACGAACAGGATGCGCGGGCGTTCGTGGAGGAAAACGGCGGGAAAGTTACTTCCTTTGAGCAGGTTATGCAGACAACGAACAAGGAAGTAGCGGAGATGGCGGAGATGCTCAACGAGCTTCGTTAACGCAAGCCGTGGGGTCAGGATTGTGATGGATAAAAACAAGTTGCAATCCTGTCCCTACAACTAATCAGGTTCGCAAATAAGGTTCGCACCGATAAAAGCCGCTATGCAACCCTGCCGGATTTCTTCGAACAGATCCTTGCCGACCCCGCACCTGGGGCATTCCCAACCAACTGGAAGTTCCTCGAAGGGAGTTCCCGGCGAAACGCCGTTACCCACATCGCCTTCATCCGGGTCATAGGTAGTTTCCGTCCGGAAAGGGTTCTTTTCCGCCCTGGCGGCGTCAATCTTCGGGCTTACTTGTGCGGCGTACCGATGTACGCCTCCGCGCAATCCCTTGATTTCCTTGCCAGGACGAAAAATCCCTCCTTTCCGAATCGGAAACCAATAGTTTCTCATCCGGGAGTTTCCGGATGGAAACTAGGTATAGCCACATATGGTGCATCTCCATTTATTCATGGCACTGTTCCCCTTGAATGTACCGTACCGGCGATGGATGAACCCAGGGCATCATGGCCTCACCTTCTGCCATTATCAAAAATATAGTCGGACCGCTTGCTGAAACCACTATTCGATTTATACTTGATACTAGCCGAAAACAATGCCCCCTGGAGAATCAGGTTCAGACCACAACGCGACCTACATGAAAGGAGAACACTATGAAAAAGGAAATGGCAACCATATCAGAATGCGTAGTTACCGACTGCGCATACAATAAGCATAATTCGTGTCATGCATTGGCAATCACGGTTGGTGGACCGGAGGATTGCCCACATTGCGACACGTATGTACTTAGTGAGCAAACGGGTGGAATCCCGGACACCAGGGGCGGAGTTGGCGCCTGCAAGGTGTCGAAATGCTCGCATAATGAGTCCTTGGAGTGCTCTGCCAGCAGAGTCACCATCGGCTGGCACAGCAACCATCCCGACTGCAAGACCTTTGCACCACGGTAATGCGAACTGCCCAGGGGGTGCCGGAATGAATCGACGAATTTTTATGAAGACAGCGGCAATCGGCTCTCTGGCAATGGGCTTTGCAGGCGCAGCGGCTGCCATCAGTTATTTCCCTGCTCCGGTTGATCTTTCACTGTTCGAGGGGATCAACCGGGCCAAGGATCCTGCCAGAAAAACGGGACATGAGAAAAACCATGCGCCGGTAATTGCCGCCCCGGCAGCGGTGAAAGCCGGCGAACCTTTTAAAGTGGAGATATCTGTGGGTGAAACCCTCCACTCGATGGGACCCAGCCATTGGATTCAGTACATTGAACTTTACATCGGCAACGAACCCGCGGGAAGGCTGGATTTACAAGCTAGAGGCTTCATGAAACCCACGGCGGTTTTTACCGTTACAATCCCCAGGGAGCTTGTTACGACCGGCAAACTGACACTCCTGGCAAGGGAGCAGTGCAACCTGCATGGCCTGTGGGAAACACGGTTCGATATCGCTGTTAGCTGATTTGGCCCAAGCCTGGCTGGTCAGTACAGTTTATCGGTGTCGCCGGATACATGCGGGAAAACCTCGTGCTTCACCTCATGATCCAGATGAAGAATCTTGCCGCAGGAAGCGCACAAATATTTGTCCTCCAGAGTGGTGTAGTCGCTCCGTTCACACTCTTTGCACCAGACTCTGATGTCACATGACTCTTTATTTTCAGACATAACAACTCCTTTCCCGTGATTTATTTAATACCGGCTGCAATGTGTGAAATACAGCAACAATGGCCGTTCATACTTGCAAGTTTACCGTGGCCTTGGCGAGATGCAAGCTGCGGTTAGCATGATGAATTATAGCCGGCAGCGCAGTTTCAGTCAGTCACCCAAGGCCAGGTCGGTATGAATGCCGGAGCAAAATGCCAGGATTTTTTCCACCTTTACAACAATGCGGGTCAGAGTCTGGGGGCCGCCCTGCTGCTCCGCTTCCGGCACATAACCATTAAGGATGGCAATATCATATCCGTGAGCCATATTTCCGATAAACTGATAGCCGATATTCGGATCCTGAGCCAGGACGCCGATTGATATGCGCGGGTTCTGGTCAAGGTTCCGCAGGGTTGTCTGGCAGTACCAGTTTTCAATCATCAGGTGCTGTCCATCCAGAGCCTTTATGCCACCGCCGAGAGCCAGATGCGGGTTTCCGGAGACATCGGCCGTGGCTACTACCGCCTGCGGGATTCCTTCGATGAAGCGCTTGATTTCCTCTGTGAGCATTGTGATATTCTCCATGGATGCGATTGGCGATTATTTAGTACCCGCTTCTTGTTTGCGAATCAAAAATCAATCCCTGCCTGAGGTTCAATCCCCTGCCGGCTCGAATGTTTGATTTCCTGCATCTCGGTTACCGTATGCGCTCGCAAACAGACATCCGGGTGAGCGTCACGTCCGGTAAGTACCAGATGTGTTTTTGGCGGCTTGCTGTCGAGCAGTTCGAGTACCTGGCTTAGATCCACCAGCCCAAGCTTCAGGGCGTAATTAACGTCATCCAGGATGATGATGTCGTAGCAACCGGTTAGAAACTTTTCCCGCGCAAGATCAATGGCGTACTGGGCATTATCCCGGTATTCGTGGTAGGGATAGGGGTTCCCATTCACTCCGCAGAATCCCTTGCCGGTCAGGTGGTGCTCCACCAGCGGCGACAACCATTTCAGTCCGTTGATCTCACCGGAATGGAGGTTTCCTTTCAAAAATTGGATGATGCAGACCCGCATTTTGTGGCCAACCGCCCGGAGTGCAATACCGAGAGCGGCCAGGGTTTTCCCCTTGCCGTCCCCAGTCAGAACTACGATCAGACCAGCAGTGTTACGTGTCTCGATGTGTTGCATATTCAATGTCGTCACCAGGCCAGTCGCCGGCAAGCATATGCCGCTGCAGTTTTTCCGTGAGTGCCCCGAAATTGCCAAGCCAATACAGCGTTGTCCGGTTAGATATTTGCAAAGCTTGTTAAAGGTTTGTTTTTAGCTCCCCTCCTCATTTTAGGAGGGGCTGGGGGTGGTAAGGTTTTAGTTTATAATCCTTCAGATTGATTAAAATCAAAGGCAACCACCCCTAACCCCTCCTTACAGGAAGGAGGGGGACCAAAATGCAAAGACCAAACCGGATACTGCTGATGCCAATATAATATTTATATCCCTGTTATCAACTATTGCAAGAAGGCATGATCGCACGGGTGATCGGGCACTCGACCCAAAAAGGTCGCTGATGTTTACGGTCATACCGATAGGGTTAAACGAACGAGAGCTGCTTGAACTGCCTGGGAGGAGACTTTCTGATCCTTGAGGATCTGGGGACTTGTTTTGCGGAGCGTTCACGGTAAGAATGGCGTTACATCTAAGCCGCCGGAAACGCTAAAAGCCCCTGGCCTGGCCGCCACTTTTGGAAAAGTTTTGGTCAAGGCCAAGGGCTCTATGTTGGCACTGGTCGTA
>Ga0209212_1004032_pt1 | contig 18614 bp, 16 predicted proteins | sample RifGroC2_FD_183996 | JGI IMG/M metagenome (GOLD analysis project Ga0209212, IMG submission 183996) | Groundwater microbial communities from Rifle, Colorado, USA - Groundwater C2 (SPAdes) (version 2) | ecosystem: Environmental > Aquatic > Deep subsurface > Groundwater | place: Rifle, Colorado...
TCCCTCTACAGAATTAGGTGTTATACCCGTTTGAACACACTTAATTAATTCAACCAGAGTCTCTTCCCCTTCACCAATTATGACCGCATCCAGTGCATTTATCTCCAGCAAAACATTCTCTTTTTGAAAAGATACCTCAGGACCTCCTGCTACTATATATCCGTCATAATACTTACGGCATTCGTTTATTAATTTAGACGCCCTTTTGCAAGCAATATTAATAATTGAAAAACCAACTATATTAGGATTGAAACTCTCAATAGCCTTTTTAAGCTGCAAAAAAGGATCTCCACGGGAGAAATTATGCAAATCCAAAACCCCGATATAATACCCTTCTCTTCTTAGCGACGAAGAAAGATATGCAATCCCCATATTGAGTCCGGGTGAAATTTTTTCGCCTTCAGGGTTAACTAATAAAACTCGCATTCCTTTACCATCTTTTACTTTGCAATAATTCTCATACACTTATATATTACCGTGTAAATAATGGAACTTTTATAGACATAAGTATCTGGTTGGCTTCACCATTTATCATACGCCTAATGTATACCCATCCAATTAATGCCAGACCGATATAGCAAAATATTTTTATCGAAGGTGCAATTCCTTGTTGAGATAATATAAATACACTAATGTATGGAAATGAATAAATAAGAATTGAGCGGAAATTTATATTTAATTCTTTTGCAGCAGCAAAAGCTGTCCATACGCCGGCAAAAACGCCGGAGATACATGCTGATATTGTTGCTCCTTTGATTCCAAATTGCCTGATTAAAATAAGGTCTCCAACGAGATAAATGAGACTTGTAATAACAGTTATCCTAAAAATAACCCATGACTTCTTATAAGCCAATAAAATAGAACCACAGGATACTGTAAGAATATTAAATGATGTTCCTATGAAAAAAATAGAGAAAGGCAATAATGCTAAATTGTAATCTTTATTAAATAATATTGGGAAACCCCATTTAAGCAGTATAAAAGTCAATGAAAGAAAATATCCCCACAAAAGAAAAGCCAACGGTACAATATTGATAAAATATTTTCTCAAAAGGTCAATGCGATTAGCAGTATAAATAGCGATAATTCTTGGAGAGACTGCTATGCCAAAACTGATTGAAATTGTTACGAATATGCTATTAAGCTGAAAGGCAAGAAAATATAACCCTACATCTCCTTTGGTCAAATAGTGATTAATCAAAAATAAGTCCGCCCATCTTCCAAGGTATGATGAAAATGTCCCCAAAATAAAAGGAATAGAAAAAGTCAAAAATTTTATAAGAAAATCACGGCTAACTGTAATAGGTAAAAAAGAAGTAATGTTTATTCTGCTACAATTTATAATAAGCATCACCAAACCAGTTATAGTTAAAATCATGATTACATATATTGGTGATGCACCATAATCAATCATGCCAAACCAGAGCAGTAGTAATAGGAGGTAAATTACTTTCTCTATTACCTGAAGAAACCCGTATGTTCTGATCTTGCGTATAATTTGAAAGGTCTGAGTGATAATATTATTAAAAGTAAAAATAATCATATATAAACTCAAAACCCAGAAACCCCACTGAGGAATTCCTATATAGTCGCTGATTTTAAAACGAAAAGGAATAGCGCCAAAAAGAATAATCAAATAAAACGGCAATATTATTATAATACGAGTCCAAAAGGCTTTTCTGAGATTATCTTTTTCTTCAAATTCTTCTTTACCCAATCGCATGTATGCCGTATCTGTCCATACAAATACTAATATAGAAGTTATCTGAGTTACCATCAAAAAAATCGCAATTATCCCATATTTTTCAGTGGATAAAATTCCAGTTAATATTTTAACGGTTAAAAAAGATATGGCTATTGAAGCAATATTGAAACCGATTAAGTAAACATAGTCTGCGAAGGCTTTTTCTGAATCTTGCCGAAGGGTTTCATTCTTGCCAAGCTTTAAAAATTCTATATCCAGTTCACGATCTATCATAATTTTTGCTTAACCTAATATATGCTAAATAACTCAAGCAGTTATCGACGTCAAACTTCTAAACGGGTCCCATCCAGAGTCATGTCCTAACTTACTCCAACGATCCTGAGCATTTATCATTTCGTGAATACTGTAAGGATTTGGAATGCGTAAAGATTCCATTTCCGCGGTAAAACGCTCCAAACGATTAAAACGTTCTGTTAATGAAATATCATTATCTACAAGGTAAGGATTGATTGCCAATATTTCATTGATATCGTTACTAAAGCGTAAGCGTGATCCTTTTTCAGAGTCAATTTTAGACGAATTTGATAATCCTGTAGGATGATATTGAAATAGCCATGCATCCGCCTGATAAATATTAGAATGATTTTCGCGAATGAAGGTGAGCGTTGACTCGAACTCCGCTTCTGTTTCTCCAGGATAACAGACAATCCATAATGTGCATGTTAGTATCCCTTGAGTTGCAAGGGCATGTAGGCTCTTCGCCATATTCTCTGGCGTAGTCTTTTTTACCATGGCATCAAGAATACGCTGGCTGGCTGATTCCATACCCAATCTGGCACGAAAAAGCCCCCCATGCCGCCACTTTTTGGTTCGTGTTTCATCAGTACAGGAACGATCTGCTCGCAGATAGCAATCTATTGTATAAGGCTTACCACTTGCACTTATATCAGCAGCGAGATGACTTATAATGTGATTGGAAAGTTCTATTGTAACTTTTGGCGAGGATACTGATTGCCTTGAATATCATGGATTTGTCAAGAGAGCGGAATCCCCTCCAAAAGACCGTCTCAGCACAAAATGAACACTCAAAAGGACATCCCCTTGAGCTTGAAACTGAAAGTTGAAGATATCTGTTTATATTCAAATCTCCATAATCAGGCAAAGGCAAATCATTCATTCTGATAGCATTCTTCTTTATCTCAGTTAATGGCAGTTCAGTTAGACCGAGAATTCCTCGTGGCAATTCAGGATTATCTAAAATTTCCAAAAATGATTGTTCCCCTTCCCCTATAACAAAGTAATCTATAAAATCGTGCGAATTAAGAAACTTTATTACTTCATCCCGGTTTGAAGTTATACCTAAAATAGGGCCAGGGCCTCCAACAACAGTACGGACATGAGGCATAAGTTCTTTAACATATTTAAGAATGAAAAGTGTGCCAGGCCAGGTTGAATTGTTAAGAGTGCAGCCCACTACATCGGGTTTATACTTTGATATTATTTTTTCTAAAACTACAGCAACTCTTTTGTATAATAAATCGAAAATCTCATCAAACCGTTGAATATTCAAATCCCCCATAAACTCTCCAATGGGGCGATTATTCATATTCAATACCTCTGCCGTCAATTCACGATAATTTGCGAGGTGTCGTGCATAAAGATAAACAATCTGATGAATTGCCAACATTTCCGTCCCGTTTCGTTCAATATTCCATTTATTCCAATAAGGAAATTGTAGTTTCCCCTCTTCAAAATAGTTCCGCTGCATCTTAAATATTTCCGGAAGCGTATTAAAATCAAATAAATCTACATGATGACCATATTTCTCTGCATATGCCTTTAGGGAGGAAATACCTAAAGGAACGCAGACAGGATCCCAAAAATGAGGGACTATCAATAATGCTTTTGCCATAAAATAATTTTTAATTGAACAGTCCCTTAGATTTTCTGCAGGGTCTCTTTAATCATATTGGAAAGATAATTAGATAACCGCTCTATACCTTTTTTATTTGCATGAGCAAAATCAATAAATTCATCCTCACTAAGAAAATCCCTCAAATTCCTATATCTGATTTCAGGGTATTGTTTCAACAAATCCTGAAGTGTATGAAGATATAACTCCCTTTGATTATCCGAATAGTAACGCTTTCTAAGCTCTAAACTCTCAGGCATTTCTATAAATACGAGTTGAATGCCATAATTTTTACAAAATTCAGAAACCTGATATAAAGCCCTTGTTTGATTGTTGGGAAAATGAAAATTTTCAGGATTAAGAGCAGTCCTGGCCACTTCATCTCCCGCCTCAATCAATTGTGCCCTCGTTGGCTCGGAAGAATTTAAACCAAGCATTTTTAATACAATTGTATAACTATCCAGTAAAACTGATCTTGCAAAATCTTTTATCCTGAACCTGTCCCAGAAGAAAAAATCGATCTGTGATACTGTTAATTGATAATATTTTAAAAACAAGGAAACATCCGTCTCTCTGGCAATAAAAAAATTTGTATGCTTTCTCAGCGTCTCAATCAACTGTGTTTCTTTATTCTGTTCAACGACGTTCCTATAATGGTCAATAAAATTCAGATAAGTAATTCCACAAATTAAGATTTCCGGTAGAGCTTGTTTTCCACCCTTATATAAGGCATATTCCAGAAAAAGAAAATTGTCTGAGAACACAGACCCGCCCATCCCACCATTATAAATATGGAATCTATTATCTAATGTTTTCTCTATTTGATTGACATCAAATCCAGCCTCCACACCAGAAGACCCAATAATCAGAAAAGAAGGAACTCCATCATTTATAAATTGTTCTGGAAATCTTAGAACATTTCTGACATTATACATATAATATTTCTTTCCATTTATGTGTTCTATTCCTTCCAAACCATAAACCAGCATGAAATAGAATAAAAGAAAAGAGAGACTGACATTTATTATTAAAAAAAATAGCCGCTTTGATGCCATTATACTAATCGCTTTTTAGAATCCTTTATACACAAATTCTATATTTCTACTGGCAAAAACAACAATAGCAGTAATCTTTAATACAACCCAGATAATTCGTAAAAAACTTTTTCCAATTATTCTTTCAAAGACTCTCATTTAATGTCCTCCCGTTTTCTACATTCCAATCATCGATCGCAAAAAAAGCACGGAACGATCTATATCAAGGCTAAAGATAAGAAAACTTACTGAAACAAATTGAAAAGTAACAAATGTAGAAGAAAATCGAATCCATCTATTGGCTAAATACTCCTTAAACCTCTTTTGCCCAAGATATTTCCTGATAAAAAGCTCGTAGAGCTTACAAATAATGATACCTACACCATGATAAACTCCCCATGCTATACAACGGAATTCAGTTCCATGCCATAGTCCACTCAGAACAAGAGTAATCATATATGATAAACATGCCATTATTAAAAGATATTCACCTCTGGTTCTTGTCAAGGTAAATTTCAAAATAGGTGTAAATAGGTAATCCCTAATCCACTCATAAAAGCTGATATGCCATCGGTTCCAGAAGTCAATTATATTTCTCGCCATAATGGGATAGTTGAAGTTTTCTGGAGGGATTACACCAATAAAATAACCTACCCCAATAACAATATCGCAATAACCGCTGAAATCAAGATACGTGAAAATGAAATAAGAATATGCATAGAGCCATGAATAAAGAAAAGGATGTTCGCCATGATTAGCAATAAAATAGGGGATAAGAAGATGAACTTGTTCTGCAAGTATAAATTTTTTTATAAATCCATTCAATATCCTGTTTAGTGCGGTCCAATTCTCTTTTTCTGACAGGGAAGGATTTGAAGTGTATTGACGGTGAAAGTCTGAATATCTCTGAATCGGGCCTGCTAATAACATATGAAAACCAAGCAGGTAATTAAGATAAGAAAGTACATTAAATTTAATGCCTTCACGCTCCTGGCATTCTATTAACAGGTGGATGATACGAAATAAAATATAAGAAAGGCCTATAATCTGAATGTTATGATTTAGAGGAAACCTTTCCGGTGAGAGTGCAAACTGCAATATTTGATATTTTTTTAATATTAGGAAAGATGTTAATAATCCCCCCACTGACAAAACAAAGGAAAAAGTATTATACTTAACCTGCCAGCGCGATATTGAGACATAACAGAAAAAATATCCCCATGCCAAAAATACAAAAAGGGCTATAAATGTGGGAAAATTCCCAATAAAGGTATAAAGAAAAAGGAGATTAAAAACAAGAAATATAATCTCACGGTATTTTATATGCAGCGTATTTACTAAAAAGACTACTGTCAAACTGAAAAGAATAAAGTCAAGACTGAAAAAATTCACAGCTTTTTATGAAACTCCCTTCCTGTGAAGCAAATTTATGATATCGCCTACACACCGGAGTCCTTGAATTTCGGTGATGTTGAATTTAACCCCAAATTCATTTTCAATTTGCAGGATAAGATTTATGTGAGCCAACGAATCCCAACTTTCCACATCGCTTGCTGTCATGTCATCCCTTATAACTAATTCCTCATCTTCTAATACCCTACGAAAAATTACTTCTAATTTTTCCTTCATTCTTTTCCTCCTCCTTAATTATTGTTCGCACCTATTAATAAACCGTGTAAATTTAACCTAATATTAACAACACTATCTTATTACTACTTTTTCTTATGCTAATGCTTTTTAACTATGCAAGCATAGGTTGCGCTGTATTTAGAAGCTTCTGCCAAGGATTCTTTTTGGGAAATATCATAATACATAAAGGAAGAAATGAAATAATCCTGCGTTACTATCTCAAGGTTGGCATTAGCAATCATATCGCGCGCCTCCGTAACTGAATTAAAAAGATAAATATGGTCTACCTGTGGCGTCCGAATGGCAAAAGTCAGAATAGCCTTTCCACCCGTTTTCAGAACCCTATTAACATTTTTTAAATATTCAAGTGGTTCCTGTAAATGTTCAAGGAGTTCAATCATAATACAATGATCATATTTCTCTTCTTCATTGAAAAGATAATATTTTTGAGAAAAATTCACTCGAGGCGACACTCCAAGTATATTAAGGCAAATGCCTGAATAAAAATTTAAGTCGAATGTATTGATATACGCATCTTGTAAGTCAACGCAAAAACAATGAAAACCTATGCCTGTCGCAATCTCTAAGCATCTATCGCCTGTCCTTATAAATTGCTTAATATAGCCATTTACATATCGCAATAGTTCATATCTACTAGGAGTACACACATAGCTTAAACCCAATGTAAAGATGTTATCTATTTGAAACTCTTTACTATTAATGATTGGTTCTATTTGTTTTTCTTTTGCGTATTTATAGCTTCCATTTTCCAAGAATTCCTTATTCATTTTTATTTGTTTATTAACGAATTCGAAATACCTATTAATTATTTGTTTAAAATCATAATCTAAATTATTAGCTAACAGTTCCATGAAAGATAAAATCATTTCAGCATCTTCTTCATACTGTTTGCCGTATCGTTCCATGCAAATTCCTATGGGTAAGTGTAAGATTCTCATTTCACTTTCAGTTATTTTTAAAAATTTACCCAGATTCATTTTAAGCCCTGACTTTTATATGCATATTTGCTATTGTACCAATACTATAAAAGGATTTTCCTCAAAAGAATTAATTTGAAGATCACAATACCAATCCGTGCCATCCTTCATGTTATGGCTGCCTTGGTTAAAGCCCATTTTTTTGTATAAATCCTCTACGACTTTATTTTTTTGAGTAGGGATGTACTTCCCGTGAACAATTTGGTATCCATTCTCTTTAGCCCAACTGAACAAATAATATAACATTGTATTTTCCACGGTTCTCCCCATTACCCGGCAACTCATCAACCATGAGTCAATAAAGACCTGCCTGCCGTCAAGTAGACACATCATAAGCCCTACCAGTCCATATTCACCAAACCTGTCTTTTAATTTCAAATAGAAAGTAAACCAACGGTCATCTTCTATAAATTTTTTAACTTCATTCTCATTATAACGACGCGTAGTAAGATTAAACTGATTAGTTTTATTAATTAATTGGGTAATTCGAGGGAGATTAAATAAATCAAAAGAACGAATCTCTGCTATCATTCCAAGAGAATCATAGTAACTCTCAAGCGATCCGCAATCGTTCTTCAACTTGACGTGTTCCTTCTCTTTTTTATAATATTCTGAACGTTTTTTATCCTCATCGGTAAATTCTATAAGCTCAAAATAGCTATGCCGTTCAATATCGTTTATATATTCAGAAGGGTCGTCTGAAAGAGTAGGCACAGCCACATTAGGTAACATCTGTATTACAATTTCCCTTTCCACAGGATTATCATCTATAAAAACACAGCTATCAAGTCCAATATTTAACTCCTTTGCAATTTCAACAATGTTGGAAACCTTATCTTCCCAGTTTATCTTAATCGACGAAAAATCGTCTAATTTTAATACCATATCAGGATGGTTAATAAAAACCTCTTTTACGTCTTCTTCGTTATTCTTGCTACAAACCGCCAATATTATTCCCCTGTTTTTAAGGTCTAAGAGATATCGTTGAAAATCAATGAACGCTTCACCAGAGCCACTCCCTCCAAGACGGATATTCTGTATCCCATCCTCTCCTATAATCCCCCCCCAAATAGTATTATCCAAGTCAACAATGATGCACTTTTTGCTCATTCCCATTGCAGCGGCCATAGTTGCAACATAATGCCTGACTAAAAGAGGAATTGCGTTTAAGTCGAAAGGATTTTTTGAAAGGTACCAATATTTTGAGTTATACCATCTATTTTTTCCATAATATGAGGCAATCCTGTCAAAATTCAGAATAGTTACCCCTCTGGGGCATTGTAAAATCATCTCATGGTTTAGTCCATTTAAAATATTTGTACGGCTGCCTTTAATTATAGGCTCAAGATGGCCAAATATGGAAATAAGAGGAATATCAAAATTGTGCTGAATAATCCTACAGGAGAAAGTCTTGCAGCATCTATCCCAAAGAGCTTTCCACCGAGAAACTTCGTCTTTTATTGCAACATCGATATTACCTGGAAAAGTTGAAATATTTATGTCTCTATGAGTAGTAGCAATAATAACAAATTCCGGCTTAAAATCATAAAGTCCTGATTTTGGATTTAAAATTTCCTGTTGAATCTGATTGTAAGGCGATTCATAAATATCCAAATATATATTCCTCACCCATGCATAAAGATATAAAATAGGAATTATTTGCTTTGTTGTAAAACTTCCCAAGACTGCTACTCGTGTTTTCTTGTATGAGCAAGCCAAGTCCCTGTTGGATAATTTTCTTGCCCACTTTGCTGCATCCGTAGCTTGTCCGAAATTAATTTCTTCATCAGCAACTATTTGTCTTAAAACCTTGCGGGCTTTCTCAAAATCTCCTATATTGTAGTAACATTCAACAATTGCAATACCAGAATCGAAGCTAATATGCCCACATTCCTCTAAGAGCTTGACAGCCATATTATAATTCTTTAATCGTATATAGTCTTTAACTTGCTGTTCCAGCCCAATTTTAGATTCCATTTTCTCGTCTCTCATATATATTGATGCCAATTCCCTGAATGATTTCTCTTTGAGGCGACACCAGCAATTCAACCATCTTTAATTTATTAAAGTCCATTAGATATAAATACGGGGTATCATCCATAACAGGATAAGGCTCAACCCTTTTTATTAATCTATATTTCTCATTTAATAATTTATGCATCGCTTTTCTCTCTGCTGAACTCGTTATTCTATAACCATTGTCATAGTCATACACTGATTTACTGATAACACAAATCGGATTAGTTTCCTCTATCAACTTAGCAGTTAAATTTGTCGTCTTTATAATGTCATAGGTTTTTATCTCCTTATTCTGTCGTATAAACTCTATTTTTTTCTCCCAGAGTTTGCCTTTCCCTCCTTTTGCCTGGATTCCTTCAAGTTCCCGTCTCATGGATTCTATATTTGAATTCAACGCAGGTCCCCCTGCAATAATGCTTCCATAAGTTCCCTCTATTAATATCTGTGAGTTGGTTGGAATATTTCTTTCAATCCATTCTTTTGCAAGTTCGCCTGTACTTGGTTGAGACAAGAGGTAATCTAATCTTATACAATTTATAAGAGATGGGATGATAATGAAAACAGCCGATATAATAACGGCTGTATTTTTTAACCAGTCCTCTTTTATTTTTTGACTTAATTCATTAAGAAACCATCCTGATAAGATGGCAATAAAGGGAATTGCCGTAACAAGATAATAGCTACAATGTGCCTTATAATAATTTAAAAATATGAGCAGCGAAATCGGATAGACAAGCAATATCAATCCAAGCCAATATCTTTTGAAAATCATATATATAGATGCTAATAAGACAATAACTTCAAGTGGAAGTCCAATGCCATTTTTTAAATGCTCTGTAAGATAAAAAAGCCAGCGGGGCTGACCATTTAAATCCAAACCCAATTCTGTTACTGTTTTCATGGATGAGATATCAGAAATGAATCTATTGAAATCAAGGAGAGCAAATGGCTCTCCCACTAAAAAACCTACAGGTATAAAAAGCATTCCCAAAAGGGTATATCTCCGGAAAAATGGGGTTCTCCTATGATAAAGACAGGCGAAGAGAAAAAGAGAAATACCAACCCATGCTAAATATTTTGAGGCAGTAGCCAGCCCGATAAACCCACCACAAAAAACAAAATCAAACAAAGAAGGTTTATCTTTTTTAATTATAGAAATAGCAAATAAAAGGGCAATAATAATCAGAATAGAGGTCAGCATATCCTCTTTTTCATAATGGGATTGCTGGACATGAATATATGAAAATGCTACAAAAAAAGAACTTATTAAGCCAATATATGCGTCAAACAGCCTTTTCCCAGCAATGTATGTCAAGTAAACAATAATAACGCCCAAAACCGCAGATATAAATCTCGTGTAAATCAACAGATTTGCTGGATTTGCAATGTAGTTCAGGATTAGGAAGTCGTCAGGGGATTTAACAATTCCCAAAAGCCTCTCAACTAAAAATAAACCTCCAAAACAGATTGAAAGAAAATAAGGATAGAAATTCCCCTGCCGGAATAATCCTATATTGATTTGGCCGCTAACTACCTTTAAAGCATTTTCAATGTAGAGATTTCCATCAGGATTCGGTTGAGATGATATATCGTATTCAATCCCCCATATTCTTATAAAAAATGCGCTAAGACATATAGCGAATATAAGGAAATATCTTTCTTTTATATAATAAAATGGGAAGGTATTGAGAGGATTTCTAATCATCAACAAATTCTGTAAAAATCTTTTCATATATTGTTTTAGCAAGTAGCTTATTCCCCTTCGGGGTTAAATGAACTTGATCAAAGAATAAAGAGGAATAATCTTCATCATTTAAATTAGCTAATAATTCCGCAAATGGTAAAACGGTAACAAATTGATTGATTTTGTTTTCTTCAACTATACTATTCATAGCATTAAAAAAATCGGTCTGCAAAATAAAGGCAATGTCTTCTGTATTAAATGCTTCTTTATGTGATAATTTTTTTATCAACTCATTTTTTTTAGTTTTGTCATGTAACCTATACAATTTTTTATCATTCAAAAGCAAAAGAGGCTGATGAATAAAAACAACATGCGGAATTCTATTGTCCGCCGCAATTTTAACAATATCTGTAATATCTGTTGAAAATTTAGATACTACAGCTTCCCTATATCCCTCTGTAAAAATTTTACCTTTGTTAAATATAGCCCTAAAATCGGCACTGCCTGTAAGCATCTTAGATAATTTTTCACTTGCAGACATGTAAAATAACGAATATCTAAAAAAAAAGTTATGGACTTTAATAATATTATAAGAAATTAGGTCATCCCTCGTTACTATTTTAGATGAATGATTATTGTTTCCAAGGTATATTATTAAACAATCTGGACTTAGCTTTACAATAAAGTGTTTTAGCAAATTTTTTACTTGTGATGTTTGAAAACCTCCAACTCCAGCATTTATAACCTCAATATTTTTATTTTTAATCGTATGGTTTGAAAAATATTCGTTTAAATAAAATGGATATGTCTCTTCTTCATTTGCCCCTTCACCAAAGGTAGATGAACCTCCTAATCCAATAATCCTGAAAGTATTTTTACCCTTATTGATATCAAATTCCTTTCCTCTCAAACCATGTGAATTAATATGAACGATATGATTAGGTATTTTTAAATTGTTAGCTAAATAATCTCCTGGTATATATTTATAAAAACCTTCATAATTATAGTCTATCGGTGGTCTATTTAAAGTAGTAATGAACTGTCTGTCTGTCTGTCTGTCTGTCTGTCTGTCTGTCTGTTTATTTTGGAAACCATAGAATAGCCAATGGTAACTATATCCATCCCTTACAAAATATCTAATCCTTTGACCTGCTTCCAGAAAAACTATTAATAACACTAAAGGTAAAAATATAAAAAATGCTTTTTTCATCAAAATTCTACCCTAAATTTTTTGAAAATTTAAAACCTGTTTCATAGCTTATGGTTCATAGCTCAAGACTCAAATTTTAACTATTAGTTAAAATAACGTTCACAATCCTCTCTGCTGCATTGCCGTCCCATAACTTAGGAATTCTTCCTGTCTTACCGCCGTTGTCCCTTCCGTCACTGTTACTGGTCTTTCGGTGTTTTCCCGTAAAGTAAGGCATGGGATGTTAAGTATTGTAGTTTCCTCCTGAATTCCACCCGAATCAGTTAGAACAAATTTGGCATCAGTCATCAGTTTTAGAAATTCTAAATATCCCAGCGGTTCTACAACTGCTAAATTTTTCAATTCTTCAGCAAAATCAAAAAGGCCATGCCCTTTTATCATCTTTAGTGTCCGCGGATGGATAGGAAAGACTATTTTTATCCTCTTCTGTATTTGAAGAATCGCATCGAGTATTCTTTTGAAATTCTCCTTTCCATCTACATTAGACGGACGATGAAGGGTTAAGACGGCATACCCTCTTTCTTTTAATCCCAGCCTCTTAATTATGTCGGATTTTTGGGCCTTTTCCCTGTGCCTTAAAAGGGTATCTATCATCACATTCCCGGCAAAATAAATCTTCTCATCCGGTATCCCTTCCCTTTTAAGATTCTCATTTGCATCTTCAGATGTAGTGAAGAGATAATCGGACACTGAGTCAGTGACGATACGGTTGATCTCCTCAGGCATGGTTCTGTCAAAACTCCGAAGCCCTGCCTCAACATGGGCAACAGGGATGTGCAGTTTGACAGCAGTTATGGCGCATGCCATCGTGGAGTTGATATCTCCAACAACCACTACCATATCTGGTCTTTCTGAGGTCAATATCTTTTCAAATTCTATCATTACCTTTGCAGTTTGTTCTGCATGGCTTCCTGAGCCGACACCAAGATATATATCTGGTTCTGGCATGGATAGGTCGTCAAAAAAGACCTTTGACATCTTCTCATCATAATGCTGACCGGTATGAATCAAGACAGGCTTTAGCTCCCTGTGTTTCTTCATAGCCTCCATTAGTGGAGCAACCTTCATCATATTTGGTCTTGCACCGGTAACATTAATGATTTTCATAATTTTTTAACTATTCAGCCGCTGATTTACACTGATTACTTTTTGCTTTTATCATCATCTGTGTGAATCTGTGGCTGAATCTTTCTTCCACATACGCCGGTTTTTATTGGAAGGGTCTCTACCTGTATGAACCCATCATCTGCATACCACTGAGAAATTTCTTCCTCTGTGTGGTGTGTCTGATATTTTGGAGAGTACCAGTCATAAATTACCTGGGCACATTGCTTCCATGTATTTCTCTTTGGATTAGTATTACTGTAAGTCTTTACAAAATACAACAGTGGAACAGCCATATAACATAATCCATATAAAATTCGTGGGTGAAGGTTAGTAGTAATTCCTCTGATTAGTTTCTGGCTTAACTCCCAGACAGAAGATTCCTTTGGATAGACCCAGATACTCATATAACCATCTTGCTTTACCGCACCTGCAAGCTTTTTAAAAGCCATTCTCGTATCTGGTGTGTGATGTATAACACCAAAGCTCCAGATAAAATCAAATGTGTTTTTCGTAAATGGTAACTCCATTATATTCCCTTGAACAACATGGACATTATCAAGGTGTTTAGTCCTTTTTCTGGCAACTTCAACACCATTTCCAAGATCAAATGCGATTACCTCTGCTCCCATTTCGCCGAAGATCTCGCTATACCTGCCATGCCCACATCCAGCATCAAGAATAAGTTTGCCTTCCAGGTTTTTGGGTGTCATACCTCTCGGAAGCATCTGTAAAATTCTCCGGGTATCTTCTTCTTTTGTATGACCAAATATAACATTTTGGTCCCCCCATTTAAGCCATTGAAACTCAAAACGCCTCTGGGTTTGTAAAAAGTTTTTTTTGAAAACATTCAACTCGCCTGAATCTTCTTTAAAATATTGTTTAATTTTTTCTTCATACTTTTTATTAAAATCTGGATAATACTTTAATACGCCTGGCAATAATCTGGGGATTGAATCTATAATAGGAAAAATAGAATGTTTTTGACAAAGCAACATCCCTTCAACAATCTCTTCCCCTTTGTCTTCAAAAATTGTAAGTGAAAGAGCGTCATTGCATTTAGGACATCTTAAATAATTGAGGATTCTTTTTTTCATAAATAATGCTTTCAGAAATTATCAGACCCAAAAACAGACACCTTCTTAGCCTCTTTTCTGAATAAACTTTTTAATAACGACAGTCCTTCTTTTATTAAAAACTTCAATTCCAAAAATGAACCAACATTAACAAGCTTTTTCCATATATATGAAGGACGAAAATAAAATTCTTTTATTGCTTTATTCCTGTACTTCCAAATAATCTCAGCAGAAAGCTCTTTCGTTTTCATGACGGGGAAGAAATTTGAGTCCATTTCAATTGGTATATCATTAATCAAACCATCCTTAATACAGTCTTCATAAAATCTTGTTCCTTCCCTCGGTATAGTTACCGCAAAAGAGGCATAATCACAATCCAATTCCTTAGCAAAGTCAATAGTTTTCCTCATATTGTCTTCTGTCTCCCCTGGTAGTCCAAACATAAAATATCCAGAGGTTCTTATTCCAATGTCCTTACATAATTTAAAAACATCTTTAACTTGTTGTTTTGTTATCTTTTTCTCATACCTTTCTATTGTCTGTAAATTTTCACTTTCAACGCCAAATTGGATAGTATGGCATCCCGCCTCTTTCATTTTTGAAAGCAATTCCATATCAATATCAACTCTTGACTGACATGACCATGTAAAATTATATTTCCTTTTAATCATTTCTTCACAGATTATGTTTGTATGTTTATTATTAACTCCAAAGGCAAAATCTACAAAAAATATTTCATTAATTCCAAGCCTTTTAATATGAGCCAATTCTTCCATAATATTATCAATATCTCTTGTAGCAAAGGGAAGAATATTGGCTATGCAAAAGTGACAGCTAAAAGGACAGCCAAAATCTGTAATGACGGTAGTAAAAGGAAGGCTTTTTACCAATGGAAATTGATATTTTTTTAAAGGAAATATCTCATGCTTAGGTATGGGATATGAAAAAGTATTTTTAGTTTTAACATATTCGCCAACAGATATCGAATCATCTTTTCTGATAATAAAATTTTTTAATGGCAAGCTAAAATCTCCACTTATAAAATCTACTATCTCAGCAGCAGTGAAATTTAACATGATAGCGTCAATCTCACTCTGTGTTCTAATAATTTTTTCACCCTGCGCAAGAAGATTCCCACCGCTCCCTATAGCGATGACATTTTTAATTTTCTGTTTGATCAATTTTATAAAATTAAAATCAGATTTCCATGTAGAGCTGCATGTCAAAAAAATAACAACATCAGGATTAAACGAGGTAATATCCAATAATGCTTCAGCAATTGTTAATTTTTCAGCAATCGCATCAGTAACTTTTATTTTAAAAAACGGAGAGAGTATGCCGCTTAATACTAATAGGTCTATAGGTGGCCATATATAGTCGGCTTTAGCTGAAGATGAACAATATTTATCCCTCAGGGCATATGCAGGATAAGGAGGGTTAAGCAATAATACTTTATTAGGTGCATGGTTACTACCTTTCATATAAATTTAAAATCCATCTTTTTAAAATTTAGATAATCCTTTCGGGTAGGTAACCCATGATATGATGGTATAATATCATGTTTAATTTTTTGGAGTGAATTTGTTTTTACTAATTCAATACTTTCTACTATCAAATTAGGGGCATCAGAAAATATCAGATTATAGTAATCATATACACTCCAATGTTCATGCTTTTTATACTCCTTTTGGAGAACAATTTCGCCACCATCAATCTCTCCATTAACCTTATGTATAGTTACACCTATAGGTTCATTTTTAATTAGAGCCCAGAAAATAGGGAAAATGCCTTTGTTTGACGGTAATATAGACGAATGTTTATTCAAAATACAAATTCTTGGAGCTTTGAGTATCTTATCTTTAAGTATGTAACCTACAAACAGTAAAATAATGTCTATTTTGTTTTCCTTAACCCAACTTATTACTTCATCATCATTTGGATTCTTAAAATTCAATTTCCTTATACCATAGCAAGAAAACATGCTACTAAAAGAGTAATACAGTCTACGATTAAAAATGTAGCTTTTAATAATTGTTAGCCTTTTAACTACACCTTTAAAACATAACTTTAGAAAAACTGATAACCCAAATATTTCCAAATATTTCAGATATATCATCGCGCCCTTATACTTTGTTTGAATATTTGGGAAACAATGAATTCCTGAAATTTCATGTTCCCTCAATAATATAGGAATTAATTTGCCCATGAATTCAAATGTAAAATCATAATCCTCGTGAATAAATATTGCTATCTTCATCAAGTTTCTATTCCATTTTTTCTATTCTCTAAAATTATTGAATTTGCAATTGTCTTTAAAGTAACTATCTCAGATACATGGCTTTTTATCGTGGCAAGGCATTCTTCGTCAAGTATGCGTAATTTACTGGAAACATCAACATCTAATCTCTCATATACTTGACCATTTTTTAGAAAGTCAGCAGGAATATCTGATAAGTCTATCAGATCGGCAGGGTGAACAAGGTAATAGAAATAACTTTGTTTTAATGTAGATTTTAAAACATAACGATATAACCACAGCGGTAAGAAGAAAGACATGGTATGCCAGCAAGGTATTCTTAAATATGGCGTTACAGGTAAAGGGATTATTAACAACCCATCCTCGCTTTTCCGCATTAACGATTTCCCATCTGTAAAAAAAGGTTTTCTATTGCCCAATAAATTTAGCATCTTATCCTTTCGGTAAAGTAATTCTGTTCTCCTGACATCCTTTATTAAATTCCAATATAGTTTAATCGTAATCAACCACATAAAGTAGGAGGGAAAAAGAGAAGTATCATATAGGTAATTGTTCTTAAGCAGAATATCTATCAAGTTTGTCGAAATAGCAGGGGCAATGAAACCTTTAGGTTCCTCTCCACAAACTTTTGTTATTATATCATGAGACTTCATAACCTCAAATTCAATCTCTCTATACTTCAGAAATCCTAAATTTTGCTTATGACTGTATGAATGGTTCCCTATTTCATGACCCTGCTGATACCAATCTTTTACCCTACTCGCAACCTCTGGATTTTCTAAATCCCTTCCTATAATAAAAATTGTATATTTAAAACCATATTTATTGGATAATGCAAAAAATCTATCAGCAATGCCAAAAAAAGTTGGATCAGTAAAATTTTTAGGCATCATTGGGAAAGCATATCTTATCAAAATTTATATTTATACATGCTAATTTTTGCATTTGAAATTTCCTTCAAAAAGGAGTTATTCTTCCGTTAGCTCACCTAACGCCTGATATTAAAGATATCAGTATTTATATTGGTTTCCTGTCAACTAAGACGGATATAAATAGTAACTCTACATGGAGGTTATATATTTTTATTTTTTCTTCTCAAATAGGAGAAATTTCAATAAAGCAAAGAATGCCCTTGTCAGCTTTAACAATTGGTCTTTGCTGCGGAGCCTTGAAATATGGGAAATAATGATTTTGGGCCTTAAGTAAAACTCCCTAAAAGCCTTTTTTTGAAATGCCCGTAATTCTTCAGCGGATAATCCTTTCGGAATAAAGAGTATATTCCAATAATTCATTTTTTCCCAATTATCATCAAACCATCCGTATTTATGGGCATCTTTATATATCTCAGACCCCGGCAATGGTGTAAATATGCTTACTTGAAAATCTATAAGAGCGAGTTTTTTTGCAAAATTAATTGTATCCAGTATAGTTTCTTTTGTATCAACAGGATGCCCAATCATGAAGAAACCTTTAGGTATAATTCCAGCATCTTTAGTCCACGCTATTGTTTCCTCAATTTTTCTTAAATTAGTGCCCTTTTTTAAAAAGTTCAATACCTCCTGATTTCCACTTTCAATTCCATAGGAAATCTGCCAGCACCCCATTTCCTTCATCATTTTTAGAATGTCTGGATTTGCTTTATTTATTCGAGTTAAGCATGACCAGCTTAGATTTATCTTTTTTTCCTTGAATAAATCATAAAGCTTTATCACCCTATCCTTTTTCGTTAAAAACTCATCGTCTTCAAATACAATCTCTTTTATTTTGTAATTATTTTGTAGATCTTCTATCATTTTCACAATGTATTCAGCACTAAACTGTCTTACAGTATTTTGATAAACAGCACGACTACAATAATTACATTTAGCGTAACAACCGCGAGTTGTTACTAAAAATCCAACTGGGGACCTATTATACGAATTAAGCGGGGGGATGTAATGCTCTGAAATTTTTGGAAGTAAATCCCACGCAGGCAGCGGTAATATA
>Ga0209212_1004034_pt1 | contig 18607 bp, 20 predicted proteins | sample RifGroC2_FD_183996 | JGI IMG/M metagenome (GOLD analysis project Ga0209212, IMG submission 183996) | Groundwater microbial communities from Rifle, Colorado, USA - Groundwater C2 (SPAdes) (version 2) | ecosystem: Environmental > Aquatic > Deep subsurface > Groundwater | place: Rifle, Colorado...
CAAGATCGGAGCGGCGTCTCGAATCCAGTAAGCTGCTGGCTTCGCGTCTAACTTGGTCAATAACAATACTCATGGATTAAAGCAGGTCGTTGCGGTGCAGCATGAACACAAACTGGTCGCCCGCGCTGACATCCAGCCAGGTGAATGGCAGGTTCGGGTAGGCGGCTTCCAGCGCGTCACGGTTGTGGCCGATCTCGACGACCAGCAGGCCGTTTGCGGTGAGATGTTGCGCGGCGTGTTCGAGGATGATGCGCGTCGCATCCAGCCCGTCGCTGCCGCTGCCGAGTGCCAGCTTCGGCTCGTGCAGGTATTCCTGCGGCAATGCGGCGACCGACGCTGCATCCACATAGGGCGGGTTGCTGACGATCAGATCGTATTGCCTGCCGCCCAGCTTGGCGAACAAATCCGATTCGATCAGGCTGATGCGGTCTTGCAGATCGTAGTCGGAGACGTTGCGTTCGGCGACGGACAGCGCATCCGCCGACAAGTCCACCGCATCCACGCTGGTATATGGGAAGGCATGCGCGGCGAGGATGGCGAGGCAGCCGCTGCCGGTACACAAGTCCAGCACGCTGCCGATTTCTTCCGGTTCGGCAATCCACGGCGCGAGTTGTTCGAGCAGCAATTCGGCGATGAACGAGCGCGGCACGATGACGCGTTCATCCACATAGAAACTGAAATCGCCCAGCAATGCCTCATGCGTCAGGTAGGCCGCCGGCACGCGCTGCTCGACGCGCTGCTGGATGATGTTCAGCACGTCGGCGCGTTCCATATCGGTCAGGCGCGCATCGAGGAACGGGTCGAGCCGGTCGAGCGGCAGGTGCAGCGTGTGCAGGATCAGGTAGGCGGCCTCGTCGTAGGCGTTGCCGCTGCCGTGCCCGAAAAATAATTTGGCCTGATTGAAGCGGCTCACCGCGAAACGCAGGAAATCGCGCACGGTGTGAAGGTTGTGGGTCGCGCCGGAAAAATAGTTGCTCATCAGTCGCCTCCGCCCCCGCCGTCCCCGCCGCCGCAACCGCCATCGCTGCTGGCGCAGCTTGAGGAGCTTCCACAGAAATCTCCGCCGCCGGAACCGCTCCCGCTGCTACTGCCGCTGTCGTAGGGAGACTTGCGCCGGTTCGCCCAGGCGATGGATGCGATCCACAGCAGCGCGATGATGAGAGGGATCAGGATGAGATATTTCATTTGGTCAGCAGCTTGCGCAGGGTGAGGCAGTAGATTTCCGACAGCGCGTCGAGGTCGGCCACTGCCACGCATTCGTCGATCTTGTGGATGGTGGCGTTGAGCGGGCCGAGCTCGATCACCTGCGGGCAGATGTCGGCGATGAAGCGTCCGTCGGAAGTGCCGCCGCCGGTGGAAAGTTCGGTTACCAATCCGGTCACTTCGCTTATCGCGTCACCGACCGCGTCCACCAGGTTGCCGCGCGGCGTGAGGTAGGGCTTGCCGGACAGTTCCCAGTTCAAATCATATTCCAAACCGTGCCGGTCGAGAATTACGCGGACTTTGCTTTGCAGGTCATCCACCGTGCTGGCGGTGGAAAAGCGGAAGTTAAACAGGATTTCCACCGCGCCCGGCACCACGTTGGTCGCGCCGGTGCCGCCGTGGATATTGGAAATTTGCCAGGAAGTCGGTGGAAAATATTCGTTGCCGTTGTCCCATGCTGTCGCGGCCAGTTCGGCAATCGCGGGCGCGGCGAGGTGGATCGGATTCTTGACCAGGTGCGGATAGGCGATGTGGCCCTGTACGCCCTTGACGATGAGCGTGCCGGACAGCGAACCGCGCCGCCCGTTCTTGATGGTGTCGCCGGTTTTTTCCACCGAGGTCGGCTCGCCGACGATGCAGTAATCGATCGGATCGTTGCGCTCCCGCAACGCTTCCACCACGCGCACCGTGCCGTCCACCGCCACGCCTTCCTCATCGGAGGTGAGCAGCACGGCGATGGAGCCGCGATGCTGCGGGTGCCCGGCGACGAATTTTTCGATCGCGGTGACGAACGCCGCCAGCGAACCCTTCATGTCCGCCGCGCCGCGCCCGTACAGCATGCCGTCGCGCACCTCAGGCGTGAACGGGTCGCTGTGCCATTGGTCCAGCGGGCCGGTCGGCACTACGTCGGTATGTCCGGCGAAGCACACCAGCGGCCCGGCGTTGCCGCGCCGCGCCCATAAATTATCCACCTCGCCGCAGCGTATTTTTTCCAGGCTGAAACCGAGCGGTGCGAGACGCGCGCCGATGAGGTCGAGGCAGCCGTCGTCCGCCGGCGTGATGGAACGGCGGGCAATGAGTTGTTCGGCGAGTTGCAGGGTTTCAGACATGGGGTAATCGGTTGCTCATTATTTGTTAAAAACCGCAATTAGCCACGGATGCACACCGATTATCACTGATAAAACAGAAAGCCATGATAAATCCTTGACTCATCCGAATGGTGTTCGATACAGGATAGGCAACCCATTGATAATCCGTGTTCATCTGTGTTTGTCAGTGGCTAAACTGCTTCTTTCAGGTTTACTTTGGCTCATCCAGATTGAGCTTGATGCCGCTGAAATCGGACTGCGGTTTCGGGCTTGTTGGCGCTTCCTGATTGGGGTCAAACACCGGTACTTTCATGGTGTTGGTGCGCTCCGAAAAATCGATCAGCGTAGCCAGATTGCTCGCCGAATCGGCGTTGCGCATCGCTTCTTCCTTGGTGATCTGCCCGGTCTTGAACAGCTTGTACAGCGCCTGCTCGAAGGTTTGCGAGCCGGCGGAAACGCTCTTCTCGATGGCTTCGCGGATTTTGTCGATCTCGTCGTTCTTGATCAGGTCGGCGATCAGCGAAGTGTTCAGCAGGATTTCCACGGCGGGCATCTGCTTGCCCTGCACGTTGCGCACCAGGCGCTGCGAGACTACCGCGCGCAGGCACATCGACAGGTCGGACAGCACGCTTTGCCGCGAGTCGTAGGGGAAGAAGTTCACGATGCGGTTCAGGGCGTGGTAGCTGTTGTTGGCGTGCAGCGTGGTCAGGCACAGGTGGCCGGTTTGCGCGAAGATCAGTGCGTGCTTGAGCGTGTCGCGGTCGCGCACCTCGCCGATCATCAGCACGTCCGGCGCCTCGCGCATGCCGCTGGACAGGGCGTTCTCGTAGGTGAGCGTGTCGGTGCCGATCTCGCGCTGGTTCACGATGGACTTGCCGTGCCCGAAGAGGTATTCGACCGGATCCTCGATGGTCAGGATGTGGCCGCTCTTGATGTTGTTGCGGTGCTCGATCATCGAGGCGAGCGTGGTGGATTTGCCGGAGCCGGTCGCGCCGACCACCAGCACCAGGCCGCGCTTTTCCATGATCAGTTCCTTCAGCACGCTCGGCAGGTGCAGGCTCTCCACATTGTCGATCTTGCCCCTGACATGGCGGATCACGATGGCGACATCGCCGCGCTGGCGGAAAATGTTGACGCGGAAGTTGCCGGTGCCATTGGCGCGGAACGAGAAGTTCATTTCCATTTTGGCTTCGAACTCGGCAATCTGTTTCGGCGACATCATCTCGTAGGCGATGCGCCTGATGATCTCGGCATCCAGTATCTGCGCGTTGACCGGCATGGCGATACCGTCGATCTTGATATTGACCGGTGCGCCGACCGAGAAGAAGAGGTCGGAGGCCTGTTTGTCGACGGCAAGTTGCAGCAAGGGTGTGACGATCATTTTGTGTTCCCCTGTTCGTAGGGGCGCAATTCATTGCGCCCTTGAATGTGGTTGGGCGTGATGAATCACGCCCCTACGCTAGATGCCCCTCAACAATTCGTTGATGCCCACCTTGGACAAGGTCTTGGCATCCACTTTCTTCACGATCACCGCGCAATACAGGCTGTAGCTGCCGTCTGCGGAAGGCAGGCTGCCGCTGACCACCACCGAGCCGGCCGGTACGCGGCCATAGCTCACTTCGCCGGTTTCGCGGTCGTAAATCTTGGTGCTCTGGCCGATGAACACGCCCATCGAGATCACGCTGTTGTCTTCGACGATCACGCCTTCCACCACTTCCGAGCGCGCGCCGATAAAGCAGTTGTCGCCGATGATGGTGGGGTTGGCCTGTACCGGTTCCAGCACACCGCCGATGCCCACACCGCCGGAGAGGTGCACGTTCTTGCCGATCTGCGCGCACGAGCCGACCGTCGCCCAGGTGTCCACCATCGTGCCCTCGTCGATATAGGCGCCGATGTTCACGTAGGAAGGCATCAGCACCACGTTTTTTGCGATGAACGCGCCCTTGCGCGCCGCTGCCGGCGGCACCACGCGGAAGCCGCCTTCGCGGAAATCGCGGCTGTTGTAGTCGGCGAATTTGGACGGCACCTTGTCGTAGTAGTTGGTGAAGCCGCCCTTGACGAAAGAGTTGTCTTCCATGCGGAACGACAGCAACACGGCCTTCTTCAGCCACTGGTGCGTCACCCACTGGCCGTCGATTTTTTCCGCGACGCGCAGCTTGCCCTGGTCGAGCCGGGTGATGACGGCATCGACCGCTTCCTTGAGCTGCGCGTCGGCATTGTGCGGGGTGATTCCGGCGCGGCGTTCGAAACCCTGTTCGATGATTTGCTGCAATTGTTCCATGATGATTTCCTAAAACAAAAGTTGGTGGTTACCGTAGGGTGGGCTGTGCCCACCATGTCGGGCATAGCCCGGCCTACATTTGGTTCCGGCTTGCCCGGCTTAACGTGAAACTCGCGTAGCGATTCGTTCGCCTCCTCGCCCGCTTGCGGGAGAGGATTGAGGTGAGGGAAACGGGCATGGCAAGTTTCATAATCAGGGGTGGCACACTTGCCATGCCCGTTAGGTTGAAACAAATTCTACGATGCGCCGCGCCGCTTCCACAGTCTCTTCCGTGTTCGCGACCAGCGCCAGGCGCACAAAATTCTCGCCGGGATTCACGCCTTGGGCGGCGCGCGCCAGATAGCTGCCCGGCAGCACGGTCACATTATAGTCGCGATACAAGGCTTGCGCGAAGGCGGTGTCGGCGACGGGCGTGCGTATCCACAAGTAGAAGCCGGCATCGGGCGGTGTGACCGGCAGCACCGGCTGGAGTATCTCCAGCACCCTGGTGAATTTCTCGGCGTACAGGCGGCGGTTTTCCGCGACATGCGCCTCGTCGTTCCAGGCGGCGATGCTCGCGGCCTGCACCGCCGGGTTCATCGCCGAGCCGTGATAGGTGCGGTACAGCGTAAATTTCGCGATGATGGCCGCGTCGCCCGCGACAAAGCCGGAGCGCATCCCCGGCACGTTGGAGCGTTTCGACAGGCTGGAGAACACCACCAGGTTGCGGTAATCGCCGCGCCCCAGTTGCTGTGCGGCCTGCAACGCGCCTAATGGCTTGTCTGTTCCGAAGTAAATCTCCGAATAGCATTCGTCCGAGGCGATCACGAAGCCGTAGCGGTCGCTCATCTCGAACAGCGTCTGCCATTCTTCCAGCGGTATCACATGCCCGGTCGGGTTGCCCGGCGAACAGACGTAAACCAGTTGCGCGCGCTGCCAGACTGCTTCCGGCAGTTGCGCAAAATTCAGCGCGTAATTGTCTTGCGGCAGGGTGTTGAGAAAATAGGGCGTGGCTCCGGCCAGCAACGCTGCGCCTTCGTAAATCTGGTAAAACGGATTGGGACACACCGCCACCGGATCATTCCTGCTGCGGTCGATCACCGTTTGCGCGAAGGCGAACAATGCCTCGCGGCTGCCGTTCACCGGCAACACCTGGGTCTTCGCATCCGGCAGCGGAATGCCGTAGCGCGCCGCCAGCCAATTAGCGATGGCATTGCGCAACGCGTCGCTGCCGGCCGTTGTGGGATAATTCGCCAGCCCGTCGAGGTTGGCGGTCAGCGCATCCTCGATGAACTGCGGCGTGGCGTGTTTCGGTTCGCCGATGGACAGGCTGATCGGGCGATAGTCCTGGTTCGGCTGAACCTCGCGAAACAGCGCGGCGAGTTTCTGGAACGGATAGGGTTGCAGTCGGTTTAAGTCTGGATTCATTTTTGTTCGTCATTCCCGCGCAGGCGGGAATCCAGATGTTTTTTGAGTTGCGGAATTATAAAGGCGTAACGAGTGCCATCAAAACAAAATCTGCTGCCGATTGCCGGCGTGTTGAGTGGCTCGCTGGTGTGGGGGCTGATCTGGTATCCCTTTCGCGTGTTGCAGGATATCGGCGTATCCGGCGCGCTGGCGACGCTGATCACCTATCTGCTGGCGATGCTGTGCGGCGCGTTCATGCTGCCGCGCGTCTGGCGCGAACTTCGCCTGCATAACGGGGCCGACTGGTGGGCGGTGGCGCTGCTGTTGAGCGTGGGCTGGACAAATCTCGGTTATGTGCTGGCGGTACTGCACGGCGAAGTGATGCGCGTGCTGCTGCTGTTCTACCTCGCGCCGTTGTGGACGGTTCTGTTTTCCTACTGGCTGCTGGGCGAGCGGCTCAACCGTTACGGCTACCTCATCATCGCGCTGTCCTTCAGCGGTGCATTCATCATGCTGTGGGAACCGCAACTCGGCCTGCCGCTGCCCAATAACTTTGCCGAATGGATCGGCCTGTCGGCGGGCATGGGCTTCGCGCTGTCCAACGTGGTGTCGCGCCGCGCCGCGCATCTGAGCGTGGAGGCGAAGTCCTATAGTGTGTGGCTCGGCACCGCGCTGCTGACCGCGCCGCTGCTGTGGTGGCAAGGCGGCTTACCGGATCAACTGCTGGCGATCGATGCGCAAGCCTGGTTGATCCTCGCGCTGCTCGGCATCGTGTTGTGCGCCGTCAGTTTCGCGGTGCAGTACGCCCTGGCCCATCTGCCCGCCAACCGCGCCATCGTCCTGTTCCTGTTCGAACTGGTGGTCGCCGCCGCCGCGTCGTATTTTCTCGCCGATGAGGCGATGCAGCTGCGCGACTGGCTGGGCGCGCTGCTGATTATTTCGGCGAGCTTATTGTCGGGGAAGCTGCACACGGAACCAAAATAGGGTGCGCTTCATGCGTCAAGGATTCTGAAGCGTGGCATGCGCTACGCGAGCCGGCTGTTTGCTGACACGATAAAGTCCCGTTCACCCGGCGCTCTCTACCTTCTTCTCACGCGTATGGAGCAACAGCTCCTGTTTGATCTCGCGCAGCTTGCCCTTGATGATCGCCCCGTTCTTGCTGCCTATCCGCATCAGGATGCGCTGGCCGATGGAACGTCCTTCAAGATCGGGGTCGGCAAACTGGTAATACACGCTGGGCCGAACCAGTGTCACCGGTCCCTTGATGTCCGGTGCGGCCAGCAGGTTGTCGATTGCCACGATCAAACGGTCGTTGAAATATTTTTTCGGGTAGCCCAGTTCTTCGTAGGCCTGCTGGAACAGCGGATAGAGATGGACATACAGCCCGACCAGTTTTTGGGCGTCGATCGCCTCGGCGATTTTCACGTAGGGCGCATAGCGCGCTGCGTTCTTTGGGTTGATGGTCGGCTCGTCTTCCGTGCCTGCCGTGATGAACTGCCCCGGTGCCCGCTCGACCGGCATTACACGCATCGGCGCGCGTCTGCCCGGCAGGTTGTCGATGGTGGCGACGATGTTGCGGATGATCCGTTCGGTGTGGAAGAACTTCATCAACGATTTGTTGCCGACCAGCCCGGCCAGGGCATCGAGCATGAAATTGTCGCTATCGGCCAGCACCGGCAGTGGAACTGACGCCGGGGGAGCCTCGATCACCTGGCGCACCTCCGGTTTGGGTGGGGGTGGAGGAGGAGGCGGCGGCGGGGCTTGCACCATTACCTGCTCTGGCTTGAGTGGGGTAGGTTGTAAGAGAAAATAAGCGGCAAGACCGCCAAGAATGACAATGACCGCTGCAACTTCAACTGCAATCCGGGTATTCTTTTTCATGGCTAAGCCTCCGTAATTAACCCAAATAATCTATCAGCACCGTCATACCGGCGTAGGCCGGTATGACGCAGTTTTTTCTAATGGACAATCCGTAATTTAAGTTACGCCACCGTCACTTCCTTCGACGCATACACATCCTGAATCGCATTGAGCAGCACGACGCCGTCCTGCATCGGTTTCTGGAACGCCTTGCGCCCGGAGATCAGCCCCATGCCGCCGGCGCGCTTGTTGATCACTGCGGTGCGCACCGCCTGGTGCAAATCGTCTTTGCCGGACTCGCCGCCGGAATTGATCATGCCGACGCGCCCCATGTAGCAGTTCGCCACCTGGTAGCGCACCAGGTCGATCGGGTGGTCGGTGGTCAGTTCGCTGTAGACCTTCGAGCTGGTCTTGCCGAACTTGATCGCGTTGTAGCCGCCGTTGTTCTCCGCCATCTTCTGTTTGACGAAGTCGGCGTTGATGGTGACGGCGAGGTGGTTGGCCTGTCCGGTCAGATCGGCAGACACATGGTAATCCTTGTCGCCAACCTTGAACGCCGGGTTGCGCAAGTAGGCCCACAGCACCGTCGCCATGCCGAGTTCGTGCGCGTGTGCGAAGGCATCGGAGACCTCCTGAATCTGGCGGCGCGATTGTTCGGAGCCGTAGAACACCGTCGCGCCCACCGCCACCGCGCCCATATCGAACGCCTGATCCACGCTGGCGAACAGCGTCTGGTCGAACATGTTGGGATAGGTAAGCAGCTCATTGTGATTGATCTTTACGATGAACGGAATCTTGTGCGCGTAGCGGCGCGCCACCGAGGACAGCACGCCGAGTGTCGAGGCCACGCCGTTGCAGCCGCCCTCGATGGCGAGCCTGACGATGTTCTCTGGGTCGAAATAGATCGGGTTCGGCGCGAACGATGCGCCGCCGGAATGCTCCACGCCCTGATCCACCGGCAGCAGCGACAGGTAGCCGGTGTTCGCCAGCCGTCCGTGCCCGTACAGTGCCTGCATGCTGCGCAGCACACCGACCTTGCGGTCTTTCATCGCCACCACGCGATCCACGTAATCCGCGCCCGGCAGATGCAGCGATTCCTTCGGGATGCCGGCACAGCGATGCTTCAGCAAATGCTCGGCTTCATCACCCAATAATTGCACGATGTTCGTCATGGTCTCGCTCCTTGTGATGGTCGGAATGGGATAGTTATGTTACTCCTGTTGCCGCGCAAGAAAAACTGTAATTCCATCCATTTATCGTTCCCACGCTCCAGCGTGGGAATGCCTCTGTGGACGCTCTGCGTCCCGTGCCGCAGGAGCGGCACAACTGCATTCCCACGCTGGAGCGTGGGAACGATATGGATTCATGTATCAAAAAGAGGGCGCGATAAATCGCGCCCCTACAGAGCATGTGTATAATTTCGCGCAGCCCCGACACATCCCAATACACCCCATGACCACTCCAACCAAACCGCTCATCATCGGCACCCCGCTCACCCCTTCCGCGATCCGCGTCATGTTGCTCGGTAGCGGCGAACTCGGCAAGGAAGTCATCATCGCGTTGCAGCGCCTCGGCGTGGAAACCATCGCCGTGGATCGTTACGCCGACTCGCCAGGACAGCAGGTGGCGCACCATGCGCGCGTCATCAACATGATGGACGGGGCGCAACTGCGTGCGCTGATCGAGCAGGAGAAGCCGCACCTCATCGTGCCGGAGATCGAGGCGATCGCCACCGGCATGCTGGAAGAAATCGAGCAGGAAGGGCTGGCGCGCGTCATCCCGACTGCGCGCGCCGCAAGGCTCACCATGAACCGCGAAGGCATCCGCCGCCTGGTTGCCGAAACGCTCGGACTGCCGGTCTCGCCGTACCGCTTCGCCAACAGCCTGGAAGAGCTGCGCGCCGCCATCGAGGTGATCGGCTACCCGTGCTTCGTCAAACCGTTGATGTCATCCTCCGGCAAGGGGCAAACAAAAGTGGATAGCGCCGGGGATGTTGCTGCCGCATGGGACTACGCCGCCACCGGCTCGCGCGTCACGCAGGGGCGCGTCATCGTCGAGGGCATGATCGACTTTGATTACGAAATCACCCAACTCACCGTGCGCGCAATGGGCGCGGACGGCCAGACCGAGACGCATTTCTGCGAACCCATCGGCCACTTGCAGGTGCATGGCGATTACGTCGAAAGCTGGCAGCCGCAAGCCATGTCGCCGCTGGCCCTGCAACGCGCGCGAGACATCGCCAAAAAAGTCACCGACGACCTCGGCGGCCTTGGCATCTTCGGCGTCGAATTATTCATCAAGGGCGACGAAGTCTGGTTCAGCGAAGTCAGCCCACGCCCGCACGACACCGGCATGGTCACGATGTGCAGCCAGCACCACAGCGAGTTCGAACTCCACGCCCGCGCCATCCTCGGCCTGCCGGTGGACGTCAGCCTGAGAGCACCCGGCGCGAGCGCGGTGATCTACGGCCAACTCGAAGATCAGGGCATCGCCTTCGCCGGCGTGGACGAAGCGCTGCGCGTGCCACAAAGCGATGTGCGCCTGTTCGGCAAGCCGGAATCTTTCACACGGCGCCGCATGGGCGTCGCGCTGGCGAACGGCAAGGATGTCGATGAGGCGCGGGAGCGCGCGAAGCTGGCGGCAGGGAAGGTGAGGCCGGTTAAACCGTAGTTTGCTTGCGGCGAAACGGGAATCAGATTGTTGTAGCCCGGATGGAGCGTAGCGAAATCCGGGAGTCACTTCCCCCGGATTTCATTTCATTCCATCCGGGCTACGCTTGCTGAATAGGCTGGGGTTGATGGGGCGTTTACGAATAAACAGAGTCTGCTTGATGCTGCTGCATAGGCGATTTCAAAGAACTCACTCAACAGAAACTCTCCTTGGCATAACGTAAATCCGACATCAAAAATGCCGCGCATTCTGGTGGTGAACCAGAATCAACAAGCACATTACCATACCGTATCATCAAATCCCCGCAAACCCTGCTTCCCGCTGGCTGCGCACGGCGAGGACGAAAACGGTATCGACTTCGGTAACGTAACGGTACAAGGCCACATAGCCGTGCGAACGGCGTCCGATCACCAGTTCGCGCTTGTCGTTATTCGCGGGGCGGCCGATCAGGGGGTTGTGCTCCAGCACGTTGAGCGCCTCGATGATTTCCCGGATGCGCATCACCGGATTTTCCACCTGATATTCGGCGAGGTAATCGAGGATGCGATCAAGATCATCCCCGGCCTCCGGCGCCAGTTCGATGCGCGACATTTTCAGCGCGCCAGTTTGCGGGCTGCCGGGCGCTTTACTTCCTTACCGGCAAGACGTTCTTCCAGATAACCGCGCATTTCCTGCCACGGAATGGTCTTACCGGAGGCAGCGATACGGGCATAGCGATCCTCGGCAACCGCATCGAAATCGGCGCGCAGTTCCTCTTGCTTGGTTTTTTCTGCAATGGCTTCAAGAATGAAGCCGTGCGTGGTCGTGCCGGAACGTTTCGCCGCCGCTGTCACGCGGGTTTTAAGGTCTTCCGGCAGGCGTATGGTGGTTGTGGGCATGGCTGTTCCCTAGTGTTATAAAGCGCACGCTTACTGTAGCACATCAGTGCTACGGCATACCATTTTTCTCTTGGCGACGGGCGCAATCAAAAATGTTGGTCAATCAAAGTTCGCAGAAGAATCAACGGATTTCTGGAGCGCGGGCATCTTGCCCGCAGGTTTTCGCGTTTTAGCGACGGTGAAACCATGATTGCGATGCGGGCAAGATGCCCGCGCTCCCAGGAGAAGCGGGCGTAGGGTGCATTTCATGCACCATGGTGCGCACAGCGCACCCTACCTGTACGCCATCACGGCGCCGGATTCGGATACAGTTTATGCACCGCCTCGATCTTCTCCAGCACTTCCGCCGTTAGCGTGATTTCCGCGCTGTCCAGATTCTCCTGCAACTGCTGCACGCTGGTCGCGCCAAGAATCACGCTGCTGGTGAACCAGCGCGTGCGCGCAAAGGTCAGCGCCATCTGCGCCGGGCTGAGTCCCGCTTCGTTCGCGATGCGCACATATTCCCTGCTGGCGGCAGGTACGTTGGGTTTGTGGTAGCGCTGGCCGAAGCCCGGAAACAACGTGACGCGTCCCTTTGCAGTAATTCCTGGCGCCTGCGGGTCGGCGAGGTATTTGCCGGTGAGATGGCCGAACGCCAGCGGGCTGTAGGCGAGCAGGCCGACGTTCGCGTGGCGACACACTTCCGCAAGGCAGCTCTCGAAGGTGCGGTTCATCAGGTGGTAGGCGTTTTGTATTGAAACAATTTTCGGCAGGCCGAGCGTCTCGGCGCAGCGCAGGAATTCCATCACGCCCCACGGCGTTTCGTTGGACAGGCCGATGTGGCGCACCTTGCCGGTCTTGACCAAATCCGCCAGCGCTTGCAGTTGTTCGGCAATCGGCACGCTGTCGCGCTCCTGCGCCGCGTCGTAGCCGGTCGCGCCGAACATCGGCACGTAGCGATCCGGCCAATGAATTTGATACAAGTCCACGTAGTCGGTCTGCAGGCGGCGCAGGCTGCCGTCCAGCGCGGCGTTGAGTTGCGCACGGTCGATGCGCGGGCCGTTGCGTATCCACGAGAAACCGCGCGCCGGGCCGGTGATCTTGCTGGCGACGATCAGCTGGTCGCGCCGCTGGCGCTTCAGCCAGGTGCCGATGTAGCTCTCGGTGCGCCCCGCCGTTTCGGCGCGCGGCGCGACCGGATACATCTCGGCGGTGTCGATGAAGTTCACGCCGCGCGACACCGCCAGGTCGAGCTGCGCATGCGCTTCTGCCTCGCTGTTCTGCTCACCGAAGGTCATCGTGCCGAGCGCCAAGGCCGACACCTTCAAATCGCTTGCGCCTAGCTGTCGGTATTCCATGTTTGCCTCGCGTGGGTGTTTGACATTCTGTAGGGGCGCGATTCATCGCGCCCTTCTTCTGGTGCATCAACAGGTCAGGGCGCGATGAATCGCGCCCCTACAGAATCTTTGCAATTTCTCCCAACGCATCCGGCGACAGGTCGATCAGCGGGATGTGCCGCGCCTGGCCGAGATTCGCGTAGTGTTTGGAGGTCGCACGGAAATAGCTCGGGTCATAGTGCAGCGTGAGCAGTTCGGACACGAATGCGGCGAAGTCTCCGGCGCGAATCAATGAAGCCCAGTGTTCCAGTTGTTTGCTGCCGTGAAAACGGTGCAATGTTTGTAATTGGACAATCAATGCTTCCGGATTTTCAACGTAGTGGCGGTAGTCTTCCAGCAGCCCGGCGACGCGCACCTCCGGCGATACCTCCAGTATCAGGCATTCGCCGGCGTGCATCGCGGTGATCAGGGCATCGGGCAGAGTGATGGCGCCGATTTTATTGCTCTCCGCTTCGACGTATACCGGTTGCGCCGGGTCGAGTTTTTGCAGGGCTTGCAGCAGTGCGCCGTCGAACCATTTCTGCGACGGCTGCGCCTGTTCCGGCAGCCTGCCCAACACCGAACCGCGATGCCTTGCCAGCATTTCCAGATCGAGCGTTTGCCGACCACTGTCTGCCAGCGCCGCGAGCAAACGGCTCTTGCCGGAGCCGGTCGGGCCGCAGATCATGTGCAGCGCAAAGTTTTGCGGCAGGGTCGCCAGTTTATCCAGCACATCGCGCCGATAGGTTTTGTAGCCGCCTTCCAGCTTGTGCGCCGACCAGCCGACTTGAGCGAGAATGATGCACATCGCGCTGCTGCGCTGTCCGCCGCGCCAGCAGTAGATAAGGGGGCGCCATGACTTGGGGTGGTCGCGGAAGGAGGTTTGCAGATGCTTTGCGATGTTCTTCGCGACCAGTGCCGCGCCGATCTTGCGCGCCTCGAACGGCGACACCTGTTTGTACAATGTGCCGACGGTGATGCGCTCTTCGTCGGACAGCACCGGGCAGTTGATCGCGCCGGGAATATGATCCTCGGCGAACTCCGCCGGGGTGCGCACGTCGATAATTTCGTCAAATTCGCCGAGCTGTGATAGGTTTGCGGTTCTGAACAGCATTTTTGAAAAGGAATATTTGTGTCCGAAGTGAAGTTGACCCAATTGTCGCACGGCGGCGGCTGCGGCTGCAAAATTGCACCGGCGCTGTTGCAGCAGATTCTGGGCGAGGCGAAAGAAAAATTGCCGTTTGCCAATCTGCTGGTCGGCACGGAAACCAGCGACGATGCGGCGGTGTATCGCCTGAACGACCAGCAGGCGATTATCGCGACCACCGATTTTTTCATGCCGATCGTCGACGACCCGTTCGACTTCGGTCGCATCGCCGCGACCAATGCGCTGTCTGACGTGTATGCGATGGGCGGCACGCCGATCATGGCGCTGGCGATTGTCGGCATGCCGGTCGACAAGCTGCCGGTCGAGGCGATTCGCGCGATCCTGCAAGGCGGCGAAGCGGTGTGTCAGGCCGCAGGAATTCCGCTGGCGGGCGGGCATTCCATCGATTCCTCCGAGCCGATCTACGGGCTGGTGGCAATCGGCGTCGTACACCCGGACAGGCTCAAGAAAAACAGCGGCGCGCAGGCAGGCGACAAGCTGATCCTCGGCAAGGGGCTTGGCATCGGCATGCTGGCGCAGGCGTTGAAGAAGGGTGCGCTGTCTGCCGGGGGGTATGCGCAACTGATCGCCAACGCCACCCAGCTCAATACGGTGGGCAGCACGCTGTCCGGGCTGGAGGGCGTGCATGCGCTGACCGATGTGACCGGCTTCGGCCTGCTCGGCCATCTGCTGGAAATGTGCCGTGGCTCAGGCTTGGCAGCCGATTTGCAGTTCGGGCAGATGCCGGTCTTGTCCGAGGCCTTGCCGCTGGCGCAACAGGGCTGCGGCCCCGGCGCGATCGAGCGCAACCTGGCGGGCTACGGGCATGAAGTGGATTTCGCCGCGCATCTGGAAAGCTGGCAGCGTCGCCTGTTGGCCGATGCGCAAACCAGCGGCGGGTTGCTGGTGAGTGTCGCGCCGCAGGCTGCGAACGAGGCGCTGGCGATGTTTCATCGTGACGGATTCGGACAGGCGGCGGTGATCGGCGAGATGCGGCAGGGCGCGCCGCGCGTGGTGGTGAGTTAGGTCGAGGCTAAATGCAGGTCGGGCTCTGCCCGACATGGTGGGCAGAGCCCGCCGAATTCTTCTTCGCGCTGCCGCGCACCAATTCCGCCGGGTATTTCAGCGCGTTCTTTTCCAGCTTGAGCAGCGCGGCTTCGCGCAAGTCGATGCCCAGCTTGTCCGACAGGCGCACCAGATACAGCAGGATATCGGCCAGTTCTTCGCCGGCGGCCTGCTTGTTATCGGCGGGCAACTCGGCCGACTGCGCCTCGGTCAGCCACTGGAAATGCTCCATCAGTTCGGCGGCTTCCACCATCAGCGCCATGCTCAGGTTCTTCGGCGAATGAAACTGATCCCAGTCGCGCGCTTCGGCAAACGCGCGCAACTGGTCGCGCAACATGGATAAATCGGACAGGTTTTGCATGGCAAGGCTCCGGAAAATCGGGTGGGATTGCGGGCTATTGTAATACGCGGCGGTGAGGGGCAATATGCGCGGTTCCAAAATATGCCTGCCTCGCGAAAACAGACTGAGATGCCTCGTTCAGATACCCAACGCCTCCTGATAGACCTGCTGAAGCTGCTCGGCGTGGCCGCGCTCTACGCGCTGCTTATCCATCTGACCAACCTCTATTTCAAGAGTCCCATTCCGATCCGCATCTTGGAACCCGCCAGCGGCCTGGCATTGGCCGCGCTGCTGATCGGCGGAAGGCGCTATGCCTGGGGCGTATTTCTCGGGGGGGTACTGGTCAACGCAACGTCAAACCTTGCATTATGGGCGGTGGGCGCTATCGCGTTGAGCAATATGCTGGGCGCGCTGCTGGGCGCCTGGCTGCTCACGCGCGACGGCAGGTTCGATTCGCACCTCCGTTCCCTGCGCGATTACCTGCGGTTGATCATTCTGGGTGGCATCGGCAGCAGCGTCGCCGCGCTGGCCGGTGTCACGGTATTGTCGGTTTCCGGGCTGCTGGCTCCAGGGACTCTTTTGCTGAGCCTGACACAGTGGTGGATGGGCGATGTGCTCGGCATTATCCTGATTACCCCGCTATTCCTGGTCTGGCGCCTGGAAAAAAGCGACTGGCTCCAGATGAAACGGGTGCATGTGGCGGTATTGCTGCTCGGACTGACGTTTATGGTCGGGCAGTTCGTTTTTCTCGAATGGTTCTATGACAACGCCAGCATGGTGCCCAAAGGCTACGTGATGTTCCTGTTCATTGCCTGGGTGGCGGTGCGCCTCGGTACCTGGGGAACGATGATTGCACTGGCCATGACGGCAGTCCAGGCATTGCTGGGCGCGCATCAGGGAACCGGTTTTTTCGCCGATGACATCGCGGCAACCCAACTGATCAATTACTGGCTCTACATGGTGATCCTGTCCGTGGTCGGTATGGCGCTGGCTACCTACATCGCCGAGCACAGGCTGGCAGAACGCCAGTTGCGCGATCTCTCCACGCACCTGCAGAATGTACGCGAAGAAGAGAAGGCCAGCATCGCGCGCGAAATTCACGACGATCTGGGCGGCACGCTGACCGCCATTAAAATGGAAATTTACTGGCTGGCGCGCGGATTGCCCGCAGGCAAGGAGTCGGTGCCGCTTTTCGGGCGCATCGAGTCGATGTCGCAGTTGCTCGATAACGCGGTGGGTGTCACGCGGCGCGTCATCACCGAACTGCGCCCGACCATACTCGACGATCTCGGTCTGTTGGCGGCCATCGAATGGCACGCCGCGCAATTCCAGAAACGCACCGGCATCGAGTGCCGGGTAAACTGTATCGAGGATAAGGGTAACCTGGACAGGCAACGCTCGATTGCGTTGTTCCGCATCTTTCAGGAAGCGCTGACCAATATCGCGTGGCATTCCGGCGCATCCAGGGTGGAAGTCGAGTTTCATCATGGCGATGAGGAAGTCGCGTTGTCGATCAGCGACAATGGCTGTGGCTTGTCGGAAGAGCGCACTGAAGCCTCGATACCCTATGGCATACTCGGCATGTACGAGCGCGTCGAGCAGCTGGGCGGCAAGATTAAATTCGACAGCCCGCCCGGCGGCGGGCTTAAGGTGGCGGCGGTATTGCCGCTGTCCGCCAAATCTCAAAAAAAGGAAAAAGTATGATCCGCATCCTGATTGCCGACGACCACGCCATCGTGCGCCAGGGGCTGAAGCAAATCCTGGAAGAAAGCCGCGAGATGACAATTGTCGCGGAACACGCCAACGGCGCGGACGCGCTGCGCTGGATTCGCGCCAACGAATGCGATGTGGTGCTGCTCGATATTGCCATGCCCGGCATGAATGGCATCGACGCGCTCAAACAGCTCCATGAGGAAAAACCGAAATTGCCGATCCTGATCCTCAGCATCTACCCGGAAGACCAGTATGCCGTACGCCTGATCAAAGCCGGTGCGGCGGGTTATTTGACCAAGGAAAGTGCGCCGGAGGTGGTGGTGGAGGCGGTGAACCACGTGGCGGCCGGCAAGAAATACATCAGCCAGGCGGTGGCCGAAATGCTTGCCAACAAATTTGGCGCGCCGGAGGGAAAGCTTCCGCACGAAACCCTTTCGGATCGTGAATACCAGATTTTCCGGCTGCTCGCCTCGGCCAGAACGGTCTCGGAAATTGCCGCAGCCCTGTCCGTTAGCGTGAAAACCGTCAGCACCTACCGCAGCCGCATTCTGGAAAAAATGCAACTGCGCAACAATGCCGAACTGATGCGCTACGCCGTTGAAAAACACCTCATGGAATAGCCGCACCACTGTCATCGTCGGCAAAGATTGGCTAACCCGGCGCAGGTACATAACCCCCGCTAATGTATGCCACCGCGCACCTTGCGCGCTTTGTCAGACAAACACCGACACCAAATCCGCCGTTCCGCCTACGCTGTAACCGGATAATTCCGATACCCATCCCGCCTGCTGGCAGGCATCATTTGCCCCTGGCTTTTGCAGGCGCGATGAGGGGCTGGGCGATGAAGGTATTTATGGTGAAAAACGCGGCGATCATGTTCGAAAACCCGCGATCTACTTTGCCTGATATTTTCGGCGTCACGGTCATCTTCCTTACCTTGGTATTTCGGGGCTGCTGGCGGATATCTGAGTAGTGGCTAAATTTTAAGGTGATGGGATGGCTTTAATATGGACAAGGCAGTTGAGCGTCGGAAATACAACACTCGATTTAGAACACAAGAATTTGATCGGTATGGTCAACAGCATCGAGCACGCGGTCAACACAAGGGATTGCACGGCCTTGTTGTGCAGGCTCAAACAGTTAATGGGTTGGATGCAAGCTCATTTTACGAATGAAGAACAGTTTGCGCAGACGATCAATATGCCTTTTGACCAACACAAACTGTCGCATCAGTATTTGCTGAAGGACATTCTGCAAACCATGAATGAGCTGGAGGCTAAGCGTGGAATATGGACCGAACACGTCATGGAGTATTACCCCCAATTTTTGAGGGAGTGGCTGATCGAACATATCACCAAGGAAGACATGCTGATGAAACCGGCGCTGCAAACCTATCCCCACGACTTCAAACCCGGTTGAGAGCCGGGCAGCTCAATCTCCCGTAACTCCCATTCAACCGCCCACAAGGCGGTTTTTTTTGCGGAGCCGATTGGCACACTGCTGGCACATCAAAAGAAGCAAGCGTGCTTATCGGGTTGTCTCCCAAACATTCGCCCCCATCCCCCTCCTAACCTCCCCCTTGAAGGGGGAGGAACTCTGCTCCCTCCCCTTCAAGGGGAGG
>Ga0209212_1004036_pt1 | contig 18604 bp, 20 predicted proteins | sample RifGroC2_FD_183996 | JGI IMG/M metagenome (GOLD analysis project Ga0209212, IMG submission 183996) | Groundwater microbial communities from Rifle, Colorado, USA - Groundwater C2 (SPAdes) (version 2) | ecosystem: Environmental > Aquatic > Deep subsurface > Groundwater | place: Rifle, Colorado...
CGGATAATGAAGACCGAGAGACTATGGCCGGACTCTTTAACCGACTTGGTGCACTACTGGTCATCCCGCTTCCCGGACGGGAAGGGTTGACGGGGATGATTGCCCTCGGACAGAAGCGATCGGGAGAACTTTTCGTGGACGAGGATCTGGAGCTTTTGAGCACCATCGCCAATCAGGCGGCCACGGCGATAGAAAACGCACAGAGTTACGAGGCCCTCGAAGCGCTTAATCGCGATCTCGAACAAAAGGTGACCGAAAGGACTGCCGCTCTCCGCAGAGCGATGAAGGAAAAAGAGAGGACGCAGGACCAACTCATCCGCTCGGAGAGCCTCGCTGCGATCGGCCAGCTCGTCGCGGGGACCGCCCACGAGCTGAACAACCCCATTGCCGGGGCGATGAGCCTTGTCCAGAGCACTGTGGAGACCATCGAAGGGTGGCGATTGCAGGCCGAAAACCGCGAGGTGATCCTCGACGACCTCCGTTTTTCTCTCGAGGAACTGCGGAGGGCAGGAGCGATTATCAGGAGCCTTCTCGATCTTTCTCGTCAGACGGATACTTACGTGGAACCGGTAGATATGAACCGGGCGGTCGATGACGCCCTGCTGGTTCTCCATAACCAGTATAAAAACATGGATGCGGAAATTAGGAAGGATTACGAAAAGCTTCCTCTGGTCAAGGGAAATTATGCCAACCTGGGTCAGGTTCTGATCAACATTATCCGGAACGCCCTCCAGGCGCTGCCGGAAGGGAAAGGCGAGATATTCCTGAAGACCCGCTACCTGGAAGCGGAGGACAGTGTTGTCATCGTGTGCAGGGATACGGGGAGAGGGATTCCTGCCGCCTCGCTGAAAGATATCTTCAAACCCTTCTTCACGACAAAAGTGGTCGGTCGTGGTACGGGGCTCGGCCTTTATATCTCGCATGAGATTATCCGGCGTCACGGCGGTCAGATCCGTGTGGAGAGCGAAGAGAAGGAAGGGACGGTCGTTACCGTCGAGCTTCCCTGCAAAAGGAGGAAAGGATGAGCGGCTTACTGGTGGTCGACGATGAAGAAGGGGTCAGGCGTTCCCTGAAGCGCTTGCTGGAGAAGGATGGATACTTGATTGTGCTTGCGGAAAACGGTCGAGAGGCGCTGGAGATCATCAGGAACGACGTACACGGGATCGAGACGGTCATCTGCGATTACCGGATGCCGGGGATGAACGGCATCGAAACCCTCATAGAGATCGGCCGGATGAATCCCGAGATCACACGGATCATTCTCACCGCTTACGCCACGATTACAAACGCCATCGAAGCGGTGAATGCAGGGATCGACGGTTTCCTGACAAAGCCTTTCGAGAATCGGGAACTCCGGGCAAAGGTGAAGGAATGCACCATCAAGAAACGGTTGAAGCAGTTCGTTTCGGAGCAGGTCATGGCCGAAATCCAGAAAAACACCCGAACCCTTCACCCGAGACGAATGCAGGTGACCATCCTCTTCAGCGATATGCGGGGTTTCTCCGGACTTTCAGAACGACTCACCCCCGCGGAACTTTCCGAACTTATCAACCGCCGCTATTTCACTCCCCTCGACGGTATCATCGTTGCCCACAATGGGACCCTGGATAAGCATATTGGGGACAGCGTCATGGCGATATTCGGGGCGCCGGTAAGCGTAAGCGGGAACGATGATGCCGTGCTGGCCGTACAGGCCGCCCTGACGATCCTGGAGGAGATCGATCGGACCAACATGAGCATCCCGCAGGCGGACAGAAAAATCGCTGTCGGCATCGGGATTGCGACCGGTGAGGTGTTGGCGGGAATTTTTGGTTCTTCCCGGAAGAAGGAGTACACGGCCTATGGCGCAACCGTTAACCTCGCCAAACGGCTTGAGAAGATCGCGAAGGCGGATCAGATTGTCATCTGCGATCAGACGGCGCGCCTCGTAGAAAACGTCGTGCAACTGGAAAAGATCACGGGGCCGATCATCAAAGGGGTTGCCCATCAATCGGAGGTGTTCAGAGTCCTCGGGAGAAGAAATACCGCTTGACTTTTCTCCGCGCCTGGTTTAAAAACTAGCGATCTGACGCGGGGTGGAGCAGTCCGGTAGCTCGTTGGGCTCATAACCCAAAGGTCAGAGGTTCGAATCCTCTCCCCGCTACCAAAACAAATCAGGGACTTACGAGTCCCTTTTTTATTGCTGCAAAGGGCTCTGCAGTAATATTGCAGTAACTTCCTGCACCGGCTCGCTCGGTGTAAGGAATGCATCAAGTCGCTTGCACGCCTCGATGGCATCATCTCCGTCCACCGTGTTGTACCGCTCGAACATGCTCATCGTCTTGTGGCCCGTGATCTTCATGATCACGCTGCGGTCGACGCCGGCCTTGCGCATGTTCGTGTTGAAGGTGTGGCGCAGATCGTGGAACCGGAAATCCTCGATCCCCGCCGCCCGGCAGGCCGTCTGGAAAGAGCGCTTGATCTCCCGGATCGGGCTCCCCTGGTACGTGAAGGCCCGATCGTGCTTCAGATGCCTGACCTTCCTGAGTTCGGTGAAGAGCCGCCGGAGTTCCCCATTCAGCGGGACCCGCCGCGGCTCTGAGGTCTTCGTGTCCGCGGCCAAAAGGTCGATGTACCCTTCCTCCAGCCTTACCTTCTTCCAAGTCAGGTTGAAGATCTCGCCCGCCCTCATCCCCGTGTAGTAAGCCGTTGTGACTATATCCGCCGCGTATTTCGGCAGGGCTGCCACCAGGGCCTGATACTGGGCGTGGGTGATCACTCGGTCCCGCCGGTTGTTCTCCGCGAGCTTGGAGACCTTCAGGCAGGGGTTCTTCTCCACCATGTCCTCCCGGATGGCCAGGTTGAAAATCCGCTTCATGATCTCCAGGAAGCGGTTGACCGTGGCCGGCGCATAGGATCCTTTCCCGCGCCGGCAGCGGCGCTTCAGGAGCCGGTGCTGGAAGGCCTCGATCATGGCCGGTTTGATCTCCCGGACATTGCAGTTCCCGAACTCATCTAAAAGGACCGCCATTCTTGATACGTCCTGGGCGTAGGAACGCTTCGCCTGCACCCTCGGCAGCCCCAGGTACCACTCCGCCAGTTCCCGGAAAACGAATTCCTGCTTCGTTTCCAATCCCAGGTGCCGCTTCTTTTCCCACTCCAGGATCTTCTGGGCGAAGATCGTATCGGCCAGGCGCTTGCTTTCGCCCGCTTTTATGCAGGCGTACTTCTGCTTTCCCGTCCGGGGATTGATGGCACTGGGATACTGGACGATCCAGGGACCAAAGGGCGCCCCGTTTTTGTCCTTTCTCCTGTAAACTCCCATATCCAATTCCTTTCTCTATATGTGAGAAGGAATCGGCAAGACAGCGATTTAAAGCACCACCTCCTTTCCAAGGTTCTGAAAAGGAATTATGGCACAGACCGCCGCCCTGTCAATCGGTTTGTTGTTGCGTTTTCCTGATGAAACCTTCAGTTGATCTTCTTGAGCCGGTCGAGGTACTGGTCCACGTCCCGCCGGTCCCACTTGAGAAGCCGGCCGATCCGCTTCGTCGGGATCTGGAATCTCCCGAGGGAGATCTGGTTCCGGATTGTCTGCGGCCTAAGCCCGATGTAGGTTCCCAGTTCCTTGATGTCCATCATCCGCTTTTCCATGGCGCCCTCCATTGGAAAGAGTCCTCCTATTTCACTATGTCCGGAGGGAGGCGCCAGGGGACAAAATTATTTTGATTTTCTTTGTCGTCGAATCGAAAGGGTGATATTTAAACAACTTTCCATTGCACTCCCCGCTCATGCGCAGCGTTCGGCATTGGCTTGCCTACCGAAATGTTCACGCTCATCGCCACTTCAGGAAATTGATCACGGTCCTTCCGCTACTGGAAGACGGCTGCATGCCGCGCCCGGTGGCGGTGTCCGACGACCGGAGAAGGGAGTCATTTCTCCGGCCGTGTTTCCTGCTCTCCCTGTGCTGTTTGCCTGTGTCCGATCTCGAAGGACCGTTGATCACGAAGATCATTCGGCGGCTATGAGGCTTGTCTTTTCCCGGGGCCTCCTTCGGAAATGATCGGATTCCAGACCACTCCCTGAGGACGCCGCCCCGGATCTGTGCCAAAGTTTCAAAGAATCAGTAAGCAGTGTCGGTAAGATCAATTTTTTATCGTCACTCCTTGAAGCCCATGCCGCACCCACCGTCGCATGGGCTTTTCGTTTGCCGGGCTCCGAAAGGAACTGGAGTCCACCGGCTTCCGGACGCTCTACCAGACCTTGAGGACCGAATGCCGCCATCTGGCCCCCTTTGCCGATCACTGTGCCCTCATCGCCTTCTTTCACGACCGGGAGGCGGACTACGGCGAAAAGGACATCATCCTCCATGACCTTATCGGCCGCTACCAGCAGGCCGGACAGTATGAAGCGCTCGCTGCATTCTTCCTGGTTCTGTTCACACCGGCGATCGCGAGCCTCAACGCCAGAGGAAGGCGGTTCTACTCCGAGATCGGCGATGAGGATCTGATCCAGGAGATCTGTGTGGCCTTCCTCCAGACGATCCGGACGGCGGAGATCGGCCCCCACAAGGTGGCCGCACAGATCATCGGCCGGGTGAAAAACAACGTCCGTTCAGTCTTACGCCGACGGTTCCGGGAAATGAGGAATGCACAGCCAGGTAGACGGGAAGGTGTGGGGCAGGGCATTGCGGCAAGACATCGTCTCTATCCGGATGATGATGGCGTGCCTTATGACTGGGGCGGAAAGACCGAGGAGGCTGTTGCAGACTGGCCCGGTGAGGAGACTGTGGTGGATCATCGCATTGGCAGCCGGGAGGAAGATAACCTTCCGTCCATTCCGGACGTTTCCGCACTTCTCGATGACCTGGAACGGCGCAAGGTCATCAACCGTGCGGACCGAGAGATTATTGAGACGACGGTGCTTGACAGGTTCTCACTGAAGGACATTGCGTCGACCCCGGTAGAATACCAGCGACTGAAGAAGCGCCGCCAGCGGGCCCTCCACGCCATTCGGAAGAATCTCGACTGGAATCTTTTCCGCTAAGGTTGAGGGCACCGTCTTGAATCCTCTGTGCATGACTCCTGTCAACTTGCTTATTTGACCACCGCCAAACGATAACACTGAGGTTTCATTATCCCGATCGTTTGCCTAAATATCAGAATCTTACCCCGTGGCCGAATCAAAGGTCCCGATTCTTACCACAACCTGTGTTCCCTATAACTGGATTTAAGCACAATTATTTCCATTTATTTCTTGATTTCACAGAAAAGTATCCCCATAGTAACTTTCAAAACAGCAAATGTGCCGATTAGAATTCCAAGATATGCAAACCCCGTGAGAGGGTTTGTTCAATTCAGTTTTTACGTCGGCTTCCCGCCGTAAAAACTTTTAAAACGTTCGGCCTCAAAAAAATGAAGATTAGCGAAACATCATGGCTTGATGGCAATCGTTATTCATTCTGTTTGTGGTTTTTACAACCACCAGAAGATGAATAAGGGGAAGGAAAATGATCAACGTTGAGGATGTATTCGAAAGCCAGCGTACCGCCTTGGAACGGCTCTCGCCGCCGATCGAAGCTGTTGGCGTGGGTGGGTCTTTCGGAACAGGCGGGAGAGATCTGTACTCAGACGCAGACTTTTTTATTCTCTATCCGACTGAAGGTTTCTTTGATTTTTTAAGGGGTTTTCCCGAGCAGATAACTCATCCCCGACCCGTTTTGGTGATGTCGGGGCCGGTATTCGTGACTGGTTTTGGTTTTGAGTATTCTTATATACTCGAAGGGGGAGTCGCCGTTGATTACAACTTAAACTGTCGCGAAACACTGAGCCTGAATCCGATGCGCTCAAACACGCGGGTAATTTTTGACGCAACCGGTTTCTTGACTGAGTTCACGGCCCATGCGGCACGAGAAGAAGCGCGTTCGGGTAATGCGGATGTCTTCGACGCTATGCATGATTATCTGGTCAGATTGCTCAAGATTCGTAAGTCGGCCTATAGGCAGGACCTGCCCGTGTTGTTGTACAACCTGGACAAACTACGGCTCGTTTTGGCAGGGCTGGATCGAACATGGGTTCTAGGTGTTCCATACAATTCTTTCCAAGCCGATCACCGCCTCGGTCCGCAGATGGGGATCGAGTATGTGAGTTTATTCCTTGGATCATTTCCTGGTGCAGACGCTGGTTCGATATGTGCAAGCATTGGGTCTGTGTGTCAGGGAATAGATGAAAGGCTCAGATCACTTGGGGCCGTCGGGCCGTCTTGGGGCGCCCATTGGGATCTGGCAGCCAATGTGAAAAGAAACATAGAAGAGTACCTGTCGGTGTTACCATGATTCTGCGCAGCGTTGAAGAGGTTGTCGGTTCAGGAGTTTGTAGAGCATTCATCAATGCAACGCTTGTGTCGGTTGAGCAGTACTGTGGAGCCATTCAAGCTGAAATCGTCACCTTGGCCCCTGAACAAGTTCATCCACTTTCGAGATACGCTGTAAAGTCGCGAGTTGAGCGTGCGCACAAAATGCTGGATTCAGCTTTCGCAATGGGTATAGTGCCGTTCGAATTGATGACATGCGAAGCTGACGGAGATTTAGTGCGCTTGGTGTTCCCCCCAGTTGCTGAGCGGCACATGAATGGTGTTTTCCTGGTAGACGGTGTGCATCGTTTTTTAGCGGCGATAGCAGCGGGTCTTGAGACGGTCAAATGCGTGTGTGTGGGAGGGAAAGGAATTCCCGCTCTGCCTTGTGCCCCAATCACGTGGGGCGAAGTCGTTGTTGACGAGCAGCAGCGGGAGGTGAACGAAATACTTCCAGGCCTGGACATGATGCTCTTCAGGCATCTCACGTCACTTTTCAATAGTGAGAGATTCAAGTTTGCAGACCTTAGCAGTCTGTTGCGGTGCGTAGATAACAACAGCCGTCGGATACCGGAGAAAGGAGAGTAGCATGAAAGATTATAGTTGGAGCAAGGGTGACCAGAGTTGCTATATGATGGTTCCACAGGAATCGATACCGGCGAGAGTCGCATTGACTGCAACAGGTGTCGTGACAAAGAGGCCAAGTCAAGGTAGTGGAGTGCATCTTCTTCTGTGTAATCCGCACCCTGACTCGTGGAATAGTTGGATGCTGCCCTATGGGTCATTGGCAGTCGAGCCAAGCGACCTCGAAGTGGGAGTTACCTTTGGGGTATTGGCCGCCATCATGGAAGATTTAAGGAATCGTGAAGCGGGATCATATGAAGCCAAAGCCTTGGCGGAGGTCAAGAAACTTGCAGGGATGGCTGACTATGGCTTCCGTCTGGAAGAAGCATTGGCAAATTTTTCACTAAAGTTCTCGAAGAGTGCAAACGTATGGACTGCCTATTGTTTCGCGTATCACATTTCGCAAGATGGTGAAAAGGCGAAACCGAGTGTCCAAGCCACTTGGCTCTCCTTGGACGACAAGACTGTCAAAGACGTTCTGAATTCCAAGCAATTCAACGGACTCGCTGTCGCAGACAACGTACTGGCGCTTCTTCAAAACAACAAGATGTTGAACTTGCTGCGTTGATATGCGCCTCTTTGAGAAAAGATATAGCAACACCAGCGAGGTTACTCATGCCCGATTACTATATTCTTGACGAGCGGCCAGACAGCGATGGGTTGGCCGTGGTCCCGACGCAACTGTGGTTGCTGCTGACTCTCGAAGTAGCCATTTCCGACGCACATGGTGAGTCTCTCCTACTTACTTATCCGAGCTATACGCTTGAGGGGCGCGAAGAGGACGGGCCACTCGTAGAGGGGTACTGGACTCCACCTTTTTTTGGTTTCCCTGTGGACTTAGGCTTCAGGGCACCGGATACTGTTGGCGCAGTACGTATGCGCTTCCAAGAACATGAAAATGCAATCGACATGCGGAAGTCCATTGATGAGTTAGCATATGTTATGGGATTGCCCAACCCTGAGATTGTCAATACCGGAAGCTTTATCGAACTGAAAAGGTCACCGCGATCTCCAGAACTGTGGAAGTGTTACAAGATCCAGAGGTTTACGTGCACGAAGTTAGGACCACGAGGGCGCAGAAATCTGGCTGATCCGGAGTGCAGGAAGGGCTATGTGTTCCTCCCGCTCAATGACATGGATTCCGTTCTGACAAGTCGTCAAAGCGAGCGTCACGGCCGGACGGAACGGTGTTTCCTCTCCAAGCCGCTTATTAGCAATCTAGACTTCGTCTTAGGCTCTCCCGAAAGGCTTTCAAACCTACGGGCGAATGCTATACCGCTTGCCCCGAAAGACTTTCGTCACGAGGAGGAGGGTCTTCTTATCTGCACCGACCTGGCAGGCTATGGGACAGCGTGCCGCTACGCTGTTGAGCACATGCACTCATTCACTGAAACAGGTGTGAGTATCGCAACGTACTTTCGTGAATCTGTTGCTTGTCTATTTTACCGATTTCTCTCGCAGATTGGTATTTCGCAAGTGCACACCGCGGGTGACGGTTTGATTGCAGCGATTCCGAAGAGGCATTTTGAGAATGCGGGTTTAGACGCAACACTGCACACATTTTTCCAGCAGTACCGGACTATGCTCCACGAGGTTGAGAAATTCAATCACGCAATTGGCGAAGAGTCGAAAAAGGTGGGATCGAGGCTTGCCTTGCACTATGGTAGCTATCGGTATGGTCGCATCGCCTTGAGTCGGAGCATTTCGTCGGATTTCGATGGGGCGGCGATAATCGAGGTTGCGCGCTTGGAGGGCGCGTTACGTGAGCACATAAAGGGCCCGCTGAAAGCGTCGAGCCAGAGGCCGGGTAAGAAACGCGCCGTTGGTCATTCCCACACTTTTATCTGTAGCAAAAATCTGAATGATGTCGCGGGTGATAGCATCAATGCTTGCCCTGGTTTATCTTTCGATACAGAAATACCTATTCGCATCAAGGAGTTTGAATCACAGGCACGTGTATTCACTGTAAGCGTTGATGAAGGTGTTGGTATTGAGGTGGAGCATCCTGCATGAGACTTTTGTTTGCCAGTTTGCCAACCTATCAGATGCGGCTGGGTAAGCAGCAAGCCTACTGGCACCGCTTGCGTCGGATTGGATCAGACAAGATATTCGAGGATGTGACAAAGCTAAGGTCACCGAGTGGAAAGACATCGTTTTGCCGCGGGCTCTGGCTCGTCGCGAGTGCTGCGAGACGTGCGGGGCATGAATGCCGGTGGCTTGATATTTCCCCCTTCGACCCAAAGCTTCCAGCAGAAGACTGCGAATGGGCAGAGCAACTTTGGCTCTACGCCATGACGCCCACTTTCCACTTATGCTGTGAGTTTGCGGCGCAGGCAAAGAATGTAAATCCTGAGATCACGGTCTTTGTTGGGGGACCACATACAAGGTATCTATACGCTAACTGTTTGCACGAGCACGTTGCGCTGGACTTTGTTGAGGCGCGTCCTGCAACACCCGATTCACTGGCGGCATCCATCAAAGAGCCATCTCATATGCCCGGTATGGCTCGTCGCGATGGAGAAGAAGTACGTGTCAATCCCTGTGAGTTTCCGAAATACTACTCCGAATTCGGAGACCCGTTGGTCTTGGCACAGCCACTGGTAAATTATTATTTTAACACATCCACAAGCCGGGGCTGCTGCCGGACATGCGCCTTTTGTTTGGAAGGATTAGTTCCACTATGTTTACGCCCCGTTGCGGAGGTGAAAGACGAATTGCGACTTCTCGACTCTCACCTTGGACTTGATGGTGCTATACATTTCTTTGACACTTCTCTCTGGGCGACGCCAAAACGCTGTATTGAGCTTTGTGAGTTTATTTCCTCTGAGATCAGTATCCAGCACTTTAGTTGTGATATTGAAGCGCGCCGCATCCGAGACGATGTGTTGGGATCCCTTGCCAGAGCGCGTATGCGGATGATCGCAATCGGGTTTGAATCGTGCCGAGATGATGTTCTGAATTTCGTCGGAAAGAATGGATCCTTCGCTGACAGATTGACTATTGCGGAGCATGTCAGGCGCTTGATGCCCAACACTGCGATTAAAGCTTATTGGCTCTTAGGTCTTCCAGGAAGCACAGAAGAAAGCCTTCGCGATGAGCTTAGCGGCATCAGGACGGTTTTGAAACAAGGTACCGTGGACTTGGTATCTGTAAAACTATTCGTACCTTATCCCGGTACACCTTTCTTCCTCCACCCCGCGCATTATGGCCTTGAAGTGGAGTATGATTTCCGAAGGTATGACAGATTCACAGTGCCTCCCGTGTGTTGGCCGAAGGCTGTTGGCCGGGAGTTGCTGGCGGATTTACTTATTGAGTGCGAAAAGACAGTCGCGGAATGCTATGCGGTAAGGTTGGGTGTCACAACGCAAGCAATGGCAGCGATAAAAGATGAACCCGGTCGCTACAATGGTCCGCTGTACGTGGGCGATGCTATCGACACTGCAGGTATGATTGAAGCGGCCCCATGTATTTAACAAAAATTCTTGGATGGCCTCAATGGCTTGCCGAACGATCTTCTGTATTCTTGGACGGCAACCTCTACTGAAGTATTACTCAACATGATCCCTCGTCGGCGCGCCTCATCGCCATCCGGCAAGACCTCCTCAACATCTTGAATCAAAAAGCATAAAATATTTTTGTCCCCTGAAGGCCCCTACCGGACATAGTAGGATAGGGGCTGCCGTCTTGCGGATCTCGATTCGGTCGACCGAGCGGTGTGCCTCTCGGTCAGGGAGGGGATCATGGCCAGGACGCGGATGATCAAGCCCGAATTCTGGGATGACGAGAAGCTCGCGAAGGTGTCCAGGGACGCGCGCCTGCTCTTCGTCGGCCTCTGGAGCAATTCCGACGACTACGGCGTCGTGAAGGGTCATCCGGCATGGCTAAAGAACCGGATCTTCCCCTACGATGAGATTCCGCTCGAGATCTTTGATGGCTGGCTTGCCGAACTTGCCGCCATCCGGGTCATCATCCCTTTTCTCCACAATGGTGAGCGCTACTATCATATCCGGAACTTTAGCCGCCACCAGACCATCAATCGTCCCTCGGGGACACGGAATCCCGCGCCTCCCGAAACCCCGTCGGACGATCCCGGGGTCCCGAAAGACCCCGATCGTTCCCAAGGTGCTGCACAAACCGACTCACTGAGCCCTCAGGGAGCCCTCATGCAAGGTTCTGACATCGAAAAAGAAGGCATGCAGGAAGACTCACGGAGCCCTCATGGAGTACTCAGTGAGCCCTCAGTGAGTACTCACGGAGCACTCACTGCCCAAACAGAAACAGAAACCGAAACAGAAGGGAAAGAGAAACCGAAAGGAGGGTGTGGGGGGGAAACGAAACCGGCCGGCGCCGGAATCAGGGAGCGTTTCGCCCGGTTCTGGAAGGCCTACCCGAAGAAGCGATCCAAGGGCCAGGCGGAAAGGGTCTTCTTCAGGATCGATCCCGATGAGCAGCTCTTAGCGACCATGATCGCCACGATAGAGCGGGCCATGACATCGGAGGAATGGCTGAAGGAGAGTGGAAAATACATCCCCTACCCGGCGACGTGGCTAGGCGCGCGAGGCTGGGAGGACGAGATCACAGCGCCTCCCCTGGCAGGCGCGGTATCGGAGGTGACCGCGCGCAACCTCCGCACCCTGCGTGACTGGAGGTCGCCGCCATGAAGGATGAAAACCGTTTCCGTGAGCTGATGACCGTCCTCGGGGAAATCCACGATCGGCAGATCACCCGGCTCCTGCTCGATGTTTACTGGCGCATCTTGGAACCCTTCCCAGATGATGCCTGCATTCGGGCCTTTCATGAGCTGATCGGGCGGGTGAAATTCTTCCCGAAGCCCGCCGAGTTCCTGGAGCTCCTGGAGGCACGGCAAGGAGATCAGGCAACCTCGGCGTGGCTGGATATAGTCGCGGCGCTCAAACGGTATGGCAATTACCGCAGCGTTCGTTTCACTGATCCGGTGATCCACTCGGCGATCGAGGCGATGGGTGGCTGGGTGCGCTTCGGCCTGATGGAGGAACGGGAGCGACCCTGGCGGCAGAAGGAGTTCGAACGGCTCTATGCGATCCTCGCTAACCGGGATGGGAATCATCCGGCCTATCTTGCCGGGATCCATGAGATCGAGAATGCCGCAGACTATGGGGTACCGGAGGTGATCGATGTGGGTGTGCGCAGCGGGATCAAGGGGATTGCCGAAAGAAAACCTATCATGGCTTGGATCGAGGAGGCCTCCAATGACCGATGAACGATGCCGCCTCTTTGAAGACTGTCTCGCACCTCTCTGCCCTCTGGACCGGAGCAGCCTCAAGGGGATCTGGTATGCCGATGAGGAGATCTGCCGCTCCCGGACCAACGGCAACCTGCCCTGGATCAGATCCCAGCGGAAGATCTCCCGGGTCAAAGCAGTGGGGTATTTCACCTTGGAGATGCTCAGCGACATCCGCACCGCGCGAAAGGGCATGGCGGGTCTTGATCCGAACGAGGACGAGCAGACCCAGCTCAACCGTTGGTTCGGCCGGCATGAAAAGAAGCGGACCGGTCGCGGGCGAAACCGGAGAGAGACAACGTCGGCTACTGTACCCGTAAAAGGTGATCAGGTAGACCTCTTCAGCCCGAGTTCAGTGGGCCCCGAAACTGGGGGTTCGGCCCGCCTCCAAAACGTGGCGAAACAGGGGCACCAAGGTAAAAAATTGTGCCGAAACAGGGGGTGCAAGCGCCCCGGCCGGAAGGGGACGGGTAAACCATCGTCCCGGAACGGCCACACCCTTGAACCGCCCTTTTCGAGGGAGGAGAAAAACGATGGATGAGCAGACGAAGATATCGGTGCGGATCGGCCAGGCGACGCCGGCGCCCCTGAAGCGCTTCTACCGGGTGGACGAGGTGGCTGTTTATTTTGCCGTCTCGGCCCGGACCGTCTACCGCCTCCTGGACATGGGCGATCTCCAGGCAACCCGGATCCGGGGTTGCCTCCGGGTATCCTCCGATGAGTTGAAACGGTTTGAAGCCCTGTTGGCGTCATACGGTAGCATGTCCTGATGCGGTCCTTTTGTCCGGAAGCTCCGCATACCTCTCCTGCCTGCCATCAATCTTGCCAGATAATACCTGCTAAAAAGCGCTTGACAGCTGGTAGCATCATATGTTATGCGTCCTAAGGACGCATAACATATGATGCTACCATGCATCTTTGAGGGGAATTCCGTGGATTTAAAAGCTTTACTGGCCCGTTATCTGAGGGAACTGGATCAACCGGTCATTACCGATTATGATCTCTCCATGGCGCTGTTCCACTTCCACAGCTCCAAGAAGTACCGTAGCGAAGCCTTGGACCTCTCCGCTCCATTCCCTCCCTGGCAGGAGGCTTGCGCCACCTTTGTCCAACCGCTGATCGATCTCGGCATCCTATGCCCTCACAAAGATTTTCCTGAAGGTCGCGTGTTCACGATCATCGGGAACCGCTATCAGGAACCGGGCGATATCGCCTGCTCTGTGGATCCCTTTGCTTATTTGTCCCACCTCAGCGCGATGGAATATCACGGTCTCACCAATCGGTCTCCCAAGCTCCTGTTTATCTCTGCACCGCCGCCCAAGGAGTGGTCCGCCTTTGCCGCTCAGAAGATGGAGAAGGATGGTCGCGGTTTGCTGTCCGAGGAGCTGAAGGGCCAACTGCCGCGGTTGATCAACCTTCCCTTCGACAGGATCCACAAGACCCAGATCACCCGCTATGCCAGCATCCATCGGGGGGCCTTCAAGACCGTTGAAGGGAGGAAGCTCCGGGTTTCGACGATCGGCCGGACCTTTCTCGACATGCTGCGGCGACCGGACTACTGTGGCGGTATGCGACACGTCATGGAGATCTTCGGGACGTCGGCAGGACAGTATCGGCCGCTCATCATCGACGAATTGGACCAGCACGGCAATGCCATCGAGAAGGCCCGGACCGGTTATCTCCTGGAAGAGTACGCCCACATCCAGGATGAAAGGATCAACGAATGGGCGAAGCATTGCCAACGGGGTGGATCCAGGAAACTGGATACAGAAGCGCCGTTTAGGGAAATCTATTCCGAACGGTGGTGTTTGTCACTCAACGTGGATTGACGATGGGAAAACTCGATTTTGCAGACTGGGTCAAGAAGAGCGAAACGGAAGCCGACAAAACCTTCCGGCAGGCCATCCATTCCTTGATGCTGGCTATTTCAAAATCCGACGCCTTGCAGACCCGGATGATCTTTCATGGCGGTCTCTTGATGGCGATCTGTTTCCAAGGGATCCGCCATACCAAGGATATCGATTTTGTGACTGAGGACAAGCGCACCCAGATTGATGAGGCTGGGTTTGTTGCCTCGCTGAACGAGGCCCTGGCCATTGCCTGTGACTCATTGCCCTATGGCCTGGATTGCCGGATCCAATCCTACCGTGTCAAGCCTCCCGGGGAGAACCGGAACTTTCAATCCCTGAAAATCGCCATGGGCTATGCCTACAAAGGGACCCCGGGGCATTCGCGGTTGATCAGGGGGGAGTCCCCGACGGTGGTCGAGATCGATTACAGCTTCAATGAGATCAATCAGCAGATCGACACCATCGAGCTGATCGAAGGCGGCAGTATCCAGGCCTACAGCCTGCCCGACCTCGTGGGCGAGAAGTACCGGGCCATGATCCAGCAAAAGACGCGCAACCGCACCAGAAGGCAGGATGCCTTCGACATCTACTGGCTTCTGAAGAAAGGTTATCTGGATGACTGGACAGCCCGGATCCTCATCTACCGGTCACTGCTCAAAAAATCGGAGTCCCGGGGGCTTGTGGTCACCAAGGACTCATTGGCCGATGCAGAGATCAAGATGCGCTCCAGCGCCGAATATGCCACCCTGGCCAATGAAATCGAAGGAGTGCTTCCCCCCTTCGAAGAGGTCTATGACGCTGTCCGGGAATACTACGAAGCCCTGCCATGGGAAAAGTGAATGCCGATATACAAGTACGTTACGATTGATAGGCTCGATATTCTAACGAACGGTCTGATCCGTTTCACACAGCCGTCGGCGTTCAACGACCCTTTTGAAGCATACCCATTCTTTTCAAAATTAGCAGACGACGAAGAAATCAATAAGGCCCTTCAAATCCCTAGGTCATGGGACAGCAATAAGATTGATCAGCTCATTGATGACTCCCTACAGAAAGCGCTTAACAAACAGCCAGTCGCGAAAGTTCTGCCGTACAGTATGCTTAAGAGTTTTATGCAGCTGCAGATGAAAGCGGCGTTACCGCTTTTAGAAGACCTCTATAAAAAGAGCATCACGATGGACGGCGCTCCCTATAGGCATTTTATGACCAAAACGATTTTGTCTGCGATAGACAAAGAATTAGGGATATTATGTCTTACGGAACGATGTGACAACCTTCTGATGTGGGCTCACTATACTGCTGACCATACCGGATTCGTCATAGAATTTGATGAGAAGCATCCCTTCTGGGATCAGAGGAAGAATCCGAAAGAGATTATCGGCATACTCCGGAAAGTCCGATATTCAAAAGAGCGTCCAGAGGTCACGCTCTTTGATATGAATAAGGTCAAGCAGGATGAGCAAGGGTTAATGCAATGGGCTGAGGACCTCTGTTGGACCAAGAGTGACCATTGGCAGTATGAAGATGAATGGCGAATGGTCTATACACTGCGAGATTGCCAAAATAAAAAAGCCGGAGAAAAAGATATTTGCTTATTTCCTATCCCCACAGAGTGCATAACGAGTGTCATCGTGGGCTGTAGAATGTCGGATGCCGACAAGCAACGTATCCGAGACCTCATCAAAAGTGATCGTAGGTTTTCACATATCAAGGTGTTACAGGCGGATATAGACAATCGTGAATATAAGCTAAATTTCAGTTAAACGTGACTGCCTTTACATCGTGTTCATGAAATCCTATGTAATGTTTATTGTTTATAATCAATAAACATAGCCATGGACACAGAATTTCTAAATAGATCCTTGTTTTTCTGGGTTACAATCAAACGCGGTATAGTTTTAAGCTTGAAACCCTGCGATGGGATGGTCAGATTCATTCGCGCTTCAACGGATGTCGTTAAAGAATGCTTGAAATCTTTGCCCATCCATTTCTTTAAATCCACTTCAACAGTTTTCCACTCCTCTTGAAAAGATCGATATTCATCTTTGATTTCGCTAGCAAAACCTTTGGCAATACTCAAAATATCTCTGGAGTCATCGGTTTTATTGATTTCTACATATATCTTCCGTAAGCACCTTCGAATTTGCTCCAATTTACCTTTTTCCCGAATATGAGAAACAAAACCGGGGTCGACTTGAAGCAAAAATTTTAAAGGTAGATCCCTCAAAGTGTCCGTGAGGGCAGACCAACAGGTGTCCTCCACATTTGGAGATGTATGTGTAGACATTATTTCTTTCCACTTAGACCGCATATTGGTGTAAACATAGGAACCTGTCGCCTGTGCAACCAAAAAAGTTGTTTCGAGATTTCCTCCGAAACTCTGCATTATCAATTGGTCTTGGTTCTCTCCGGGTTTCATTTCCTGGAGAGGTGCATAGGGGTCATAACCCAAAGGTCAGAGGTTCGAATCCTCTCCCCGCTACCAAAATAATATAAAAGGGGTTACATTAAAACTGTAACCCCTTTTCCGTTTAAGATCCGCCCTGATCTTATTGACCCCCAAAGGGGTTTACCTGGATCACGGGACATTGATTCTTTCTTTGGCCTTGCGATAGGCCTCTTTTTTGTCCCTTTTCCCCACGACATAGAGCGTCAGGGTTTTCGTTTCCTCCTCAACGACATAGACCATCCGTAGCCCGACCGCGCGGAGCTTGATCTTGTACGCATGCTCCACCCCGCTGACCCTGTCCGCCTCGACCCTTGGACGCTCCAGCCGTTTCGCCAGCTTCTTCTTGAACTGTTCGCGAATCGGCCGGTCCAGCTTGCCCCATTCTTTCAGTGCCGATTCCTTGAAGGTAAGGCTATAAGGCATCGAGAGAGACCGGGATGGACTTTTCGCCCCGTCGCTTTCTGACGGTATTTTTGATTTCAAGATCGTCCAGCTTTTCCAACATGGCCTCAAAGGCATCCGCCGGCACGATATACGCGGAAGGTCGGTTGTGATTGAGAATCACAACGGGCGCCCCCTCGGCTTCCTTGATCACGGCCGAAGGATTCTTTTTCAGATCCGTAATGCTGACCGACGATTTTGCCACCAGATAATCCATGATCCTCCCTCCAATAAAACCAATATTTGGTGCTTAATATATGTCATATTGATCAGGAGGGCAAGATATTTTCCCGATAATTCATATTTGTAAAGAGCCCCTTCAAAAGCACTTTTTCCCATGTTATATTGACTAGACGAAGGAAGGCTTAAACTAATGACCATACATTATTTTTTGTCATGTCTTTGTCTCGCCCTTCTGCCCGTCCTCGCGTGGGCGCAAAGCGACGCCGGCGAAGGATTGAAGGCCGACAGAACGCCCGTGCACCATTCCAGGGTCATCGGTTCCTATCCCCACGACCGGCAGGCCTTTACGCAGGGGTTGGTCTATGAGGGAGGTTTTTTTTATGAGGGTACGGGGCTCCACGGCCGGTCCTCGCTGCGCAAAGTGGACCCGGTTTCCGGCCGGATCCTGAAAGAGATCGCGCTGGCCCCGTCGCATTTCGGAGAGGGGATTGCGATCGTCGGCGACCGGATCGTGCAACTGACGTGGAAATCTCGGTTGGGGTTCGTCTACGACAAGCACTCTTTCGGTCTCGTGAGGACATTTTCCTACCCCCGGGAAGGCTGGGGCATCACCCACGACGGCAAGCGCCTCGTCATGAGCGACGGGACATCCGTACTCCGTTTTCTCGATCCGCAGGATTTCCGGGAAGTTGCAACCCTCGGCGTCCATGATCAGAGGGGGCCGGTCACCGGACTGAACGAACTGGAATACGTTCAGGGGTTGATTTATGCCAACGTCTGGCCCACGGATCGCATCGCGGTGATCGATCCGCGAAAGGGCCGTATCAAGGCGTGGATCGACCTGAAAGGATTGCTCGGCAAGGAGGATTCGCGCGGCGCTGATGTCCTCAACGGCATCGCCTATGACGCCCGCGACGATCGCCTCTTCGTTACGGGAAAGCTGTGGCCGAAGGTGTTTGAAATTGAATCTGCTGCCGCCAAGCTGCCAGGGCGGTGAGGGCGCGGCGGGCGTAAACGAGACCCCGTTCCTTCTTTTTGATCCGGCCGGAAAGCGGAGGGAAGAGGCCGAAGGCGACGTTCATCGGCTGGAAGGTCTTCCGGTCGGCCCGCTGGAGGTGGCCGATCAAAGAGCCCAGGGCGGTCTCGGGCGGCGGTGCGAGCGGTTCCTGCCCCGCCATCAGGAGCGATGCATTGATGCCGGCGAGAAGGCCCATCGCCGTGGACTCGATATAGCCCTCCACCCCGGTGATCTGACCCGCGAAAAAGAGATCCGGCCGGGTACGGAGCTGGAGAGCCGGGGTAAGCAGGGCAGGGGCGTTGAGAAAGGTGTTCCGGTGGACGCTGCCGTACCGGGCGAACTCGGCATTTTCCAGGCCGGGGATCATCCGGAAGATCCGCCTCTGCTCGGGCCAGGTCAGCTTCGTCTGAAATCCCACGATATTGTAAAGGATGCCTTCCTTGTCTTCG
>Ga0209212_1004040_pt1 | contig 18593 bp, 21 predicted proteins | sample RifGroC2_FD_183996 | JGI IMG/M metagenome (GOLD analysis project Ga0209212, IMG submission 183996) | Groundwater microbial communities from Rifle, Colorado, USA - Groundwater C2 (SPAdes) (version 2) | ecosystem: Environmental > Aquatic > Deep subsurface > Groundwater | place: Rifle, Colorado...
CGCTCTGGCATGGATCTCCAATCCTGAGCTAGCCGAAGGATCTCCAGTCCATACTTTTTTATCCTCCCCTACGAACTCCACATTGGTCACATCTTCATATCTCACTTCTGCTCCAAAGCTCTTGGCCTGGGCTTCCATGGTGAGCATCAAGTCTGGCCCCATAATCCCGTCCTTAAAGCCAGGATAATTCTCAACCAACGTCGTATTCATCAGTTGTCCACCGGCTTTTGTCCCAGCCAAAACTAATACCGACAGCGTGGCACGTGCCAAATAAAGAGCCGCTGTATACCCGCTCGGCCCCCCACCAATGATAATTACATCCCACTTTTTTTCTTCTATCATTTTATTTTTTGTTAAAAAAACATTTTTTTCTTGACCTATTGTTGAAGCAAATCTTTTTCTAATTTTCATAGGCGCTGCAGAAGCGCCAGCAAAAAGCCGCGCGGAGCGGATCCTCACCAGTACTCTGGGGACGGAGGTCGAGCACAGCTTTTTGCGCGGTTCGAAACGCCGAAAATGAGAAAAATTTCAATTTACTTAATAACTTTCTCAATCATTTGTACATAGGCATCTTTACCTCCAAAACCAACTTGTCTCGCCACCTCTTTACCTTTTTCATAAAGAATTACCGTGGGTATACTCATCACCCCGTAATCTCCAGCCACTTTCGAATTGGCATCTACATCCACTTTTCCTACCGCAATCTTACCCTCATACGTTTTTGCCAGTTCCTCAATTATGGGGGAGACCAGTCGGCATGGTCCACACCAGTCCGCATAAAAGTCTACCAGTACCGGCATCTCCGACTTGAGCACTTCCTCGTTAAAATTTTGATCTGTAAATCTAGCTACATCCATTTTGTTTATTATAAATATTAAATTTTATAGAAATCTCTTCAATAATTTAGCATAATCTTCTTTGTTGCAGCTGTCCACCGCATCCGCCAAGAGGGCTTTAGCAACACTCTTGAGCGAGCTCATCGAGGCCACCACTTGTGTTACTACAGCCTCACACTTTTTATCCTCAGAAATCATTTTCTCTATCCCTCCCACCTGTCCTTGTATTCTCTTTAGTGCCACCTGCAATTTTTTCTTTTCTTCTGTCGTCATATATCTACTATACCCCCCCTGGTATCCAATGTCAAATTCTAAAAAGAAAAGGCCAAAAAGACAAATACCAAAGAAACCACGATTACAAACCATCTTTTCTCTTCAGAACTGACTACTCTTTTTATCTGCCAAAACCAAAGCTCAAATCGTTCTTTATTCCAGAAATAATCATAGATAAGATCAAAAGATAAATGAACACCCATTCCCAGCATAAACCCCCTACCAAAAGGACTCGCAATACTGGTTACGGTTAAGAAAGCGAGTACCAGCCAAACCATCACAAAAAGAAAGCTCCTCATTATCAATTCTTTCTGTTCATGTCTCTCGTTAAGAAGCAATATTAAGGCCTCACTAAATTTCCTACCCTGAAAAAGCTCTTTCAATCTCATCCCCAAAGCCTCATTCGGCTTCATCAGAAAGCTATATACAAAACGATCGGTAAAAACAAATAAAAATCCAACAATCGACCCTAATAACCACCAAAGCAAATTTAGGTTAAAGCTAAAGTTACCGGAAATAATCTTCCACAGAACAAGAATTAGCAATGCTCCAAATAATACAAACTGATGTAAAGAAATCTTATCTCTCATAACTATAATCATTCTAGCATTTAGTCCCAAGCCTGTATCTCAGATTGCGGCAATCTTAATTTTCTGGGAGTTACTATTAGCAATATCAAAGCTACCAAAGCCATCAGAATCCCCATTACAGAAAAGGTCAATCGTTCACCTACTAGTTGTGCAATGCCTCCGGCCATCACCGGCCCAATGATATAAGCCAAGCTTAGGGTTGAGCTTGATAGCCCCATCATATGTTTTCCTTCGTATCCCATTCTCTCTGTAATGTCGGAGTAGACGGCTTCAGTCATCGGCCAGGCAATTGAAAGAGCCGCTCCGGACAATAAAGAAACAAGCAGCATAAAATATGATGAGTCGTTAAAAGAGAGAGCCGCAAGCAATAGTCCAGCAACCAGCATAAAAGTTTCCGCTATTTTCTTCTTTCCCCGGTAAATTCCCCACTTGGCCACAATTATGCCCACAAAAACCATTGGAAGCATATAAGCAGGTAAAAACATACCACCCAGCCAGTTGTCACGAGCCATACTATCCGAAAGCACTGTCCCGGTAGTCCAGAAGGTAGCGTCTACTATTCCCATCACCACACTTATTACCAATATTGGCCAGACATGAACAGAAAGCGTCTTCCAGCGTTTCACCTCTTGCCAGATCAAAAACCTTTCCTTAGTTATTTCTGTTGCGTAATTTGTATTTCTTTTCCCCCAAGATAACCAAATCAATAGTCCCACGATCACACTAGCCACGGCTACCCAAACAGTTTCCGAATTCCCTATACTCAAGGCCACATAACTGCCAATTATCGGACCCAAAAAATAAGCCAAGCTCCTAAAGACCCCCATGATAGCCCATACCCCGGATCTGGACTGAAGCGGTACTGACTCAGAAACAAATTGTTGGCTTCCAAACCCCAAAAACTCATAGTACAAACCCCAAACTGCCATAGAAAATAAGAACAACAGTAAGATAGGCCAAGCAATCATCCATAACAAAATCCCACAAAATAGAAGGCTTGTACCTATTGCCATGAGCATCAACTTTTTTGTTTTAAGTTTTTTCAATAATCCCGGAAATACTAAGTCAGCCAAAAAACCCACAACTGAAGAAAAGGAAATAATCAATCCCATGGTGATAGAGCTCTTAGTCGAGCCTTGAATAAATGACGGCACCCAATCGCTCAGTATTCCATCACCTAAATAAAGAAAAAACAACATCACCGACAGAATTACTACTTTTCTATTCACCTATCTCTTCCTCCTTGAGCTGTTTGAGTTTCCACATAAACATCTTTCCTTTGCTTCTAGCTCCGGCATCCATTACAAAGCTCTTTGCTTTTTCAATCTGTTCTCTGGGAGTGCTTTTAGCAATCCTCATATATATCGGCGTGTGAGCGGTATCGTCTAGTGCTACAGCCAATCTGTATGCGTAATCCTGCCATTCGCGGCTTATTCTCTTCTGCTTTGTCTCATCAATCTCGTACTTATCCAAAATTTTCGTCATCGAACTAAAGCCAGGTTTATTTACCATGTGTCCATTATAGTTGGAAACAAATATAATAAACATATCTATGCCTCAATTCTCCAAATATTTGTCCAAATTGAGAGATTTTCTTACCACCTACCGATCCACCATCAAACTGGTTTGGCAGCTGGACAAATGGACTTTTCTCAAGATTACCGCCACCAACTCTTTATACGGAGCTCTAGTGCTTCCTTCTTTGCTACTAACCAAAGTCATAACGGACGCAGTTATAGGTGCCCTTGTTACCCACGACATCTCTCAAAGTCTCTGGGTCTTGATCTGGGCTTCAGTCGGCGGGTTAGTGATCGACCAGCTCCAGAGAATACTCCAAACTATCGATCGTATTCAAAGCCGTATTCTCAGCGACACCCTATCCGAAAAAATACAGTTGGGTTTATCCAGGAAAATTAACCTTTTACCCGTTGTGACTTCCGAGTCCCCCGAAACCAGAGACCTATTGCAAAAAGTCTTAGATAGTACCGGAAGATCCATTTGGATGCTTGTATCCCCAATTTCTACGTTACCAGAAATTGTTTTTACCATTATCTCTACTGCCATTCCAATTCTTACTTTTCAACCACTAATTGTCCTACCCTGCATCTTATTAGCAATCCCAAACATTTTTATTAATATCCGGTCATCACAAGCCTGGCATGATCTTTCCACCGAATACTCGCCCAAATGGCGTGTCTATAGGGCTTTGGAAGACTTCGCCACAAAGGGAAAATATTTGTATGAAAATAAAATTCTCGGCCACGTAGAAACACTGCTGGGAAGGCGACTCAAAATGGCCATGGAATATTTCCAGGCCCAGAAAAATATCGATGTCAGATACTCGATCAAAGGTCAAGTCGCCTCTCTACCAACTTCTCTCTTTCTTAGTGGCACTCGTCTTTACTTATTCTATTTAGCCATCATACAAACACTAACATTGGGTACTGCTCAGATCATCAGTTCCGCCATTGGTAGCTTCATTGCCAACATTAGTCGGCTAATTAGGCAAGCCAGCGATATCTATCAAAACTACCTTTTTATTGCCGACTATGAAAAGTTTATGGCTTTACCGGAAGAAAACCAACACACGGGTGACACTCTGGCGATAAACTTAACTGAGGGCATAGAATTCCAAAACGTATGGTTCAAATATCCACAATCTCCGGGTTGGATACTAAAAGGAGTAAGTTTCAAGATTGATCCTGCCGATAATATCGCAATTGTCGGAGAAAACGGCGCAGGCAAAACCACACTCATCAAACTTCTCTGCCGTTTTTACGAACCACAAAAAGGTGAAATTCTCATCAATGGACAAAATATTAAAAACTACAACATCAAAAGCTACCGACATGCCATCTCCGCTCTTTTCCAGGACTTCGCCCAGTACCCTTTCTCAGCCGAAGATAATATCCGTTTCGGAGACATAGACAGAAAGAGGGTCAATAAAGAAATAAGACGTGCTGCCAGGCTTACTGGAATAGACAGCTTCATCAACTCCCTGCCGTTAAAGTACAAAAATCCATTGGACAAAGAGTTCTCTGGCGGAGTCGAACCATCGAAGGGTTTATGGCAACGAGTTGCTCTGGCCAGGATTCTCTACCGGAATGCTCAGATTCTTATCCTTGACGAACCAACGTCCAATGTTGATCCTGAGTCAGAAGAGCAGATTTTTGCCGACGTTCTCAAGGTCGCCAAAGATAAAATCATCTTTCTGGTTTCTCATCGCTTTAGCACAGTGAGAAAAGCTGACAAAATTTTGGTTCTCGAAAACGGTCTTGCTGTAGAGTACGGTAGCCACGCGGAACTTATGAAACAAAATGGTCGCTACAAAGAGCTCTTCTCCCTACAAGCCGAGAGCTACCGCTAGCTCGTCTCCTGCTTCCTCCATTACCTCTTCTAGTGTTTCCAGTTCTTCCTCGTTCATATTAGAAAGGACATAGTCAGCTCCAGACCCAAACCGCTCTTCACCACGGTTATCTACCCCCAGACGGACCCTCAAAAATTGCTTATCCCCCAAAGCTTGCTCTATCGAGAGAATCCCATTGTGGACTTTTGGACCGATACCTTTTTGTATCTTATATTCACCGATCTTCAAGTCCAAATCATCGTGAACTACCACAATGTCATCAATTGACAACTTATAAAAATCCATTACTTTCCGCACCGCTCTTCCTATCTCGTTCATGAAGGTTAGAGGTTTAATAAAAATAAAATTTCCATTCTTATAGAGTTCAGTTTCCATTTTTTTTTCAGAACTAAAAACAGCTCCTCCGGTCAAGCGGTCTACAAACAAAAATCCAGCATTGTGCCTAGTTATTTTGTATTTTTCCCCAGGGTTCCCCATGGCTACAATAAGTTTCATCTCTAATATTCTATCCTTTATAATACTTTTCTGTGAAAGTCTTTCTACTACTTATCTTATCTTCAATCATCCTACTTTACATCCCCCTGAACCGCCAAAAGCCAAGATTCAATTTCAAAATCAAGCTAGATGATCTTATACCGTTAATACCTTGGACAGTATGGATTTATGTCTCCTATTATCTTTTACTTCCCATGTCCGTATTACTTATCTGGAGTTCCAGTCACGCTATTGCTTTTTTTGTCACACAAATTATATCTACAGCCTTCGCTTCCTTAATATGGAAAATATTCCCCAACGGCGTGGTCCGACCTACAATTAACAACCACTCAAACATTAACCATCGCATACTCAACCTAATCTACAACCACGATAAGGACTGCAACGGCCTCCCCAGCGGTCATGTTCTCCACTCCTTTGTCTCATGTTATTATCTAGCCAAGGTCTTTCCTCAAGCGTGGATATTGTTTGTCGGCATCTTATTCGCAATCAGCATATCCACTCTCACCATTAAGCAGCATTATTACATTGATATGGTCGCCACACTCTTATTGACACCTATATTAATTGAAATATCAACCATGATCATATAAGAAACTATTGTGTATATAATCAGATCATGACTGAAACCAAGAAACCCTTTTTTTCTATCGTCATACCAGTCTTAAATGAAGAAAAATATTTACCCTTACTACTTAGAGATTTAAGTGAGCAAAAAATCCACGACTTCGAAGTCATTATTGTTGACGGACACTCCACGGACAACTCCATCAAAAACGCCAAAATATTCAATAAACTCCTTCCTTCACTCACCATCGTAAACAGCGAAGTTAGAAATGTCTCCGTTCAGCGCAATCTCGGAGCCAAAATTTCCAAAGGAAAATATCTTCTCTTCAACGATGCCGACAATAGGCTCCCTGACTATTTTCTCGAAGGTGTCCGTTTCCAGCTCCACGTCAAGCCTATCGACATATTTACCTGTTGGTTTCACCCAGATTCCCAGCGAAGTTCAGATAAGGCGGTGGCCACTTATATGAACCTTCTTGTCGAAACGGCTTCCATCCTAAATCAACCGGCAGCTTATGGAGCCATGATTGGCTGTCTTAGAAAGATTTATCAGAAGATCGGAGGTTTCAACCCTGAAGTCGGTTTTGCGGAGGACACGGAATTTGTCAACAGGGGCTTCAAAAAAGGATTCTCGTTCGGTGTTATTCACGAACCAAGATTCGTTTATTCCTTTCGCCGTTTCCGAAAAATTGGAAAGATAAAGCTAATCCAAAAATATGCTCTATTAAACCTAAAATATCTCACGAACCAAAAAGTAGATCAAAAAAAAGAATATCCAATGGGTGGAGGTTATTTGGAAAGCAATGCTAAAATCTCCCCTGACTTTATTAAGACAATTCAAAAAGTCCTAAAAAACAAGGGAACAAGATCTAAAATAATCGACAAAATCCGATCCCTCATCAGTCTGGAAGAAAATAATCCTTAAGCCAGTAATAGTTGAACGCCCACAAACATCACATAAATACCTACCAGCACCACCCCTTCCCATCGCTCCAGTTTGTGTTTCGATCTGGTAAACAACCAAAACAGACCCATCACGACCAACAGAGAAATTCCAGCCACCATCCTCTCAGGACTCTCTACAAACTCGATTGGAGAAATGATAGCCACGATTCCAAGGATCAAAGTCGAGTTTACCACCACACTACCCAAAATATTCCCCAATATTAGCGCAATCTCCCTTTTCCTTGAGGCAAATATCGACAAAATTAATTCTGGTAAGGTTGTTCCTACTGCAACCACGAGCAAGCCAACCCAAAAAACACTTACCCCCAGAGCAAGAGAAATACGTACCGCCAAGTTGACCAGTGCCCAGGCACTTGCTCCCAGAACAGCCAACGCTATCACCAATATCAAACCTTGTATCCCCCAATTGATTTCCGTTTTCAATCTGTGATGAATATGCCTTCCTGCTAGTTTGGCATGTTTTATCAAAGAATTACCGCTATGAACCAGATCACTCACATACAAAAGATAGATAAGTATTAGAATCACCCCGTCTAGCCTGCTCAAAACCCCATCAATCATTAGAAAAAATGGAAATATTGTCACACTCATTGCTATCCATAAATCTTTCTTCAGATACTCCCCAATCACCGGAATAGTCCCAGACACAATTGCGGCACCACCGATAATCCAGCTCAAATTTGCCAGGTTTGCCCCAACAATGTCTCCAAAAGATACCAGCGGCTGACCTTTTATTGCAGAGGTAATACCCACAAATAATTCTGGTAAAGAGGTCGAAAATCCCACCAATATTGTAGCCAAAAGCAGTTTACTCACCTTTACTTCATGAGCTATTTTTTCAAAAATTTCCACCGCTACACCGGAAGCAATTACCATCAACACGATCAGCAACATTCCACCTAAAATATCAAAAACCATACTATCATTTAACCACAAATCAACCTACTTTTTTCTTCTCCTCTTGTGTACCTCAAACAAAATAGGGACAACCGAAATTCCAACAATCATCAAAGCCACATAATGAAAATTCTCCTTAAAGAATGCGAGATTGCCAAATAAATATCCCCCAAACAAGAAGATAGTTACCCAGGCCAATCCTCCGACTATGTTGTATGAGATAAATGTTCCATAGTGCATCTTGCTTATTCCAGCCACAAAAGGAGCAAAGGTTCTGACTATCGGCACAAATCTCGCAAATACTATCGCCTTCCCCCCGTGCTTTCTATAAAATTCTTCTGCTTGTTCCAAATATTCTTTCTTAAAAAACTTACTTCTTCCATCAAACACTTTTCTCTCCAGCTTATCTCCTATCCAATAATTTACGGTGTCGCCTGATACAGCTGCGGTTAGCATCAAGAGGTATAACAGTACCATATTAAAAGATCCTGATGCTGCCAATGCTCCTGCCGCAAAGAGTAAGGAATCCCCGGGTAAAAAAGGTGTAACCACCAAACCGGTTTCCATGAATATCACCCCAAACAATATTGCATAGGTTAGTGTTCCATATTGAGCAATAATGATTGCCAGGTTTTTATCGATATGTAAGAAAAAATCAACGACTGCAGTAACAAATTCCATCCTTCAATTCTACCCTAGATCGTTGACAATTTGGCAATCTCTTCGACCTCTCTCCATGTGGTTGAGTCTTTTGGCCCCTTGTCATTTCTAAATCTAACCAGCCTTGGGAATCTTAAAGCTAAACCACCGGCATGGTTGGGACTTCGGGTAATTTCGTCAGCGGCTACCTCTACCACAGTGGATGGTTCGACCCAAACATCCGGAATCAACATGCCCGAGACTTGATAAGTCTTAGGCTTTTCTTTCACCTCGTGTTCATCCAGATTTTTCTTTAAATCTTTAAACTCTTCGTCCGTCAAACCTGTTCCAATTTTGGCTATAGACACCCAACTTTCACCTTTTTTAAGACCGACCAAAAATGCACCAATTCCAAATCCAGCTCTCTTACCTCTTCCCAAATAATACCCCAGAACTACCAAGTCTAGCGTGTCTGCCAGTTTACCCGATGCACCTTCTGCCTCTTTTATTTTTACCCAGTTCCATCCTTGTCTACCGGGCAGATATTCACCATCCCATTTTTTCATTACCGCCCCTTCAAAGCCATCATTCAAGAACTCATCATGGAGTTTTTGTAGTTCCTCCGGATCTTGTGATTTTACATACTCGTCCGGAACTATCACTTCATTTTTCTTTACTACTTCAGTCAGTATCTTCCGTCTTTCGGAGTACGTTTTTTCAATCAAACTTTTTCCATTCAGATTTAAAATATCAAATACATAAAATCTTAAGGGTATTGATTTGGCTGTCTCGGCAACATCGTGTTTTCTCTTCCTGGTGATGGTAATTTGAAAAGGCAAAACCCTGTTTGTTTTTCGGTCGTATCCGACAGCCTCACTGTCTAGTATCACCTCATCCGCCTTTATCCAGTCTTTCATGGCAAAAAGTTCCGGAAACATTGGACTGGATTCTTCCAAATTTCTGGTGTATGTCTTAATCTCATTCCGCAATCTATTAAAGTGTATTTGGACCCGAGTACCATCATATTTTCTTTCCACAGCCACGAGTCCCATCTTGTCGATTATTTCTTTATAGTTATTTAACCTCTGACACAGAGCCGGCACTACCGGCACCCCAGTTTTAACATGGATATTTTTCAATCCAGGCATGCCTTTTGCCTTTACCGTTTTTGTGATAAATCCTGGATCTGGATATATCTGAAAAGCATTGTCAAGTTCTTTTCTGAGTGTTTTGCCTCCGCTTGACAAGGTAGACAGAGCGTCAAAAATAGTCTTTTCGGAAAACCCAAGTCTAAGTTTGCCTAGCACCATCCTCGCCAAAAATTTTCTTTCCAAAGGGGATGTTGTCATCAACAACTCCGTCAGTCTGGCCACTTTTCTTTCCTGACTTCCACCCCCACCCTCATCTGCGATAATCATAAGCCTATCAAAAACCTCCCCAATCGAATATTTAATCAAAGTATCTTTTTTGAAGTCCAGATCCTCTACCAAAAGACCCAAGTCACCTTTCTTTTTATAAATTTTCTCCGTCTCTTGAGCCGAGAGTCCTGACCCTGCAGCCACACTTCTGAGAACCATTTTTACCGCCATATTAAACTCCTTATTGTCAAAGTCTGGCCCTAAATGTCCAAGAGTCAAATAAACCCCTTTGTCGGTTTCTTCAGGAGTCATTTTTTCAATCAACTCCGCCAAAACATCAGTTATTTCCAGACGGGAGGATATTTTCTCCAACCGTTCCAAATATCCGGCAAATTCATTAAACAACATACTATGTAGTATACCAACGGATATAATAAAAATTTCAGTAACGGTGCAGAAGCGCTAGCCAACAACCGCACGCAGGCGGGAACCCGCTTGCGGGAGATCCGAGTACGGTTTTGGCGCGGTTCGAACCGGCAGGAATTTTTATCGATAGCTTTTCACTTTCCCCATTACATATATCGCACCCTTAGTCTTCCCTTTCTTCCGTGTCAGTTTCTTGTCGATTAGATCTTTAAGATCACGAAGAATGGTGTCATCAGAAACCATTGGTAATACACCTCGGATCTCTTTAATAGTCATTTCATTTCTCAAAGTCATCTCCTCCATAATGGCTATTTGTCTTTCCGTCAAAGAAATAACCCTTCCCCCACCACTCTTAAAAATAGGGGTCTCTCCAACTAAGTTAAGAACCTTAGTTTTGGTTTTTTCAGCCGCCTCATCTGTCCATCTCGAATATTTTTCCATCCAAAAAGACAGATCTCCTCCTTTGCCCGCGACTGAATTTACTGCTGCTAAATAGATCTCACTATTTTTTAGTATTTCCTCCTCCAACGACCACATCTGTTTAAAGTGATAGCCTTCACTGGACAAAATTAAGTTGGCAAAACAGAAAGCAGTCATCAAATTATTAGCATTAAAGGGACTTATTCTAATCAATTCAACAAACATTGTTCCAGATTTAAGGACGGGATGAATTTCATTCCTCCCTGCACTTCTAAACCAACCAAAAAGGTCTTCCATCTGAAAAGGAATCTCTACTGCCAAAGGTGCCAAACCACCCACCTCATCACGATTTTCTGTCCGATACTGTCCCAGATCGTCAGAACCAATCATTCTTTCTCCAAGAAGACCGTTCAACTTTTTCAAGTCACTTTCACCAAAATCAGTTTGTTTAAACTTGTTTGTTAAATATGCTATCTGCTCAGTAAGTTTGTTTGCATTTAGGAAATTTAGTATGTGCTGAATATCTTTCTCTTTACCCACTACCCCACATCTCAAGGCTACTTCCGAGGCCTTATCGTCTCTTCCGGGCTCGTCTCTGACTATTTTAGATATTTCATCAGGACCCAACCCGTTTCCCAAAAAGTGATAAAGACAATAAATTCTTCTTGTCAGAGCATCTTGTCTCAGCCGAGTCTCCCAATCTGGCTGAAGCGAAGCTAGTTCCACCACTTTTTTGCTAATCTCAACATTAATTAGATTAGTTAGTGTTTTATTTGTAATCTGAAAAGATGGAGCAAACATCAAATCAATTATTGCATTTTATGCGGAATATCACAAGTTCTTCATCACCTCACCATAGATTTCAGGGACTGCGTCAGCCACGTCATCCGTATTAAACATGAGTCCCCGGGTTTCAGCCAGTTTTTCCGCGGCTTTTTTCGTCAAATAAGAAGCCGCGCAAGCCGAAAACAAAGGATCATCCTTGGCCATAAATCCTACCAATATACCGGCAATCAAGTCACCGGTTGCCCCTTTTACCAGACCTTCATTCCCCCCAAAAATTTTTACCGTACGTTTACCGTCACTAACTATTGAGATTTCGTCTTTTGTCAAAATCACCAAATCGTATTTGTTTGCCAATCTAAATATCTGCTCTGCCCGCATGCCATAATCCTCTTCCATTTCTTCACCAAACAACATCACAAATTCTTTTCTATTTGGCGAAATCATCGAGTTCTTTGGCAGTTCATTAACAGACAACACCTGCAAAGCCCCTCCATCAATGACCCACCTGGCCTCCGAATACTTCGTCAATAAATTCAATGCAAAGTTTCTCGTCTTCACTCCTTCGTCGTCGCAAACAAATCCGTGTTCGTTAACATGACTTCTCATCATTCCTGGTCCGATCAGTATAGCGTCCGATTTTGAAATATAACTTCCTACATCTTCAAAAGGAACCCAAATAAAGTTGAACAGTGAAGATTTTAATTTTTCAGCCACCCCTTTATCGTCATCAGGGCTCCCAAAGTACACCATACTCACTATTCTTGCGGCGGCCTTCAACGCCATTAGAGGTGCTCCATGAAACAATTTACTTCCGCCTATTATAGTTACGCCACCAGACGTGACACCGGAAGAATACTTACTTACCACTTTCTTAAGTGTCTTACTGTTTTTAAACCAACTTTTATCAAATATTTCTATTTCCATAGTGTTAATTTTACACCCAATCAAGTCATTTTTCTGTTTATAATATATCTATGGCAATAAAAAAAGAATCGGACAAGCGCATTCATCGAATCATGGTCACTCAAGTTATTACCCTCATTTCCACATCCTTCGGTTTGGTTGCCGCTCTCGCCTGGAATGAAGCAATCAAGGAATACGTCAATGTTTTTATTAAACCCTATTTCGCCAAAGGTTCAGGTGTCATTTCACTCTTCATCTACGCTTCTGCCATCACGACCATTGCTGTAATTATTACCGTTCAGTCCACCAAAATTATAGAAAGAATCAACTCAAAAAATGTCAAGTATTAATGACGAAAGTCATTCCGTTGAGAAAAACGATACCTCATCGCTCGAAAAAAACCTTCAAACACTAAAGACATTATTTAATGAGGCTTCGCCTGTAGTTGAAAATCCTGAAGAAATTTTTGAAAACCTCAAGGAGGGACTAAAAAATGACGACTTCACCACAAGTGGCTGGACCAAGACCAGAGCACTCGACATCCTAGATCAAAACACCGGCATCGCCATCTGCTACAGAAAAAACCAGAAGGGTGAAATTCAGCTTTGGGTAGGACAGCCTACCGACAAAGATATTGCAGGAAAACCCTACAAGATTAATTTCAACTACTATATCGTTTTAGATATTCTGATAACACAGGCTGGTATACATCGACACCTTGATCCAATCGCCGATATCGAAAGCGCTTTTTATAATCATTTTAAAGAGTTGAACGAACAGACTTTACAGTGGCTACGAGACTGGGCAAAAAGAAATCCAGAGGGTGTAATAGAAATAGCACCAATGATAGAAGAAATGACGAGTGATTTTTAGTTACAATTAGGTCAGTCTTACCACTTTCGCGCCTTTAAACATTTTTGAGTCGCCCTCGTCTGCTGTCGTCACCACCACCTGTCTTCCGGACATCACCCTCAAAACTTCTTCCTTATGGACTTCATCAAGTTCCGAAAATATATCATCCAGCAGCAACAATACTTTTTTCCCACTCTGTTCTTCCATAAAGTATATTTCTCCCATTTTTAGGGCGAGCACTGCCATTCGCTGTTCTCCTCTCGATCCATAAGTTGACAAATCACGGCTTTTGTCTTTTACTAGCATGTCATCTTTGTGAGGCCCCACCAAAGTGTACCCCACAGCCACCTCAGCTTCCTTGTACTGGCTAAGTCTAGCCTCACTGACAGTACTCATGTCATAGACTACCTCCAGGTCCTTAAACAGATCGCTTTTTTTAAAAAGTCTGTTAATGTATTCCACCAACTCTCTTCTTTTCTCTGTCACCAATTGTCCATGTTTAATAAGCAGACCGTCCCAAAAAGTCAAGGCATACCGGCTGGCCGTCCCCTCTCTGATCGCATCGAGTAGTTTATTCCTCCTCCTCAAAGCTTGTTCATAGGTTGACAAACTATTTTCATAGACTTTATCAACTTGTATCAGCAAATTGTCCAAAAACTTTCTCCGGCTATCAGGCGAACCACTGATAAGCTCAACATCTTCCGGCCGGAACAAGACTAGAGGCATCAGTCCAAGAATATCTTTTCTACGCTTGGAAACTCCATCCACCAAATACTTTCTTTTATTCACCGTTTTCCCCATCACCACACCACCATTCACCATTACTTCCAAAGTCATAGTGTCATCTTTTGACAATTGTATTTCACCGGCCACCTTACCCAGTTCTTGGCCAAAAGATACCATTTCTTCCGTCCGTTTTGCCCGAAAACTCTCTCCTACACCCAATAGATAGATGGCTTCCAAGAGATTTGTTTTCCCTTTCGCATTTTGACCAATAACCGCATTTACCCCCTGGGAAAAATCATATTCTGCCTCTGTGTAGTTTCTAAATCCGCTTAACCTCAATTTTGTGAGCATTTCTACCCATATTCTACACTGACACCTACACTACTCGATCACAAACAGACAATACCTTCCGTAAGGTGAAGTTACCCCCACTTCGCTCCATTCACTAGTCGCTGTCAACCTCCATCCATATTTCTTAATTATTTTAGTCCAGTCACTTACGCTTCTGTATTTGTGCCACCACAACTCACCATTAGTTAATGAATCAAATACAGAAACCAAGAACCATTCAAAACCATTCCTAAAAGTGTCTTCAATAAAAATAACTCTTTTTGCGACCCTCATTGTTTCCTTCAATACCTCCAAACCGTCCTGGCAGTGATGAAGTACATGAATAATTACCGCGCTGTCAAACTCCTTGTCTCTAAATGGTAACTTATGGCCATCGTAAATTATCGGTTTCAAATCGTTATAAATACTCAGATCATCCACATCCACGCTGGTCACACTAAAGCCTTTTTTGTTAAGAAAATAGGCAATTGAACCACTTCCCATGCCCACATCTAAAATCTTTTTTCCTTGGACATAGCTCCCCACATGTTTCCAGACATGATTAGCTTTCCGCCACATCACCGCGTGAACTATTCTAGACCACGAATTCGCTTTCTCAACAGATTTCAAGCTCAATCCTCTGACCGTCTTAACTACATGTGGTATTGGCATTTTCAAATTCTACTTCACTTTTGGCAATCAGAGCAATAGAACGTTCCTCGTCCTCCTAATTTAATCTTCTTTATTACCCCACCGCATCTTTTACATTTCTCACCCTCCTTTTTATATACCAAAAAATGATCTTGATATGTTCCCCCTAGTCCTGAAACTTGGACATAGTTGCTAGCACTCGCCCCACCATACTTTATCCCCCGTTTTATGACCGTAACAACTGCAGCATGCAAACTATCTACTTCACCCAAACCAAGCGAATCTGATTTCCTATCCGGACGGATTTTTGCCAAATACAAAGCATCATTTACATAAATATTTCCCAAACCTCCAATTTTGTCTTGGTCAAGAAGAACGAGCTTTATTGGTTTTTTTGATCTATTTAATATATCGAAGAGATATTTTGTCGTAAATCCTTTCTCTGTAATATCTGGTACGGTCTTTCGGGTATATTTTTCGTACTCTTTAAAGTTTATAATTTTCATCCATCCAAAAACCCTCATGTCGTTGAAAAAGAGTTTGGTTCCATCATCAAAGTTCCAGATCACCCTAGTATGTTTACTTGGAAGCTGATTAACCCAGTCAGGACTTGGGTGACCTCCCAGAATTCGCTTTTCTCCATTTACATAGATTAGTTGCCCGGTCATCTTCAAGTGGACAATCACAATATCTGGTTGATTTTCAAACAGAACTTCAAGAATCTTTGACTTTCTCTCAATCGATTGGATCTTCCATCCCCTCATGGCGGTTGGATCACCAGAAAAACTCTTCTCTCTAAGAACCTCTATCTCCTTAATGATTTTTCCACGAAGAACTTTGTTTAGCTGATTACGTATTGTTTCGACTTCCGGCAACTCAGGCATATTACAATACCTTCCTGGGTGTAAACAATATCCAGCCAGCGGAAATAAAACACAAAACCCCAATCGTCACAAAAAGGAAAGTAAATCCTAACCCACTTACTATAAATCCACCAATCAACGTTCCCAACGCCATCACTAGATTGGCGATTAGAGACCAGTCTGAATATTCTAAAACTTCTTCCTTCTTTATCGTGTGCTTGGCAAATAGTGCCCCGAAAATTGGAGTGCCCAAAGCATCACCCAAACCAAATAGAACTTGAAGCAAGATCAACAACAAAGCATTGTTGACAAAAATAAGAGACAAGAAGGCCAGTCCTCTGACAACATAGCTACTAGCAAGCAACAGCTCTTTTTCTTTTACTCTGTCTCCCACCTTTGCAACAAATAACAGAAAAAGAGTCGAAGAAACATAAAATACCGCCGTTGAGACACTAACCAGCAAAACTCCCCCTCCAATACCTTGAACATAAACAGCATAAAGCGGACCCAATAGAAGAGCCGCGAACATATATATCGCATTGCTGATAAAAAGTACCTTTAGAGCCAAATTATTTCTCATCAATCACTATCTTACCAACTATTTTCTTTACCCCCTCTTCAAACTTCTCTCTTGAAAACTTCCTTGCTTGTTTTATGAGTTCTTTCTTATTCCACCGCAGCTTCTCAAATCTTCTAATGGCTTTTTCCAAGGTTACTTCATCTGTTCCTTCTATCAATATTCCGGTTACTCCGTCGACAACAGTCTCCTTAAACCCCCCTCCGTTATACGCGATTACGGGAGTTCCGGAAGCCATTGCCTCTACCGGAGTTATTCCAAAATCTTCCTCTTTGGCTAGAGCAATAAAACCTTTTGCTTTTGCGTATAGTGTCAGCAGCTGTCGATCACTCACCCTCCCCAACAGTTCAACTCCTCCTATCTTTTCCAACTCTCGTTTCACCTGTGAAAACCCTACAGCTTCTCCAACAATGTAAAGTCTAAACCCAGAATGTTTCGCTGCTCTGGCTGCCTCAACCAAACCTTTGGCCCCAACAAGCCTAGACACAATTAAAAAGTAATCTTTTTTATTTATTTTTTTATTTCGCTCAACGATTTTTTCAACTTCCACTGGAGGGTAAACAACCTCCGATTCTTTTCTGTAATACTTTTGAACTCGCCTCTGAACATTTTTCGAATTAACTACCCATTTATCCACTCTTTGCGCCGACCAAAAATCAAAAATCCTCAATAAATGATTCACTATCACAGCATAAACTCTCACTATCCAAAATCTTTGCAGATTTATACTGGTTTCATAACCATACAAAAAACGTGGCGGGGTATGACAATACGCAATTATCTTTGTTTTAGGACTGACTTTAAAACCTCGTGCAAAATAAGCTGAACAAGAAGTTATTACCAAATCGTACTCAGATAAATCCAAAGACCTCCATATTAGAGGCACCAAGAATCTAAGCGGACTATATAAGTTCCAGTATTTTATTAGAAAAGCCCACGGACTTTCAACTATTTTTCTATCCAAAAATTCTTTATCGCAGCTGGATCCTTTAACTCTAAAGGCAGTGTAAATTGGAGCATTTGGATACATATCTGCCAAAACCCGCAGAACCCTCTCGGCTCCGCCAAACTCATTAATATAGTCGTGGACTAGTGCTACTTTCATATAAAAATATCCTTAACATCTTTCTCAAAAGAATCACCGGGAAGCTTATTAATCAGACTTTTGAAGTTCAGTTCCTCAAACAATAATGTCACCTTAGTCTTGTCATAGTTTGCAAGCAAGCAATCTTCCCAAACAAGTTTAAGCGGGACATGCTGGTCAATCTCCGCTAAATGGTAGCTTTTTTCTGCCATTTCCTTATCAGCTAACATCAAACTTCGCGTCCTAGGTGATATTTGTGTGTCCTCAATGTTCTTATATATATTATGCAAATCACCATATATTTGAATCAGTTTCGTAGCGGTTACTTTTCCAACTCCTTTAACTCCCGGTATATTATCTGAAGCGTCCCCCATCAAACTTTTCAGATCAATTATTTGCCTAGGGTTCAACCCATAAACCTCTTTGACTTTATCTTCATCAAAGACAACCGACTGGGCATGGTGGTTTTGAATAGGTAAATACACAACAACTTTCTTCTCTTTAATTAATTGAAGCGAATCTCGGTCCCCTGTTACGATTACCACTTGAACATCTTCTTCTTCCGATGCTATTCGGGATATTGTTCCAATAATATCATCCGCCTCATAACCTTCAATTCCATATTGAGGAATGTTCAACTTCTCAACTACTTCTTTCGTCCTGTCTATCTGAGACGCCAGCTCTTCATCCATGGGCCCTCGATTAGCTTTATACTCGTCATATTCTTGTTTTCTAAAAGTCGGACCTTCTAGATCCCATGCCACCGCAACGTGAGTTGGTGAAAGCTTATCTATGACGGACAATAGCATTGTCGTAAATCCATATACTGCATTTATCAATTCACCCTTAGGAGTCGAAAGCGGGGGGTATGCATGATAAGCTCTGTGGAGCAAGGCATTTCCGTCAATCAATATTATCTTCCTCATTTTTCATCAAATGTTGCCTTAGGCTTACCCGCCAATTCTTCAAATATTTCTTGTTCCATAG
>Ga0209212_1004041_pt1 | contig 18592 bp, 17 predicted proteins | sample RifGroC2_FD_183996 | JGI IMG/M metagenome (GOLD analysis project Ga0209212, IMG submission 183996) | Groundwater microbial communities from Rifle, Colorado, USA - Groundwater C2 (SPAdes) (version 2) | ecosystem: Environmental > Aquatic > Deep subsurface > Groundwater | place: Rifle, Colorado...
CAGACAAAACGGCTTAATGACGACGCTTTGATGCTGAAACTCATAGAATCACTCGCCGAAGACAACCTCGAAGTTATCGACCAGACCCTTTTCTTAAAAGAATATTTCCCGCAAAAAGGTATTATAGGCAAATACTCCCCTGATGACTTACAGCAGATTGACATAGAATACGGTTTTCAGATAGCAAAAGGCATAGGCGGACTGGATTTAGGGCAGACAGTAGTGGTTCAGAACAAAATGGTTCTAGCGGTAGAAGCCATAGAAGGCACCGACAGATGTATCGAAAGAGGCTGCAAGCTTGGAAACAAAAACGCAACCGTGGTTAAAGTCAGCAAACCCGAGCAGGATAAGCGTTTTGATATTCCGGCAGTAGGTCTTAGAACCCTGAAAAACATGCACAAATTCGGTGGAAAAGTTCTCGCTATTGAAGCAGGAGAAACTTTTACGGTGGAAAAAGATAAGATGATTGAGTTTGCAGATAAAAACAAAATGGTGTTTATAGCGGTATGAAAAAAATATTTATAGTTACAGGCGAGCATTCAGGCGACATACACGCCTCTTATATAGTCAGGGAAATAAAAAAACTAAATCTCAATATCAAAATTGAAGCTATAGGCGGAAAATCCTTAGAATCAGAAGGTGTAAAACTTTTCAGCGACCACAGCAAAATGGCTGTAGTAGGGCTTGACGCATTCAAAAGTCTCTTTAGCCACATAAAACTGGGGCAAAACCTCGTTAATTACTTAACGACAGAATACCAGCCCGACCTTGTATTGCTTATAGATTACGGTGGATTCAACCTTCGACTCGCTAAAGAGCTTAAAAAACGCGGGATTGAGATATTTTATTACATCTCTCCGCAAGTCTGGGCTTCGAGAAAAGGTCGCATAAACAAAGTCAAAAAATATGTCACCAAAATGATGACGATTTTTCCTTTTGAAGAAAAACTGTACAAAGAAAAAGGCATAAACGCCGAATATGTCGGACATCCGCTAATTTCGCAATTGCCGCAGAATTTTGACAGGGAAGATTTTATAAAACAAAATAACATCGACCCGAATAACAAAATTGTCGGCGTTTTTCCCGGCAGCAGGAAGATGGAAATTAATTATCTCATGCCGGTTTTTCTTGAGTCAGTAAAACAAATTCACCGGCACTCCAAGAAAATTCAGTTTTGCCTCGGTCAAGCACCAAACATCGACGACAAGTTGATAAATAAATACCTCGACGACTTTAGAAAAAAAGAAAATATCGAGATAAAAGTACTTAAAAATCAGAATCATGCACTTCTTTCAAGTTCTGATGCGGTAATTCTCGCATCAGGCACGATAACTTTAGAAGCCGCTATGTACACAACGCCGATGGTTATTAGCTATAAAGCTCCTTCGCTGGCTTATTTCCTTTATCTTTGTGTCAGATATTTAAAATTTATTTCTCTCCCAAACATAATAGCGGGCAAAAAAATTGTGGAAGAATTTGTTCAGCACAGGGCAAAACCCGAACTTATCTCCCAAGAAGTCCTATCCTTACTTTATAACAGCGAAAAAAGAGAACAAATGATTCATGAATTAAGCCAAATCCAGAACACGCTCGGCGAAAAAGTCGCTTCCAAAGAAGTTGCAAAAATAATTAACAATTTTTTGAACACACCCTGTCATCCTGAGCAAAGCGAAGGATCTATTTAATAATGGCAGCGGAAAGACACGATTACGAAGAAAAAAAAGTAACCCGCTTCGCGAATTTGGCGTATGCAGGGATTAAAATCCTTGATGTTTCGTGCGATTTCCAAAATGTTAATTATCAAAAATCAGCTATATTTGCGCTCTGGCATGGTTGGCAGTACGGATTACTTGGTGTACCTTCAAGAAAAGACCTTCATCTCTTGATAAGCCCTAGCCTTGACGGGGAAATCATAGCAAGAGTCACCGAAAAACTCGGATTTTCCACAGTGCGGGGTTCTATGAAACGCGACGGCTCAAAAGCTTTAAGGGAACTTTTAAAGGTGCTTAAAGCCGATAAATCTATTGCTTATACCGTAGACGGACCTAAAGGACCCATTTGCGAGGTAAAAGAAGGCGTTATAAAGATTGCCCAGATGTCACAGAAACCCATAATTCCCCTTGTTCCTTCTGTCAACCGGAAAATAGAGATAAATTCCTGGGATAGGTACAAAATACCGTTCCCTTTTGCTACTGTAAAAAATTTTTACGGCGAGCCGATTTATGTCCCTAAAAAACTTTCTGGCGAAGAAGTCGAAGAATATAGACTTAATCTGGAAAACGAGCTTTTCAGACTTCAAAAAGAGGCAGGGTAAAGAAAAAGTTTCTCTAGTATATTGTTAAGTTAATTTTGTCTGGTTGAAGGAGGTTATGTTTTTGTAGGAGCCTCCGCAGGATACAAAGTATCCGAGGACAAGCGACGGAAAAAATATAACCTCCAAAACTTAGTTAACAAAATACTAGTCATTGCGCTATGATTGAGAGGAGGCAAAGCCTCTCTGCACTCCACATTGTCATCCAGCACTTGTTGCGGGATTTGGCCAGCAGAGTGTTTCCGCGATTGGCAGACCCCTTGTCAAGCACGGGGTGACAAAGACGACCCAAGAAGGTCGAGGTATTTTTAGAAGCCATCTTGTTAAAATTATTTGTCATTGCGAGCGACTGAGATAAAACGAGGAGCGTGGCAATCGCAAAATTGCGCTATACTGAAATGCGATTGCTTCGTCGCAAGCTCCTCGCAATGACAATAAAAACCTCGATGCAAGCATACGATGTATCAACAAAATGTCATGCTGAACCGGCTGCAAAACAAGGCGAACCTGAGAACCGTAGTTTTATACCCCTACCCGGTGTTTCAGCATCTATCCCTTTTAGGATTATAGCTTTCAGTTGTTATTCTGACAGATCCCGAATCAAGTTTAGGATGACACTTCATGTCAAATATAATTATTGAAAATTATATTTATTTAGCGACTCAAGTTAAATATCAAAAAAGAAGGGGTAGATCTGTCCATTTTGGAATTATAGCTATATTTTAATCTGGACAGATTCTTCGGACTAAAGTCCTCAGAATGACATCAGTTAACAGCTATTTAGGCGCTGCAAACAAGATTTTCTCCGGTTTTAATCTGACTTTTGTCAATGATAGGGTTATGATACACTCTGTTGTAATATTGACCAACCGCCTTATTCCAACTGGAATCATAAGTCAAAGCGTTTTTGACCATTTTATTCCAGGTGTTTTTATCGGATGAGAAGGTTTTATAGGCTTCCCCTACGACTCTAGCAAGTTCATCTTCCGGATTGTTCATAAAGAAAAGGTTGTTAGAGGTTTTAAATCCCGTGGCTTTATTAGGATTTTCCTGAATACTTGTAATGGTGTCTTTAAGCCCGCCTGTATTTGAAACTATAGGAATCGCGCCCATTCTCATCGCCTGAAGCTGCATAAGCCCACATGGTTCCCATCTGCTTGGAACAAAGAAAGCATCTGCCCCTGCCATAAATTGTGGTATTGGTAAATATTCTTTTATTACAACTACTCTTCCGGGATATTTTTCAATTACGTTTTTTCTGAAATTAGTCACCAATGCTGAATTTTCATCTTTAGCTGGGATTGGAGCACCAATAATGAGCTGAATATTCTCATTCTTCGCCAAAAACTTTTCAGCTGATTTCATAAGCATATCAATACCTTTTTGCCCCGTATCAAACCTTGATGCGAGGAAACATAGCATTTTATCAGGATCTTTTTCAAGATATCCTTCAACAGGAGCTTTTTTACCGCTCATAAGACTTTCTTTATTACCATTCAAAGACAAATCTTCCTGTAAATACAATTTATTCTGCATTTTTTGTTCAGCAAAATCAAAAGTATTAAACGGGAATTTTACTTTAGCAGGGTCAAAGCCGCCCGGTTCAAGTCCATTTACGATTCCTACAGTCTTATGTTCGTTTCTTTTCAAGTCAGGTCTGATTACAGGAGCAATTTTATCACTGCTCATCATTTCTTCCATAAATCCGTTAGAAACAGTCGTCAAAAGGTCTGCCTCTTTTATAGCCTGACGGGAAGGGTTGTAATTTCCGTATTTATCCCATGGATGATCCTGACAAACCTTTATAATTCGACGATTAATCTTATTTATAGATTTTCTCGTCTCCGGTTCGGCATAATTTTCAGGATTCTGTTCTTTATCGTCAAGTAAATTTCTTAGTCCTTTAAGACTTTTTTCTGCACCGAGTTTCTCAAGTTCTGTTTGGATTCTATTATCATGAAGGACTTTGGAGATGTCTTTGTTGCCAAAATTATTTACAACAGCCCTTAAAGGCTCGACAGCGCCCTGATAAATGTATCCTGCATTGTGAAAAGTATGAACTGTTTTGATGTCTTTAAGAGAATCATCTTTTTTTTGAGCTTCATGAAGGTTATTGATTGCAAAAGCTGTATGCCAGTCAGTTGTATGCAAAACGCCTACATCAAAGTTTTCTTTTTTGTTAAGACCGTTCAAAAGAGCCACACATGCCGAACTAAAAGCTGAATATGTTCCATACATATTGCTGTAAGGGTCTGTGTATTCTTTTTTGTCTTTTGAAATTTCGGGTGAATGAACAAAATAAGTCATAACACCATTTTCGGGATTTTCTGATTTATAAAGAACAGCTTTTGACTTGTTTGAGCCATAAGTGAAATCAGCTTCTATGCCTGTTTTTTCAAGAGGAAATTCTTTTCCTCCGGAATGCACAAAATACAATTTTCCGTCTTTTTCAACAGGTCCTCCCTCTGAATTATAAAGAGGAATCATCGTCCTTATTTCATCTTTGCCTTTACTGCCGTTGTTTTTCTCGTTATATTCTCCGGGAAGCTCGCAGTTTACGTCACCCATCCCGCCTGTTTTCGCAAAAGGACGGCACTCGGCTGATATTAGTAAAATATGGTTAGGATTTCCCGTAAATGAAAGAGAATAAAGATTTCCTGTTCTTTTTATCCTGCTATTGCTTAATGCCGAAGATGCATTAAGTACAGAATCGTTTGCCGTTAAAGGTTTTTTGTTGAAATTTTCATTCAGTCCCTGATAATTTGCTATGTTTAAACTCATTTTAGTCACCTTTTCAAATAATCTTAATAAGATAACTATCGTGAAAAAAATAAATTGACAAAATTTCCAATAAACTTTACATAAACTTTACATTAATTAATAATGAATTATCGTAATCCCTGTATCGCCGTAAATTTTTGTCTTATATATTTTAAATTCTGTTTCACAAATAATTTTTTCTAAATTCAAATTTGACGGATGTTCCAGAATTATGAAGCCTTCCTGCGATAAAATTTTATTTTCCTGAATTTTCTTTAAAACAGGTTCATATAATTCTGCTGCATAAGGCGGGTCAATAAAAATAAAGTTAAATTTTTCGTTGATTTTGTCTAAAGCCTTTAATGCGTCGGTTGTTAGGAGTTTTGTTTTGGATTGCTTCGTCGCAAGCTCCTCGCAATGACACAAAAGATTTTTCCTAATAATTTCGGAGTGGTGAGGATTTTTTTCAACAAAGACAACTTTTTTTGCCTCTCTGCTTAAAGCTTCCAAGCCCATAATTCCGCTGCCCGCAAACAAATCGAGCATTATTGTTTCGCCTTCGTAAAAAACAGTTCCTGATTCAGTAAGCCGGATTATATTAAAAATACTCTCGCGAACTTTTGAGGAAGTAGGGCGCACTTCCTGTCCTTTGACAGTTTGAATTGTTTTTCCTTTATAAATTCCGCCAGTTATTCGCATTAAACTTTAACAGGTTCTTTAGATTCCTCATTATTCATCATGTGCAGAGGAATAAAGCTTGTATTAAAGTCGCCGTCTATAAATTTAGGATGTTTAAGGATTTTTTGGTGGAAAGGTATAGTTGTCTTTACACCTGTAATTGCATACTCATCAAGCGCTCTTAGCATACGAATTCTGGCTTCTTCCCTGTCTTTTCCCCAACAAATAAGCTTGCCCATTAAAGAATCATATGTCGGAGGAATTTTATAATTTGTATACATGTGGCTGTCAACTCTTACGCCTGGTCCGCCGGGAGCTATATAGCCATTAACTTGACCGGGACAAGGCATAAAGTTTTTATCCGCATCTTCCGCATTAATACGGCATTCAATAGCATGCCCCTGAATTTTTATATCTTCCTGCGCAAAAGATAATCTTTCACCGGCAGCAACTCTAATTTGCTCTTTCAAAAGATCAACATTAGTAATCATTTCCGTAACAGGATGCTCCACCTGAATTCTTGTGTTCATTTCCATAAAATAGAAATTATTTTTATTATCAAGCAGAAATTCTATTGTGCCTGCACCTTCATAACCTATGCCTTTAGCGGCATTTATTGCGGCATGTCCCATGTTTTCCCTGATTTCAGGTGTAATTACAGGAGAGGGAGCTTCTTCAAGAAGTTTCTGGTGTCTTCTTTGGATACTGCAATCTCTTTCGCCAAGATGAACAACATTTCCATACTGGTCGGCAATAATCTGAACTTCTATATGACGCGGGTTTTCAAGGTATTTTTCTATATAAACGCCGCCATTTCCGAAAGCGCAACTGGCTTCGGATTGGGCGAGGTTATACATTTCTTCCAATTCGCCTTCATGCCTGACGATTCTCATTCCTCTTCCGCCGCCGCCCGCGGTAGCTTTAACAATTACAGGATATCCGACTTTTTCTATCCATGGTTTTATATCGTTAACATCTTCCACAAGTCCGACTGTACCCGGAACTGTAGGAACATCATTTTCAATCATGGTTTTTTTAGCGGAAGCCTTGTCGCCCATAGCTCTTATGTTTTCAGGGGACGCTCCGACGAATTTAATGTTGTGATCGCGGCAAATTTCCGCAAACTCGGCGTTTTCCGAAAGAAATCCGTATCCCGGATGAATTGCGTCAGCTCCTGTCATTAAAGCGGTGCTTATAATGTTTGGCACGTTCAAGTAGCTTTTGCCGGAAGGGGCGGGTCCAATACAGTATGATTCATCCGCAAGACTAACATGAAGACAATCTTCATCAGCTTCCGAGTATACAGCTACAGTTGGAATGCTTAATTCTTTACACGCTCTGATAATTCTTACCGCGATTTCGCCACGATTTGCTATTAAAAGTTTTGTTATTGTCATATTTACTCTTCTCTATAATTTATTGATTTTTAATCTTTTCTAATGTCTTTCACCTGAAAAAACTTGTTTATTGAACTTATAAGCAGCATAAGATCCTGCAATTATAAATAATAAAATGCCGATAAGTTGAAATATTTCTATGACATTCATTATTAAATCTCCTTATTTAATTTTTCAATTAACTCATATATTTTATCATCATTTTTGAAATAGCCGTTTAAAAAAATAAAACCAAAAATAAATCCTGCGACACAAAATATAAGTTTCAATAAGTTATTGATGTTAAAGGTTAAAGTTAAATTGAACATTAAAGTTAAAGCACCGCCAAAAGATACAATCAGCGCATTCCACAAATGATTTTTAACATCTCTTAAACAGTCTATTTCTTTTTGTATTGCTTCTTTGGTCATTAGATTGCCACGCTCCCTCCGGTTGCTCGCAATGACAGTTATGGTTCAACGAGCATTAAGACCTGACCATACTCAACAGGTTCACCGTCTTGCACGCAAACTTCAACGATTTTGCCGGAAACTTCAGATTCAATTTCATTCATAAGCTTCATAGCTTCAATAATACAAACTGTCTGACCCACACTTACGGTTTTACCTGCATCTGCAAAAGGCACAGCTCCGGGAGAAGCGGCTCTGTAGAAAGTTCCCACCATCGGTGAAGTTATTTTTAATAAATTTGAATCCTCTTTGGCAGGTGCTGATTCGGCAGGTTTTGCAGCAGGTGCAGCAGGGGCTACAGCAATAGGCTGCGCCGCAACTGTAGCTGTCGTTGTCACAATTTCTTTTTCTTTTTTGATTATTATTGCTTTATCGTCTTCTTCCAGGCTAAGTTCTGTAAGTCCATTATCAGAAACTAATTTAACCAGTTTTTCAATATAATCCAATTCCATTTTCATTCTATATTCCTTATTTTTAAATAATTACGTTTTTTTATTTTTTTGTCATCCTGAGCGAAGTAGGGAATCCGCTTTGGGGATTAAGTATCCCCGAAGAAGGGGGAGATCTGTCACTCTTAAGATTCAAACTTATATTGCCTATTGGACAGATTCTTCGGGCTAAAGCCCTCAGAATGACAGAGGAAATTTATGCTCTTTCAAGATATGTATTTGTTCTGGTGTCAACTCTTAACTTATCACCGTTATTAACAAAGAACGGAACCTGAACAATAGCTCCTGTTTCAAGAGTTGCGGGTTTTGTGCCGCCTTGAGCTGTATTTCCTTTTTCTCCCGGAGGAGTATCAACAACTTCAAGTTCGACAACGTTCGGCAAATCAACGCCAATAACTTTATCTCCGTGTTTTAACACGTTTAAATTCATATTTTCTTTAAGATACTTAATTCCATCGCCGATTTGTTCTTTTGTTAAAGTTATTTGCTCATATGATTCGTTATCCATAAAAGAATATTCATTATCACCGGACATATAGAGGTACTGCATTTCTCTTCTGTCAAGAATTGCTCGCGGGAATTTTTCACCTGCTCTGAAAGTTTTTTCAAGTACAGCGCCGGTTTCTACGTTTTTCAGTTTTGTTTTAACAAAAGCCGAACCTTTGCCGGGTTTTACATGCAAAAAATCAACAATATTCCAGAGATTGCCGTCAATTTCAATTGTCATTCCTGTTTTAAACTCGTTAGTAGAAATCATATTCTTTCTTTACCTGCTTTTATCTATTTTATTAACTTAATATCACACATCAAAATAATATATGAATAGATTCCTAATGACAACTCTTAAAATTTCTTAATATTTCATAGAAAAAAAGTCACTTTATTTTTTGAGGGGTTTTGTATAAATAGGATTAATAAATTTCAAATAAAAAGGAATGCTATGCGATTAATTTCATCAAATAATCTAAATGCCAAACAGGTTAGTTTTGGCAATGCGGGATTTGTAAGCAAAATAGCCGAAAAAAAACTTACTCCGTCATCGGAGTTTATAAAATCCAGGAAATTCCCTTATATGGAAACAATAGCTTTAGTTACAGCAGCGGTTTCAACAATAGGATTCAGCTTTGGTGGTATAGGGCTAATATATGATTGTTTATATGATAGAAAAAATAAAGTGAACAAACATAACGAAATTCCCTCCGCTTTAATTGCAAATACTAAAAATGGTGAATTTGAAGATATTCATAATATTTACAAAAAAATTCATGTCGAAGGAAAAAAAGACCCTAAAAAAGATGAAATAGGCTATATTGAGCCGAATACAAAAATCGGTAAAATAGGACTTATGTTTTCAAAAATCGGGGTTGGATTTTCCGGTATTGCCGGTATATTTAACGGTATTGCAATGAAAGTTCCCCTTATGTCCCTTGGGGAGTGTGCTAATGTTGCGTCATCACCAATAATTAATACTGCGATGGGTTCTGGACTTTTGGATATAGGGCTGGCGGCAATATTTGCGGCAAGGGCTCTTGAAAACAATCCCTCATTAAAACTTAATACGGTTACAATGGCAAGCAAAAAAGGTCTTGATAAAGTCAAATATGTATGCAGTAATATGTATCTTTCCGCAAAAGAGGTTTCTAATTCTGCAAAAGCAGTATTTGGAAACACTTTTAACCTTTTTGTCCCTTCAAAACGAAAAAATGCAATTAATTTTCTGAAAGATAATATTTTAGCGGTAAGACCGACTACAGTACAATTCAGCGAAAAAATCCTTGCTGATGGAACAAAAGTAATTGAAAAAGGGCTTAAATCACCACCGCATAGAATGCATACCGCTTCTTTAATTCTTGCAATCGGCGGCGCAATAAAAGTAGTTTCATCATTATTTAATAATAAAACAGGTCAAAAAGCCGGTTTCAGGGTATCTGAAGTTGGAGGCGGAATGGATAACATCGGTTTAAGCATGTATGGACTGGAGAGAACAATGCTTGGCAACCCTCTTGCAGGTATTCCTCTTGCTGTTTCAGGAGCAACTATTCTTGCAGGTCAGCCAACCGTTGACAAAAAAGAAGGCAGATCCCTTATGTGGTTAGGTTGTGGAGCTTTATTCCTTACATTCTTCTTTGATAGGCACAAAGACCTGCGTAAAGCGTTTAATGAAGCTAAAAAACTTAAAAACGGCGAACTTGTAAATCAATCAGCTCAACTTATCAGAACATGGACAGTTCCGCTGACATCTGTAATGGAAAGAAGCCATTTAAAACCTCATCTTAGTAACCTCGGAAAGGCAATAGGGGCTGAAAGCAAGTCTACTGAAAGAGCTGTTATGGAACTTGATGCAAAAGCCAATCCTGTACTAAAAATGGTGGATACAGTTAAAGGCGTGCTGGAAAAAGGACTTTATAATCCTGATACAGTCGCAGTACAGGCTGAAATAGACAAAGCATTAGCTTCTCAAGGCGGAAAAGTTGCGGAATTTGCCGGAAAAATTGAACACGGTTCTGCCGGAGATACTGCTAAAGTCCTTGAAGTTGTTCACTATGAAAACGCAAAAACAGCAGGTGTAGGATACACCCCTATACTTAAAACAATTGCAGAAGATTCTCAATACAACCGGCATGGCGAATTGGGTAAAACAGTTGTGAATTCAGCTAAAGAAGCACTTGAAAAACAATAAATAGGGTGCTGTCATTGCTTCGTCGCAAGCTCCTCGCAATGACACAAGTAGAGTAAAACATGAAGGATTGAGTGCTTATAAAGAGGCTTTGCCTCCTCGCAATGACAACAAAAATATTATTCAATATATCTGTTTTTTGTTCCATGCTAAAATTCTTTTATAATAAATAATTTAAAAAGAGGAATGGAAGAATGGAAGCTGTAAAAAGACCGGCTCAATTGCCAAAAGTTTCTATATGGCAATTTATAAATCTTTGTATTGGCGGAATCGGCTTGCAATTTGCATGGGCTATGCAAATCGGGCTTACCAGCAGGGTAACAGAACCCCTTGGCGCAACGCCGCTGATTTTAGGCTTGATTTGGCTTGCAGGTCCGATAACAGGAATACTTGTTCAACCTATAGTCGGAACTCTCAGCGATAATATATGGACAAAATTTGGCAGAAGAAGACCTTTTTTGTTGATAGGGGCAATTCTTGGAGCTATAGCTCTTATTGCAATGCCTTATGCACCCACTCTTATAATGGCGGCAGCTTCTCTCTGGATTATTGACATATGTGTTAACGTAAGTATGGGACCGCATAGAGCTTTAGTGCCAGACACAATGCCTTCCGAGCAACATGCGCTTGCAAATTCGTTTTTTAGTTTTGCGGCAGGGCTTGGCGCGATTATCGTTTACGGATTTCCGTATTTTTTAAAAACATTTTTTCATCAACAAATTTCTATTCACCAGCAATTTTTAATAGCAGCCATCGTGCTTGTGATTGGAATGGGATGGACTTGTTTTACCGTAAAAGAAAAATATTTGCCTGAAGAAAAGAAAAAAGAAGATGTAGAAAATCCGTTTGAAGCAATAAAAATGTTTTTAATAAGCGGCTTAATTTCAGCGGTTGTATTAACTTTTTTAATCATTTTTGGCGTATTAGGAAAGTTTGACCTCTCAAACAAAGACTTTATAATAAATATTCTTTCATGGTTCGTGCTGATTCTTAGTTTTCCGATGCTGGCAATGGCGTTAAAGAGTTTTTACACGAAAGAAATCGCTAAAATTTGCGCTATGCAGTATTTTACATGGATTGGAATGATGTGTTTGTTTATTTATTTCAACAATTTCGTTGTGCATAATGTTTTCCTTATTCCTGATTTAACTACAGCCACCGATGTCATGAAAAAAGCTTACGACTTAAAAGTTATGGAGGCTACAAATCTTTCAGGATTAGGGTTTGCTTTCTTTAATGCTGTTTGTTTCGTTGTTTCAATACCGCTCGGGCTATTATGCAACAAATTCGGCAAGAAAAATATACACGCACTGGCTCTTTTGACAATGGGATTAGCATTTTTAGGTTTTGCGTTTTTAACAAAATCAAAAGGCGAAGTACTATTTTTTATGGCGCTTGCCGGTATCGGGTGGGCTTCAATCCTTACCCTTTCCTATGCTTTGTTAATGGATAACATTAAAAAAGGCACGGAGGGCTCGTCCCTCGGAAAAATGAATTTGTTTGTTTCCGGCCCGCAAATTTTATCTTCGATTGCTGTGGGTTATTTAATAAACAAAAGTCCTATGCAAATACAGGCAGGAACGACTAACCACTGGGAATATGCTTTTATTGTAGCTGGAATTACAATGTTTATTGCTTCTGCGGTTGCATTTTCAATAAAAAGAGAAGCTGCGCAACAGGAAGAAAGTAAATTTTCTCTTGAAGATGAAAGTCTTGTTCCTGCAGAAAATATCTAATATTTTTATCACCCACCCCCATACCCCCTCCCTATAAGGGAGGGGGCTAAAGTTTTGTTTTGGGCTCGCTTTCCGCCGCCTTCGGCGGCTCGCTCGCCCTTATTATTTTTTCAACTATTTAACTTAGCATTCCTAAACATCAAACAAAAACATCCAGATAAAAGCCCTAAAGCTCAAATCAGGATGTTTTTTATAACTTTTAAATTCTTATGCTTGATTCCAGAAAGCGTCTCTGATAACTCTGGTTTTTTCTGTTTCTACGGAAATATTAACAGTGTTAGGTGTAAATACAAACACACCGTCGCCAACTTTTTGCTGATGACCGTCAATTGCGTGTGTAGCACCGGAAACGAAGTCAACAACTCTTTGGGATTGTTCCGCATCTAAAAGATGCAGGTTTAATATCAAAGATTTTCTGCTTCTCAAGTTATTTACAACTTCAAGTGATTCTTCAAAAGTTCTTGGTTCTATAACCATTAATTCATGCCCTGAAGCGCTAGGGTGAGATAAAACTTTTAAATTATTTTTTCTACTGCTTTTAATAGGATTCTCCTGATAAGTTTCTAATTCTTCATCTTCATTTGCTGATCCGTATAATTCATCATAAAGATCATCTTCGTCACACTCTTCCATTTGAGGAGTTAAACCAACTAAATTTTTAATTCTGTTCACGAGACCTGCCAATTTACGTTTCCTCCCTATGCTTTCCTCTATAATTGTTAAATAAATAATGCTTGTCCGATTCTTACCATAGTAGCGCCTTCTTCAACAGCAATTTTGTAGTCATTGCTCATACCCATTGATAGTTCGCCGAGTTGAACGTTGAATTTCTCCTGAAGTAGGTTTCTTAACTCTCTTAACCCTCTAAAAACCAGTCTTTGCTCTTCAAAGTCGGAAGTAAAAGGAGCCATTGTCATTAACCCTACTATATTGATTGAGTCAAGTTTAGAAATTTCAGAAAAATTTTCTTCTACTTCCTCCGGCGAAAAACCGGATTTACTTTCCTCTTTCGCAATATTGACCTGAATAAACATTTTTTGAACTATATTTTGAGAAGCTGCGCATTCAGATATTGCTTTTGCGAGTTTTAGAGAATCAACGGAATGGATATAATCGAAAACACCGACAACTTTTTTAACTTTGTTAGTCTGTAAATGCCCTAAGAAATGCCAGGTCGAATTTTTTTCTATTTCTTCCGGTAATCCTGCTCTTTTGCTTTCCGCGTCTTGAACCTTGTTTTCTCCGAAGTCCCTGACTCCTGCCGCATAAGCCTCGATTACCTTGTCAACAGTAACATATTTCGTTACAGCAATTATTCGAGCATTCGATGTATAAGTTTGAATATTTTTCAGATTTTCGCTGATATTCATTTATACATCTTTCCGATTCTTACCGTTTTTCTCCTTCGTTTTTGGATTCTTTTTTCTTTCGATAAATGAATCCAAATCTCACTTCATGTTAGATTTATTAATTATAGTCAAAGTTTATCAGTAATACAAAAAATTGTTTACTATCCATTTAGATGATTTTTTGATTTGTTGAGTAATTTCTCTAAAGCACATGTATGATTTGATTTAAGACGTTAACAAAATGTCACTTTCATGATTAATTTTTCTTAACAGTTCTTAGTATTTGCAACATTTTATAACTTTATTTAACTACAGTCGCTAATTAATTTTACTGAAATTTTCTTAAAACCCACCCCAGCCACCCTTTAGGTGAGGAAAGGGCTGCGCCCTTTACCTGCTTTTTATAATTTTTTAAGAAAATTTCTTCAATGAAAACAAGGATTTTGACTAATTGGCGACTCAGGTTATTTATCAGTTTTAGCAATTTTGTTGAGCTTTTCATGAAGAAATTCTCTGTCAGCAATTTCTTCGTGCTTTAAAATTTTATCTATAGCATCTCTCAAGTCAAGTTTAGAGGCTTTATTAACGTCAAGAGGATTTTCTATTGTGAATTTTTGACACAATTTTTTGTAGTAAGAAATTTGGGCTCTCGTCGGAAATTCCTTTGCCATTCTGGATTCCTGAATTTTTTTTCTTTGCTCTTTCATATAAGCCTTTTGTTTTTCGTACATTGGCTTTTGTTTTTCCTGATATTTATATTTTTGTTTGCATTCCTTTATATAAAGCTCAAGTTCCTTTGAAAATTCCTGCTCGTCAATAAATTCCGCCAGATATGGGAATCTTGTGGAATTTATTTCGAGGTAATGTTTTTGGTCTTCAATAAATTTTTCTGCAAGCATCTTTGATTCTTCATCAAAATCTTTTTTGACATAACTCGCAACAAAATGGCAAAGGTCAGATTTCTGAACTTTTGTAAGGTAGTTAAATATATTAGGTTTTACACTTTGCATTTTTATATCCATTTGTTTTTTTATTAATTATTATAAGACTAACACGCAATACAAACTTAATTCTTTCCAGCAATTAAATTTTTTCCAAAAAAGGCAATTTTACCTCCCCCCTTGTTTTTATATTAATATAAAATATTTAAGAATGTGAGGAAAAGGAAAAATGGTAGAGAATGTAAATTTTACATTTTACAGATCATGTGAAACTGATTCAGAAAAAAGCAGAAAAAGTGCAATAAATTTTCAAAAAGAGTGTGCCGCGGAAGCAATTATTGGAAACTATAAAAGTCACAAAGGAAATGACGAAAAAGCTTATATCCCTACAAGTGTCTTTGATAAAGGTAAGACTAATGATTTAGATGAAAATGGTGATGGAAAAATTGATAAAGATGAAATAGTACATTGGCTTGAAAAAATGGATATAAAAGATGATAATGAAGATGGAACAATTTCCTCCGACACCATGTCAAAATTTGATAACTTCGATTTATTAGGGTTTAAATCGGGACAAATTGAAACTCTTAATAAAAAAACCAACTTAAAAAGCGCAGAAAAGGGAATAAAAAAGATCAACGAATGGGCAGGTAATAAGTTCATAATGTTTTTCGCTGAATCTTATATAGTTAAAGGTATGGGGAAAAAACCTGCCATGGACTTCATGCTGGGAAATGAATCTACCAGAAATCTTTTTATCGAAATGAAAGGTTTAAACCCTGATCTGGTAAAAAATATAATAGATAACGCGTATGGTGAAGAAGCCCCTAAAATTTTTGAAGGGCTCAAATTTTAAATTTACAAATTAAATTAAAAATTTACCGTCTTTGTAGATTAATTTGTCGTCAGCATAAACTTCTGAGCCGTTTTTCATGTTTTTGATAATATCCCAGTGAAGCCCTGATGTGTTTTTCCCGCCGGTTTCTGGGTAAGAAGCCCCTAAAGCCAAATGTATCGAGCCGCCGATTTTTTCGTCAAAAAGAATGTTTCCGGTGACATCCTGAATCATATCGTTAGTCCCGAAAGCCATTTCGCCTAAAAATCTTGCGCCTTCATCCTGATTAATCATACTTAAGAAGAAATCTTCTCCTTTTTCGGCTGTCGCATGGACAACTTTGCCTTTTTCGAATTTTACATGAATATTATGGGATTCGTTTCCTCTGTAGAGAGCAGGGAAATCAAAGAAAATTTCGCCTTCCGCGCTGTCTTCTACAGGAGATGTAAACACTTCACCGTCAGGGAAATTATTGCTGCCACAGCAGTTAATCCATTTTCTGCCGTCAACAGAAAGCGTTAAATCGGTTTTTTCACCAATAATTCTTAAAGTTTTTGTGCCGTTTAAGCCGTCAACGAGTTTATCTTGAGTTTTACCTATTTCTTTCCATTTGGAAACAGGGTCGTCAAGATGCAGGTAGCAGGCTTTTATAAGAAATTCTTCGTAGTCGTAAATAGACATTTTGGCTTCCTGCGCAAGCGCGTTTGTCGGGTAATCGCATATAACCCAGCTTAAAGAACCTTCTGCCGCACGTCCCAGCATTTTTTCGCTCAAAGGTCTTCTCGCTGCGGAAACTTTAGCAAGCTTTTCCGATGGAACTCTTGCCATGTTTTTTACGTTATAAGGCGCGCCGATAGAAATATATTTGTCTACTTTGTCGTATTCCATTATTGTAAACGGATCAACAAATTCAAGCTGCTTGTCATTTGCGAATTTAAAGAAAGTTTCTGCCTGTCCGTCCAGTCTTGTCCTGATTATAGGGAATGCGCCTCTTTTGAGGACTTCTTCATAAACTGCCAGAATAAGAGGTTTTGCCTGCGCTTCCGCGCTTATAATTACCAGATCGTTTTCTTTAACATTTGTAGAGTAGTCAACGAGAACACTCGCGTATTTTTGCCATAAAGTTTTCATAAATATTTACTCCTAATTTATATGTTTTTTAGATTGTTTCATATTAACATTTTTGTTTTTCCTTATAAAGGTATTTTTTATTTTTAATAGCAATTTTTAAAGTTGAGGTGTTTTGTATAAGCAGTATAATTTACAAGAAAGTTTTAAAATGCTGACTAACAATATCAATTTCAAAAATTATCAAACATATTCCGCGCTGCAAAGCAGAATAACTCCTAATCCTGAAAAAACTCAAAATTCACAATTATCTAGCGATACCGTAAGTTTTTCATCAAAAAATAAACATAAATTAGGTTTCTCAAGTCAGTTTCTTTATAATGCAAAAGTAAAACAAGTTGATGAAAACGGTGAAGCAAAACTTATACCTGCTAAAATAACTAAATTAAGTCCTGATGATCCTGAAGATGTCGAAGCAATAAAAACCATTAATAAAACCTGGATTAAAACCGCTTATGGCGATGAAATAACATATGACTTCAAAAATCCAAGAAATACCGATACGGTTCTTGCAGTAGAGCTTGATGATGACAAAAAAGAACTTGCAGACAAAATTTTATGTCTTGCCCAAACAACCTCAAAAGCCGCGCACAAAGCTAGAGGTTATAACGATATTCACCTGAAGCATATGCAATCAGCTCCAACAGCTGAACATGGCAAAAAAGAAAATCAATTTAAAGGCGCAGGAGAGGTATTAATGTATGGAATTTGCAAATATGGCAAAAATTTGGGCTTTTCGGACATGACTCTTTATTCTACAAACAATCCTTTTTATAATCATCTGGAAATGCCTAAAGCACCAGAATTAGGGATGTGTTATTACGCTTTCAGAAAAGATTCCATGAACAGATTTATGGAAAAAACAGCAGAAAAATATCAAATACCTAATCAGGATTAAATACAACTTTAATTACATCTTCAAATGAAGGCTGTTTTTGTTGGTTGCCTGTTTTAAGGTTTTTCAGCGTGTAAGTCCCTGAAGATATTTCTTCTTCGCCGAGAATCACCGCAAAATTTGCGCCTGTTTTGGAAGCTTTTTCCATTTGTTTCTGGAATTTTTTGTTAGCAAGATCAAAATCGCAGGAAATACTTTGTTTTCTGAATTTTTCAGCCAGCTCAAAAGCTTTTTGGGTATTATTCGTAACTATAAAAACATCCAAAGGTTTTTCTTCAACAGGAGGTAAAAGACTGATAACTCTTTCCATCCCAAAAGCCCAACCAACAGCAGGGGTAGGAGTACCGCCAAGCATTTCTACCAGCGGATCATATCTTCCTCCGCCGCAAACAGCATTTTGTGCGCCAAGATTAGTGCTTGTAATCTCAAAAACTGTTCTGTTGTAGTAGTCTAAGCCTCTTACAAGCCTTTTATTGATTTTATAATCTATATTTAAAACTTTTAAATACTCCTGTAATTCCGAAAAATGTTTCACGCAGTCCTCGCAGATAAACTCGCTGTTAATCACAGCTTCAATTTCAGGAGTTGCAAAAAGTTCTCTGCATTTATCGTTTTTGCAATCGAGCATTCTGAGGGGGTTTTTCTCGAATCTTAAATGACAATCCGCGCAAAATTCTGAAAGTCTGGAACTTACAGCTTCTTTAATGCTTTGTTTATAAGCATTTCTGCATTTCGGACAGCCTATATTATTTATTTCAAGTGATAAATTCTTTAATCCCAACTCATCAAGAAGATTCATAGCAATTTGAATGACTTCCGCATCGGCTGTGGCGTTTTCTATACCAAAAAGTTCAACGCCCAACTGATGAAACTGTCGTTGTCTGCCTGCCTGTGGTCTTTCATAACGAAACATAGGGCCTTTGTACCAGAGTTTTACAGGAGTAGGGTATCTGTGCATACCGTTTTCAATAAAAGCTCTTACAACTC
>Ga0209212_1004044_pt1 | contig 18581 bp, 14 predicted proteins | sample RifGroC2_FD_183996 | JGI IMG/M metagenome (GOLD analysis project Ga0209212, IMG submission 183996) | Groundwater microbial communities from Rifle, Colorado, USA - Groundwater C2 (SPAdes) (version 2) | ecosystem: Environmental > Aquatic > Deep subsurface > Groundwater | place: Rifle, Colorado...
ATGTTGGATCACATCGTAACAGATATGCCCGTTCGGTTTGTCCTCCGGTTTGAAGCCGGCGGGCGTCCGCCACTGCCCGACTGAACAGAGCAGGTTTTTTCCCAGGCGGTTATACAGGGCGCAGGTGGCGTTCATCAGCTCCCCGCAGACGGCGACCAGGCGATTGATGTTGTCGTCGGGGGGGACGCCGAACTGGAGAAAGCAATCGTTGATCCGGGCCAGACGGATTTCCGCCCTCTTGCGCTCCACAGCCAACTGGTGGGCCTCCACGGCCCGCTGGGCAACCGCCGGCAGCCGCTGCAGGTAGCCCTCGCCCTTGACCACGTAGTCGTAGGCTCCGCCCTTCATCGCCTTCACCGCCACCTGCTCGTCCCCACGGCCCGTCACCACCACCACCGGGGGCGGAGCTTCACCTCGCCGAATCTCCTCTAACACCTCCAACCCATCCCGCCCCGGAAGGCTGTAATCCAGGAACACCACATCGTAGGCCTCCCCCTCCGCCAAATAGCGAAGCGCCTCGTCCCCAGACGCCACCGCCTCCACCTCCCACGTAGAATCGTGTCCGGTCAGGGCAAGGCGCATCAACTCTCTATGATCAGAGTTGTCCTCTACCAACAAAATTCTCATCTTACCCACCTCCAAACTCCTTAAGACATGGGCTTCATAGGCAAACTATTCACCACCAACCAGTAGAGCTTCAGGTCTTTGATCACCTTCGCGAACTTCTCAAAACCCACTGGCTTGATGATGTAAGAGTTAGCCCCAAGGTTGTAGCTCTCCATCATTTCTCTCTCCCCTATTGACGTCGTGAGCACCACCACAGGAATCGACTTGAGCGCCGGATCAGCCTTGATTCTCCTCAACACCTCTATCCCGTCCACCTTGGGGAGCCTGACGTCCAACAGGATCAACCCCGGTCGCGGTGCCTCCATATACTTCCCCCGTTGATAGAGAAACTCCAACGCCTCCTCCCCATCGGACACCACATGCACCTCGTTGAGAATGTTGTTCTCCTGCAATACCTTCAGGATCAATTCCACATGATCCGGATTGTCCTCTACTAACAAAACGTCAATCGGATGCAGATTTTTGTGTTCGGAATTCGGATTCATTTGCTTTCTCCCTTCATCGGCGATGTACGATGTTCGATGTCCTATGTACGATCAGGAATTGTAAAGTAAAATGTGGATCCCTTTCCTAATTCCGACTCCACCCGGAGCCGGCCCCCATGGTGTTCCACGATCCTCTTGACTATGGTCAACCCCATCCCCACCCCTTCGATCCCTCTATCCAACTGCAGGAAAGGTTCAAATATCTGCTCTTGATACTGCGGCAAAATCCCAATACCGTTATCCCTTACGTGGAAGCGATAGAAACCTCTCTCCTCCTCACACCCCACCTCAATACGCAGCCCCCTTTCAAGGCTCCTGAACTTCACCGCATTCTCTATCAGATTGGCGAACACCTGGCGAATGCGGCCCCGGTCTCCTCTCACAGCGGGCAGCGGTTGCTGCACGATGAACTCTACCCCCTCCTGCTCCAGCTTGAGTACCAATCCCTCTTCAATCTCCCTCAGCAGCACCCCCACGTCTATTTCTTCTTCAGGCCCTACCACCCGCCCGATACGTGATAGCTCGAGCAACTCGCTGATGAGGGTATTCATGTGCGCCACGTTGGCTCTGATGCGCTCCAGGTAGTGCTGACCCTGCTCGCCCAACTGATCTTGGGACTCTCTCTTCAGCAGGGAGTAGAAGCCGCCCATGGAGACAAGAGGCGCTCTCAGGTCATGGGAGACGGTGTAGACGAGGAATTCCAGCTCTTGGTTCTTTGCTGCGATTTCAGCCAGTAAGCGCTCTCGCTCCTCCTCCGCTCTTTTATATTTATCGATATTCTGAAATGTCCCTGCGAGTTTTACTATTTTCCCGCCACTGTAAATCGCTCTCCCAAGCGACCGCACCCAAATCATATCTTGGCTGCCTCGCGGGATGAAAAGAGCTTCAAAGTCGTATGGTTCCCCCGTTTCCGCGGCTTTCTTCACTGCTGCCTCTATCTCTGGCCTGGATTCGGGCGCATAGAAATTTATGGCTTCTTCCACCTTCGGCAGATATCCCGGCTCGACTCCATGGATCCGACCGACCTCTTCCGTCCATGAGACCACCTTGGTCGAGAGGTCAATCTCCCAACCTCCGACCTTGGCCATTTCTCCGGTATCTCTTAAAAGCTGATTGCTTTTCTTCATCGCCTCCTCGGCCCGCTTGCGCTCGGTGATATCTTTGGAAACGACCGTTAGCGCTGTTATTCTCTCATCGAGGTCCTTAACAGGACTGAATGTCCGGAGGAAGTATCCTTCATCCCTTTTACTTTTATGTTCATGCTGGATCGGTTTGCCGGTTTCTAATACCTCTTTCACCTTCTTCGCAAACTCCTTTGAATTCTCTTCGGAGTGGAAGTCACCGTATCTTCTGCCAATGATCTCTTCTAATGGGATGCCAAACCTTAGCCGATGCCCTTCATTCATGAACAGGTACCTGCAATCCCTGTCCACAAGATACATTAAATCTACGGAAGATGCTAATGAACGATATCTCTCCTCTGATTCCCTGAGCGTCTCCTCTGCCTGCTTGCGTTCTTCAATCTCTTTGGTCAGTTCATCGCGTGAAACCGTGATCTTTTTCAGATTTTCCGACATGATGTCGAAGGCAGTTGATAACTGGCCGATCTCGTCAGGGGTTCTGATATTGGTTTTATAATCCAGATTTCCCTCGGCAATAATTTCTGTCCCTTTATTGAGCCTTGTCAGGGGATACGTAACACTGCGTATAATAATCAGCGCAAAGGAGATAATAAATAATGCCAGCAATACAAAGATGATATTGCTGTATAGATGTAAAAGGTTGTTCTGATTCACTGTCTTTTCATTTGTCGCTTTCAACAGTTTCGATCCGTCATGATACAGGGAATGTGCATTCACCAGCATATGACTGATAATCCTCTCCCTTAACGCTTGTGTTGCGGCAGTATGGACCGTGGCGCTTTTGTCAAGCCTGACCAACTGGTTAAAAAGGTCCCCAATTTTGGTATGAAAGCCTATCATCTTGCTTAAATGTGTCTTTTCTTCCGCCCCCGTGAATATTCCCGACATCCTCTCAAGAAGTGCTCCGACCTCCTTGTGTATGAGAAGGAATTGTTCTTTTGAACGCTCTTCCCTGTAGAGAAAATACTCTTCTCTGAATCGAGCCCTCTCAAATATGGCCCGCTGCAATTCCATGACCAGGGCATGCTGCTCAAACTGCCTGTCGGCCTGTTTCTGCCACAACAGGCTTACGGATACAATGCCGGCCAAGAGAATGATGTTAAAGATGATGATCAGTTGAAGCTTCGTCTTAATCTTCATTTGGTTACCGCCTATTTGATACCGGAGTGTTCGTTTGTATAACCTCTCATGACCAAAATGATTTTATGTTTCTTCCCGATCTTCATCATCTACCCCTTGATCTTTCGTAAATCCTCCCGGGCAGTTCCCCGACCTGACGGTTCCGCTGCCTCGGCGTCAGGGCAAAGGGCCATCGCCTGTAACCATCCCCCTGCAAGAAACAGAAAGAGCCATACGGCAAATCACTTTCTTTTATGATTATCGAAATAGCGGTATCCGGCGACGCTGATGTTCAGCAATAGGGAAAAAATCAGAATCAGTCGCCCGAGAATATGGTGGACTATCGAGGGGGGATTCATGGCTCACATCAAGATCGGTTAATGTGTTAAGCCACACTTATACCAGATACGCCGCTGGTATGGCAGACGTTGGCCGGTAAACAAATAAAACTCCATCTTATCGCAATAGACAGAGATCAAATAAATATTAATGACCCCAATAAGATGAGGAAGTCCTCAAGAGGCAAATCCATGTCAACTACGCCAACCTTACTTTAGAGTAAGCTCCTATAATTGAATAAAGTCAAATAAAAATTCGGGCGCTTTGTATCGGTAATAGTGACATGATGACCATCTGAAATTTGATTGCTTTGTTTTCAGCAAGCACTGCTTCCTCTTATTATCCGCAACCAAGCAGAGGCAGCAAAAGTTGATACTTTGCGGCTGGTAATGATCATCACAGGTCAAAATTGCATTGACATACAAGAATATACCTCCCTATAATTCAGAAAAACTGGTATCTTACCTGTGAATGATTTTTCCAGAGAATCATCACTTCCAGAACCTGTGAACGATTTTTTCCAGAGAATCATCGCTTCCGGAAAAGGACAGCTCCGGGATAAAGGTCCGTTGGATCCGGAGGTAGACAAGGAGGTTCCGCATGACAAGAAAGGAAAAAGGGACGCGGAGGGAAGATACTCAGGGGCCGGAAAAAGAGCGGGAAGAAACGTCCGTCGTCGAACATGCCGAACAGGACGAGCAGGAGGGCTTCCCCATCGTCGGCATCGGCGCGTCGGCCGGGGGGCTGGCGGCGTTCGAGGCGTTCTTTTCCGGAATGCCCGCTGACGCCGATCCCGGCATGGCCTTTATCCTGGTGCAGCACCTGGCCCCGGACCACAAGAGCATTCTCACCGACCTGGTAAGGCGCTATACGCGGATGCAGGTTTACGAGGTCGAAGACGGGATGGCGGTTCAGCCCAACTGCACCTACATCATCCCGCCCAACCGGGACATGGCCATACTAAACGGGGCGCTCCAGCTCCTGGAACAGACCTCTCCCCGCGGCATGCGCCTGCCCATTGACTTTTTCTTCCACTCCCTGGCTCGGGACCAGCGTGAGCGGGCCATCTGCATCGTGCTGTCGGGAACAGGCAGCGACGGGACGCAGGGCGTTCGGGCGATCAAGGGCGAGGGGGGCATGCTCATGGTGCAGAACCCCGAATCCACAGAGTACGACGGTTTGCCGCGCAGCGCTATCGCCACTGGCCTTGCGGACTATGTCCTGCCGCCGGCGGAGATGCCGGCCCAGCTCATCGCCTACATCGCCCACGCCTTTGGCAAAAGGCCCCGCCCGGTTTTTCCCCCGGCCCCCAAGGCGGAAGACCACCTGAAAAAGATCTGTGTCCTGCTGCGCGCCCAGACAGGCCATGACTTTTCCCTCTACAAACGGAACACCATGGTCCGCCGCGTGGAGCGACGCCTGGCCATCCACCAGATCGACCAGTTGGACGGGTACGTGCGCTATCTGCAGCAAAACCCGTCGGAGGTGGAGGCCCTCTTCCGGGACCTTCTGATCGGCGTCACCAATTTCTTCCGGGGGACCCCGAAGCCTTCACGGCCCTCGAGGAAAAGGTCATCCCGCAGCTCTTTACCGGCAAGCCCGCGGGGGCAGCGATCCGCGTCTGGTCGCCGGGATGCTCCACCGGCGAGGAGGCCTATTCCCTCGCCATCCTGCTCCAGGAGCGTTTGGAGTCACTGAAACAGACCTTCAAGGTGCAGGTGTTTGCCACGGACATTGACCCTCGTGCCATCGATGTGGCCCGGGCAGGCGTTTACCCTGCCAGCATCGCCGCCGATCTCTCGTCGGAGCGACTCGCGCGCTTTTTTTCCCATGACCCGGACGGGGCGTTTACCGCATCCAGAAAGGCATCCGCGACCTGCTGGTCCTTTCCGAGCAGGATGTGATCAAAGACCCACCGTTTTCCAAGCTCGACCTGATCAGTTGCCGGAACCTGCTGATCTATATGGGCGCTGAGTTGCAGAGGAAGCTCATCTCCCTGTTCCATTATGCCTTGAACCCCTGGGGCGCCCTTTTTCTGGGAACCTCCGAGACGGTGGGGGAATTTCTGGACCTCTTTGCGCCACTGGACCGCAAATGGAAGCTCTATCAACGCAAAGAAGACGCTCAGGGCGCACACCGCCCGGCGCTGGGAACGTTTATCCCACCCCTGACAAGAGACGGGGCCGCCCCGGGGGCGGCAAAAGCAGAGCGCAGCGAAGTGAGCAAAGTCCCCCTGCGCGAGCTTGCCGCACAGGTCCTGATCCACGAATACACCCCGGCCAGCGTGGTCGTCAATGAGCGCGGCGACGTCCTCTATATCCACGGCCGGACGGGGAGATACCTGGAACCGGCCCCCGGCGACGCCGGGATGAACATTACCAGGATGGCCCGGGAGGGATTGCGGCGGGAGCTGGCCACGGCCCTGCACAAAGCGGCGGCCCGCAAAGAGACGGCCCGCTACCCGGGCCTGCGGGTCAAAACCAACGGTGATTTCATCAACGTCAATCTGGCGATCCGGCCCCTGGCCGCAAGCCCCTTAGATCCTGCGACAGGCTCAGGGCAGGTTGAGGACAAGGGCCGGCCGGAGACAACCGCCGCCTCCGGTTTGTTCCTGGTCAGCTTTGAGGATGCGCCGGCGGCAAAGATCCGCTCCAGAAAGGCCGGGGGGAGTGGCGAGGGGATAATCGATCTCGCCGCAGACAGCGACGCCCGGGCGGCAGCCCTCGAGCAGGAGCTGCGGACCAAGGAGGAACATCTCCAGACCAGCATCGAGGAGATGGAAACGTCCAGCGAAGAGATCAAATCCTCCAACGAGGAGATGCAATCCGTGAACGAAGAATTGCAATCCACCAACGAGGAATTGGAGACCTCCAAGGAGGAGTTGCAATCGGTCAACGAGGAGCTGGCTACGGTCAACGCCGAGCTGCAGCAGAAGGTCTCCGAACTCTCCTGGGCCAACAACGACATGAACAACCTCCTGGCCGGAACAGGGGTGGGCACCGTCTTTGTGGACCATCAACTGCGCATCCGGCGCTTTACCCCCGCCGCCACCCAAGTGATCAACCTGATCCTGACCGACGTGGGGCGGCCGGTGGGACACATCGTCTCCAACCTCGCGGGCTATGACCGCCTGCTGGAAGACATTCAGGCGGTGCTGGACACCCTGATTCCCAAAGAGGTTGAAGTCCAGACCAGGGCGGGCGATTGGTATCTGCTGCGCATCCGGCCCTATCGCACCCTGGAAAACGTGATCGAGGGTGCGGTGCTCACCTTTTTCGACATCACCGAGATGAAGGGGGCGCGGGAGGGGCTGCGGGACTCCGAGACCCTGCGCCGCCTGGCCGTGGTGGTGCGGGACGCATTGGACGCTATCACGGTTCAGGATCTGGAGGGCTGTATCCTGGCTTGGAATCCGGCGGCGGAAAGGATGTACGGCTGGAGCGAAGCCGAAGCCTTGGCCATGAACATCCACGACCTGATCCCTGAGAGCCAACGGGAGGAAGCGTTGGCCGTGGTGCGGCAATTGGCCCGGGCCGAGGTTCTGGCACCGTACCGCGCCCAACAGGTCGCCAAAGACGGCCGGATCGTTGAAGTGTGGCTGACCGCCACCGCATTGGTGAATGAGGCCGGGGAGGTATATGCCATTGCGACGACGGAGAGGGTGAAGGCCTAAATTACAGGGGCAAGGACATGACTAAAAAAAAGACCCGTTCAGACCAGACGGCCGATCTGCGCCGGCAAGCGGAGGAGCTGGCCCGGGCAAAAGCCGCCCAGGCGCCGGAAGACTTGGAGACGCTGTCACCCGAGGAAACGCGGCAGATGCTCCATGAACTGCGGGTGCATCAGATCGAACTGGAGATCCAGAACGAAGAGCTGCGCCGGGCGCAGGCAGAACTCGAAGCCTCGCGGGCGCGCTATTTCGACCTGTACGACCTGGCGCCGGTGGGCTATTTCACCGTGAGCGAACAGGGGTTGATCATAGAGGCCAATCTCACGGCGGCCGGTTTGCTGGGCGTGGCGAGAGGCGCTCTGGTCAAGCAGCCGTTGACGCGCTTTATCCTACCCGAAGACCAGGGCATCTACTACCGGCATCGCGAGCAACTTTTTGAAACGGGCGCGCCGCAGGTGTGCGAAATGCGGCTGGCAAAAAAAAACGGCGCTCAATTCTGGGCGCGGCTGGAGGCGACCGCCGTGCAGGACGCTGACGGCGCACCGGTGTGCCGTGCCGTGATGATCGACATCACTGAGCGCAAGCGGGTGGAGGAGGAGCTGCGGGAGAGCCATGAGGAAAAATACCGGAGGCTTTTCGAACTGGAGTCCGACGCGCTGTTTCTGATCGACAATGAACGAGGGACCATATGCGAGGTGAACAGGGCAGCCGAGCGCCTTTACGGTTACAGCCGCGAGGAGCTGCTCAGGATGAAAAACACGGATGTTTCAGCGGAAGCTGAGAAGACCGAGCGGGCCACGCAAGACGGATTGAACCTGGTACCGTTGCGCTGGCATCGGAAAAAGGATGGAACCAGATTTCCCGTAGAAATCACGGCAACACACTTCAACTGGAGGGGGCGCCCGAACCACCTCGCCGCGATTCGCGATATCACGGAGCGCATGCGGGCGGAGGCGGCGTTGAAAGAAGCAGCAGAGAAATACCGTTCCTTAGCGGCTTCCGTCGATTCCATGTATTTGGTGGACAGGGACTGCACATATTTGTTGATGAATGAAGGGCACAGACTGAGATTCGGCCTACCTTTGGAGGAAATCGTCGGCAGGAGATACGGCGAATTCCACTCCGAGAAGAACGCAAGAGAGTTTGCGGAATATGTCAGAGAAGTATGCGAAACCGGTAAACCGAGCATAAAAGAACACAAGAGCGAAAGGGATGGGAGGTGCTTTCTCCGTACATTCACTCCGATCATGGGTCGGAGCCCCGCTGGAGGAATATCGGAAATCGTCGTTGTTTCAAAAGATATTACCGAACGCAAGCGGGCGGAACAGCAGCTAATCGAGACCTTGCAGCAGTTGCAGGAAACAAGAGACATGTTGATCCAGTTCGAAAAACACGCAGCCGTCGGACGATTGGCCGCCGGCGTCGCCCATGAAATCCTCAATCCCGCCAGCATCATCTCCTCACGACTTCAATTTCTGGAAGAAGAAAACCTTTCAGAACCGGCCAGGGAAAACTTGAAGGTTAGCCGGGAACAGATTCAGAGAATAGCAAAGATCAGCCATGATTTACTTCAATCATCCGCCAAACAACCAAGACCTCTTGTTCGTGATGATCTCCGCCATGTCATCGACGTTGGTCTGCAAATAATGGAGTGCAGGATTAAAGAAGATCACATCCATGTAGAGTACAATCCCCCGCCGGAGGTCATACCCGTAAGAATGGAAACAGACAGGATGGTGAAGGTGATTGTCAATCTTATCCTCAACGCCTGTGAAGCTATAACAGGTCACAAGCTAAAACGATTGATCGTTACTGTCAATCGTCCGGAAGCTTCCTCGAAGAATCTTTCTATCCTCCTGATTGTTGCAGACAATGGTCATGGTATTCCGGCGGGAGACGCGGACCGGATTTTTGAGCCGTTCTTTACCACCAAAGATCCGGGAAAAGGAACGGGACTGGGTTTGTCTGTCTGTAAAGGCATCATCCAGGAGCATGGCGGAACGATTCATGCGGAAAACAATGACATGGGGGGGGCATCCTTCATCGTTGAATTGCCTCTTTACTATGCATGAAGAATGATGCCCTCGTAAAAAGGCATAATTCATGCAGTGAATCGTGGAATCGTCATGCCGGCATTGAGCGGGTGACTGGCGAGAAGGTCCGGTGAAATGTCCGAAATTATGCTTGTGTATTCCTGGTCAGAAATTATGCCTGTGTATTCATGAATATCGTTGACTTTCTGGAACTGGTTCCATATAAGTATGGAAATGTATCCATAGAGGCGATTCCATATTCTATGACCCGGATCGGAAGAGCCATGACGTCAAGAACCCTTTTATATTTCCCCATTGTCCACAGCCAAACCGATATGGGAGGTCTGAGCGATTCGGTCAGAAAGGTCACCCTCCAGAAGCTCGGTGAACGGGTCTGGCGGCAGAAGGTCAATCTTATCGGTCGGTTCTGGTGCGAAATCGAAAACATCATCGATACCCTTTCTCTTTCTTATGTACAAACCCGCGTTTACCAGGATGGCCTGCCGGTATGCGGTAAGGAAATTGATATCGTTACGGAAATAGCAAAAAAGGGCAGCCCGAATCACCTGCTTCTGGCCCGTCTTATGAAAAAAGGGGCGATGGTCATGGGCACGGAATCCGCGGAACTGCTCATTGAAGAATACAATCTCATCAAAAGGACTCTCGAAGCCGGGAATGTCCAAGAAGCCCTCGATATCGAAGCCATGCAGAAAGCGGCAAGCGCTCTCCTCCTTGCAAAACGGGATACGTTCATTGCGGAAAGGATTGCGCAGACACTCCAGTCGGGGGAGACGGGCATCCTGTTTTTAGGAATCCTGCATAACCTCGCCGGCCTCCTGCCGGAGGATATTCATGTTCTTTATCCCATTAACCGTCCCTTAGATAAAAGGGGGAAACAATATGGCTGAGCATATATCACACGTCCTGGTTGTCGATGATGAAGAAGAAATACGTAAGATCCTGAGCCGCATCCTGGAGCAGGAAGGTTTCAAGGTCGTTACCGCCCCGAACGGACAACAGGCGATGCAGAAGATCTGCTTCGACGCTCCGGATGCCGTCCTTTTGGATGTGCGCATGCCGGGTCTCAACGGCATGGAGGTCCTCAAGAAAATCAAAGAAATAGACGATAATATACCGGTGGTGCTCATTACGGCTTACGCTGATATTCATCAGGCCGTCGAGGCCACGAAGGAAGGGGCCTATGATTATCTTGCCAAGCCCTTCGACAATAACGAGGTTGTCTGGATTGTCCGCCGGGCCCTGGCGGAAGGGGAATTAAAAAGAAACCTCAAATCCATAAATGATAGCTATAGCGGAAACTTCGGTCTTATCGAGAACATGGGACCAAGCGACATGATTGCCCGCCTCGTAGCCGATATTCACCGGGTGGCAAAATCGGACTTTTCCGTGGTCATCATCGGTGAAACGGGTTCGGGAAAGGAACTTGTCGCGAGAGCGATTCATGGGGACAGCGCCAGGGCGGAGGCGCCCTTTATGGCGGTGGATTGTGGCGCGATCCCCGAGCCCCTTCTGGAGAGCGAATTGTTTGGTCATGAAAAGGGATCGTTCACCGGGGCGGAGCGGCAGAAATTAGGCAAGTTCGAACTGGCCCACGGCGGGACCCTGTTCATGGATGAGATTGCCAATATGCCCCCCGGTTCCCAGGCGAAGTTCCTCCGGGTGATCCAGGATCGGAAGCTCTACCGCGTCGGAGGGGTCAAACCCGTGGATGTGGATATCCGGCTCATTGTGGCTGCCAACCAGGATCTTCAGGAGATGGCGGTTGCGGGTACTTTTCGAAAGGATCTATATTACCGTCTGAGCGAGTTCACGATCAATGTTCCCCCTCTCCGGGAGAGAAAAGAGGATATTCCTTACCTGGCCAAGCGTTTTCTGGATCTGGCTAATATCGAATTGAACAAAGTGATCACCGGCTTTACAGACGAGGCAGTGGAGACATTGATGTCCAACAACTGGCCGGGGAATGTCCGCCAACTCCGATCGGTCATCAGGCGGGCCACCCTGGTGGTCAGCGAGACGATCACTGAAAAGGATCTCAACATCAAACGGGCCTCTGTGCCCGGACTTGCCTTTTCCCCGAAGGTTCAGGGGATGCCCTGGAAAAATGCATCATTGAGTGAAATTGTCCAGCAGAGCGTGCTTGCCGTGGAAAAAGAGGTTCTTAACGAAGTACTGCGCTTCACGGGAGGAAACAAGGCCAGGGCGGCAAGGTTGCTGCAAGTTGATTACAAGACCATTCATACGAAGGTGAAAAAGTTCGGCATCCAACAGAATGGAGAAAACCATGGCGACAAAGCGTAAGTCGGACGGCAAAAAGACAGATGCGGATCGGGGAGACATCGGAGGAGGCATTTTAGGCAGCCTGACGGGGTTTTTGGAGAATTTGGGGGACCTGGCCGAAGCGGGGGAGCGGCTTTCCCGGCGGCAGGAGGCAAACCAGGATACCGGGGGAAAAAGGCGCGCCGGGGAAAAGGCGGGGAGCGAGAATCGTTTCGGTCGCATCCTCGGCGGTTTGACCGACATTGCCGAAAAGCTCAACGAGATCTCGGAGAAAGGGGAAACCATCTCTAAAAAGGGGGAATTTACGTTCCCGTCAAAAGAAGGCGGCGTCAAGGGGGTCTATGGCTTCAGCCTGAAAACAGGTCTCGGCGGGAGGGATGATCAGATCCGGGTGGAACCTTTCGGCAATATCCGCAAGGATAAAAAAACCGGCGAGGCCGTGGTTCAGGAGATCCATGAACCTCTCGTCGATGTCTTCGAAGACGAGGGCGCCATAACCTTGATTGCGGAAATGCCCGGAGTGGGACCGAAAGATATAAAAATCGATGTCCGGGATGATGTCCTGACGATCTCTGCCCAAAAGGGCGAGAAAAAGTACCGGAAGGAGGTCCTCCTGCGTCACAGTATTTCCAGGGAGAAAACAAGCGTGACATGCAACAACGGCATCGTGACCATTCGCTGTGAAAAGGTGAACTGAGTGAGGAAGCATGAAAGAGACTGAAAAGCCGTTTATCAAATTGAAAGTAACGGAAGCCCTGACCAAGGACGTCGGGCGCGCCTTTGCCCGGATGGGACCGGAAGACCTGGAACGGCTTGAGGCTGCCATCGGCGACACTGTAGAAGTCGAAGGGAAGAGAAAGGCCCTCTGCAAGGCCATGCCCGCCTATCAGGAAATCCGTGGCCAGTCGCGGGTCCAACTCGACGGCCTGACCCGGGAGAACGCGGGCGTCGGTCTTGATGAACCTGTGCAAATCCGCAGGATTCAATGCCGTCCGGCGGAGAGGATCGTCCTGACGCCGACCAATGTGACTCCTGCGGAGCGGGATCTCCAGTACATCGGGAGCCTTCTGGACGGCCTGCCGGTTATGGAGGGGGCAAAGATCCAGGCGGCCCTGTTCGGCAGCCGTTCCGCCTTCTTCAAGGTCGAATCCGCGACGCCCAAGGGCCCGGTCCTCATCAACCCGACGACGACCCTGGTCATCGGCAAGTCTCAGGGGGAGGAAGGGGAAAGAACCCTCTCCTACGAGGATATCGGGGGATTGAAATCCCAGCTCCAACGGATCAGGGAGATGATCGAGCTGCCGCTCCGGTATCCTGAGGTTTTTGAACGCCTGGGGATTGACGCCCCCAAAGGGGTGCTCCTCTACGGCCCTCCCGGATGCGGGAAGACCCTCATCGCCCGGGCCATCGCCCACGAGACGGAGGCCAGTTTCTTTTCCATCAGCGGACCGGAGATCATCCACAAGTTCTATGGTGAAAGCGAGGCCCACCTGCGGAAGATCTTCGAGGAGGCGACCCGGAAGGGACCGAGCATTCTGTTCCTTGACGAGATCGACGCCATCGCCCCCCGCCGGGAAAATGTCGTCGGGGATGTGGAAAAGCGGGTCGTCGCCCAACTCCTCGCCCTCATGGACGGCCTGAACAAAAGACAGAATGTCATCGTCATCGCCGCGACCAACATCCCCAACGCCCTTGACCCGGCCCTGCGGCGTCCGGGAAGGTTCGACCGGGAGATCGTCATCCCTATCCCGGACCGGCTCGGCCGCCTGGAGATCCTGGAAATTCACAGCCGGGGGATGCCCCTGGCCGGGGACGTCCAGATGGATCGTCTGGCGGAGATCACCCACGGCTTCGTCGGTGCGGATTTAGAGGCCCTCTGCCGGGAAGCGGCCATGATCTGCCTGCGCCAGATCATGGGGGAGATAGACTTCAGTCACGCCGGGATCCCCTATGAGACGCTAGTGAAGTTAGAGGTGCGCATGGAGGATTTTCTCTCCGCCCTGCGGGAGATTTCACCCTCCGCCATCCGGGAGGTCTTCGTCGAATCTCCCAACGTTCACTGGGACGACGTGGGGGGGCTCTCCTCCCTGAAAGAGCGTCTGACCGAAGCGGTGGAATGGCCCCTGAAATATCCTCATCTCTTTGAAAAGGGAGGCGTAACCCCGCCCAAGGGGATTCTCCTGGTCGGCCCCCCGGGTTGCGGTAAAACCTTGATTGCCAAGGCGATTGCCACGGAGAGCCAGACCAACTTCATCTCTGTAAAGGGACCCGCCCTGATGTCGAAATGGGTCGGAGAATCGGAAAAGGGTATCCGGGAAATATTCCGGAAGGCAAAACAGGCGGCCCCCTGCATCATTTTCTTTGATGAGATCGACGCCCTCGTGCCGACCCGGAGCGCCGGGGCGGCGGATTCCCATGTCTCCGAACGGATCCTCAGCCAGTTTTTGGCGGAGTTTGACGGTATTGACGAGCTCCGGGGGGTCCTCGTCCTGGGGGCGACCAACCGTCTGGATATATTAGACGTCGCGGTCCTCCGGCCGGGTCGTTTCGACGACATTGTGGAGATGATGATGCCCGGCCAACAAGACCGGGAGGATATATTTGCCGTGCATTTTCGTCAGAAACCTTTATCTGATGATATTCACAGCACGGAACTGGCGGAACAGACGGAGGGCTTCAGCGGAGCCGACATTGCCGCCGTCGCGCGCAAAGCTGCCATGATGGCGGTTCGGCGCGCTGTAAAGACCATGGAGAAGGCAGAAACGGGGGATCCGGACATCCTCATCCGGCGTCAGGATATTGATGACGCATTGGAAGAAGTTCGCAGGGGGATGGGGTGAGTGCGGGAATCTATCTTTTCTGTCTGACGCCGGAAACGACCCTGCCGGAGCTCAAAGGAACAGGGATTGACGGGTTGCATCCCCTCTCTGCCGAAACCATCGGGGACGTCGCCGCCATCTTCTCCGAGGTCGCTCTGGAGGATTTCTCCGGACCGGAGGCCCAGGCTCGCATGGAAGATCTGGCGTGGATCGGACCACGGGCGCTCCGTCACGAAGAGGTCATCATGGCCGTCATGGAATTGGGCCTCGTGCTGCCCGTCCGCTTCGGCACGGTCTTTTCTTCCCTCGAGACCATGAAGGAGCCTCTGCGGCGGCATCGGAACATCCTGTCGGAGTTTTTCCGGGAAACAGCCGGTAAAAAGGAATGGGCCTGCCGGGGATACGTGAACATGCCGCGGGCCCGCTCGCAGGTCATAGCCGCGCGTCTTGCGGCAGAAAAAGAACAACTGGCCGGCCTGGCTCCCGGCAAACGCTATTTTCTGGAACAAAGGATCAAGGGGGCCGTAAACAATGAGGTGGCATCTTTGCTCAAGGGGTTGGGGAACGACATCGCAACATCCCTGCGGGAGCTGTCCGCAGCCTTCCACGAGCGCCGTTTCCTGGCGCAGGAAATAATGGGAAGGGACGAGGAGATGTTTTTTCACGTCGCCCTGCTTGTTCCCGACGGGTCCGTGGCGGCCCTGGAAGGCATGACTGATGAATGGAACAAGCTCCATGAATTCCAGGGAATCAGTCTTGAACTTTCCGGCCCCTGGCCGCCGTATCATTTCGCCCCGGTTCTTTAGGAAGAGGGATCATGGCTTATCTGTTATACGGCGTCGTGAAAGACCCGGCGGTCATTGGCGGGCTCATTACGGGGCTGAAGGGTCGCGCGGTGTCCTTTGTCGCCGGTCATGGATTGTGCGCAGCCGTATCGGAGATGGCCGCCGAAGAGGGCGCGCTGCCTGTTTCCGAACTCCTGGTCTATAGCAGGGTTGTGGAGGATCTCCATCGCCTGCAGGCGGTTGTCCCCATGAGATACGGCTGTTTCCTGAACGGAATTCCGGTGATCCGGGACGCGCTGAAGGAGAGGCAGCGTCAGTACCATGCCCTGCTCGATGAACTGGAGGGTCACGTCGAGATGGGGATACGACTTCTCCTTCCCGAAGTTGAAGCGGCGCCGCCGGCGGCGCCGCCGGTGAACGGACGCAACTACCTCTCCCGGCAAAGGGTCCATTACCGGATGAGAGAGGAGACGTCACAGGGCCGCCAGGCGCTTATCGATAGCTATATCCAGGCCTTTTCCGGTCTTTACGCCCGACACAAGACGGAAACGGCCACGCAAAACGGGGCTGTCATCTTGTCCCTTTATTTCCTTGTGCCGGGAAATAAGGTCAACCTCTTCAGGGAAAACTTTGCGAGGAGGATGGAGAAAGAAAAGGCCAAGGCCCTGATCAGCGGTCCCTGGCCGCCTTATAATTTTGTCGCCGCCGATCTCGCACCGGCCAAGTAAAATGAGAGACCGCTATGGAAGCCAAAGTCTCGAATACGACAGGGCATGAATTTTCAGACCGGTATGAGCAACTTTATGCCATGCTCCTGGATGCCATCCCCTCGTCCGTCCTCCTGATTAATCAGAATATGCGCATCGTCTCGGCAAACCGGAATTTTCTTGAAAAGAGCCGGAGAACCCTTAAGAATACCATCGACTTCAAGCTGGAAGAGGTATTCCCCACCGTGATCCTCGATCAGATGGATATTACTAAGCGGATTCGGCAAGTTATCGAAAATAATCAACCGGCCAAGGGAGAACGGATGACCTACCGCGCCCCCGGGGTGCCCATCCGTATTTACTACTACAGCATCTTACCCTTCTCCCGGCAGGGACGGGTGGAAGGGGCCGTCCTCCTCATGGAAGATGTGACGGAGCAGGTGCGCTTGAGCGAAGAGGTGCGGCAGGTGGAACGGAACCTGGCCAGTATTGTGGAGAGCGCCAGCGATCTCGTCCTGTCCACGGACAAGAAGGGCCGGATTCTGACATGGAACACGGCGGCGGAAAGACTGTCCGGTTATCCTGCCGTGGAGGCGCGGGAACGCCATTTTTCCGACTTCTGCACCGATGAGGACCGAAAGGATATCGAGAAGATTTTTTCCCGCATTGATACCGGTAAGCACGCCCAGATGAAGGAATGCCCTTTAAGAATCCGGCAAGGGAGCTTGATCCCCGTATCCTGGGTCTTTTCCCCCCTGAAGGACAGTTCCAATCAGACGGCGGGCGTCGTGGTCGTGGGCAGGGATCTGACGGAAAGGCGGAAATTTGAAATGGAACTTCATCAATCCCAGAAATTGGCTGCCCTGGGGGTCATGGCAGGTGGGATCGCCCACGAAATCAGAAACCCCTTGGCCATCTGTTCGTCTGCCGCCCAGTTTCTTTTGGAAGAGGACAACACGCCGGAGTTTCGCCGGGAATGTGCGGAAAAGATCCACCATGGCATTCAACGGACCTCAACGATCATCGAAAATCTCCTCAAGTACTCCCATCCTTCGACGACGACCCGGACGACCCTGGTCAATCTCGTCTCCCTGATCAGGGAGACCCTGACCCTGGTGACCTATCATGCCAAGATTCACAATATTGAAATACAGGTATCCTTTCCCGGGGAGCATGTCATGGTTCAAGGGGTGGCCACGCTGTTGCAGCAGGTCTTCATGAACCTCTTTTTGAACGCCATCAACGCTATGCCGACGGGGGGCCGCCTGGGAATTGAAGTCCGTATGGTCAGATCTAAGGTCTGTGTATGGATTACGGACACGGGTTGCGGCATAGCCCCAGGAGATATCGAGAAGCTGTTCGATCCTTTCTATACGACTTCCAGCGTGGGAAAAGGGACCGGTCTCGGCTTGTCTCTCTGTTATTCTATCGTGAAACAGCACCGGGGAGCCATTGACGTGGAAAGCGTTGAAGGCCGGGGCAGCGTCTTTACGGTCAAATTGCCGGTCCGTCATGAAGGGGGTGAGCCGTGAACGAACCCTATGCCCCAATTCTTGTTGTGGATGATGAACCCGAGATGTGTTGGATTCTTGAAAATATCATTAAAGGAAGCGGATTTACCTGCCTCAAGGCCCTCAACGGCCAGGACTCCATAGCCCTGACGGAGCGCCAGTCCTTCCGCATGGCGTTTCTGGATGCCAAACTGCCCGACATCGATGGTCTTGAACTGGCGCGGCGGCTCCGAAAATTCGACCCCTGCCTTCCCATTGTCATCGTATCCGGTTACTTCTACCAGGATGACCCGGTCATTGAAGGCGTCCTCAAATCAGGACTGATTGCTGCCTTTATCAGCAAACCATTCATTCACGATGAAATCGCGCGCGTCATCACCCTCCACGCTGCCAATAGGTAAATCCATCCCGTCATGACTGGAATGGATTCCATAGCCGCCCCTCCATAACCAGCGGCAAAAAATCAAATCTCTCCCGCCCTTGTTTAATAAGAAGTCGTGAATTCAGCATGTTATAACTGGTTTCCGTTTCGCTTATTGCTGGCATGTGTCTTGCGTATAGGGATGACAGGCATGCCTGCTGAGGGGTTTCAATAAAATCATAAACAAGAAGAGGAGGAAATAGCGATGGCAAAGGTTCAGAAATCAACGGATTCATCGAGTTTGGCAGAGGTTGTCGACCGGATCCTGGACAAGGGTATTGTGATCGATGTCTGGGCGAAGGTATCTCTGGTCGGAATTGAGCTGCTCTCCATCGAGGCGAGGGTGGTGATTGCTTCGGTTGAGACGTATCTCAAGTATGCCGAGGCGATCGGCTTGACGGCCAATGCGGCTGCTCCGGCATAAGCTTGGGGTAAGGATTCCCGTGGGGCGGGGGCTTTGGGGGCTTCCGCCCTGCACGGATTTTTTCGGGTTCGGAGAAGGTGAAGGAGAATCATTATGGGCAATTTGACCGATGACATGACGCGCTTACGAGGGGAGATTGACGCCCTGCGGGGCGCCCGGAGCGCGCTAATGAAGGATTTGACGCGCGGCGCCGGGGAT
>Ga0209212_1004045_pt1 | contig 18579 bp, 16 predicted proteins | sample RifGroC2_FD_183996 | JGI IMG/M metagenome (GOLD analysis project Ga0209212, IMG submission 183996) | Groundwater microbial communities from Rifle, Colorado, USA - Groundwater C2 (SPAdes) (version 2) | ecosystem: Environmental > Aquatic > Deep subsurface > Groundwater | place: Rifle, Colorado...
GCATCCAGCGTCTTTCGCGATATGAGCAAAAACATAAAGCCTGCCCCTGAATGCTTTAATCAGGGGACTCTGGATTCCCGCTTAAAGACTGCGGGAATGACAATCTTAATCAAAGAGGTATTTTCAGGTGAAACCCTCACGAGCCTTCGGCTCACAAAGGGGCATGAAAATTAAATGTAGGGGCGGCCCTTGTGGCCGCCCGAAGCGGGAGGGGACAAGCCCCTCCCCTACAATAATAGGATATGCATTTTCGGAGCAAACCCTTAGTAACCGACGCTTTCCTAATTTTCTCACACTCGAAAGACCCTTCTCGCTATAAGGTAGGGGTCAGCTTCCTTAAATCCTTTATCTCTTCAAGATTCCATAGAGCAAACAATATCTTGTCAATATCACTTGCTGAAATAAGACCTTGTGACAGTGTTTTGAACTTTTCTTCAACCTCTCTATCTGTCATTGGATTTTTATGGTGCCCCTTTGGGTATTCAATCTTTTTTGAAAACTGCCTGCCGTCGTTTGTAATAATGATGATATGATTTGGCATAGCCTCTGGATATTGTTTTGTTAGTCCTCTGTCATTTCTCACCTTTACCTTTTGAATCAATTTATGCAAGCCTTTTGCTTTTATGTGTTTTTCCGAAAACTGGTTTAAACTTACCTCTCCATCCATCAATGCCACCGCCACGCAATAAGGCAGGCTGTGGTCTGCTGTCTCTCTCGTTCTTGGATTCCATCTTTCTGGGCCTGAGCCTATTATCTCATATGCTGCATCAAAGGTCTTTATTTCTATAGATTTAATATCTTTTGCAGGGCTAAAGCCCTGCCCTACAATATCTTTCCTTAACTGCAAAGCTGCTTCTATTGCGCTCTGGCTGTGATATTCAGCAGGATAGTATTTGATATATGTCTCCATAATTTTGAACGGTCTTTTCTTTCCGCCAAATTCCTTAAGCTCAAAAGGCCCTGAAACAAGCTTCACAAATCCCTTTTCACCTTCGAATATCGGCGCAGGCCCGGTCATGCCGAGTCGTGCGAGATTGGCTGCAAATACTGCATTCCGTGCTGCATTTGCAAAGGCGCATCCCTTCCACATGGAAAGCTCCCCTACCCTTGTTTGACGCAGGGCAATATTGGCTACCCCTGCGAGACCGAGCGCATGGACTGTCTTTTCAATATTCAGATTCATCAGTTTAGCTGCTGCAAGTGTAGCTGAAAATGCGCCGTATGTAACATGGTCCCAGCCTCTTTGCCTTAAAGATGCTGCATCGCATAGCCTGCACTGTGTCTCATAGGCAAGGGCAATGGCTGTAATCAAATCCTTTCCATTTTTATGAAATGCCTCAGCAACTGCGAGACAGGCAGAGATATTGTCGCTCGGATGCGCTGGCTCTTTAGAAAGGTATGTATCATTGTAATCGAGATAGCGGATAGCAACGCCGTTTGCAAATGCAGCGAGGTCTGGAGAGGTTTTTATATTTGTGCCGATTATTGTAGCAAGCGGTATTTTCTCAGTCCCTTTACCCCTCACCCTTCCCTCTCCCCATTGGGGAGAGGAGGCTTGAGGGGCTGCTGCATCCTGGGCAATCTTTCTTGCAATCTTGGCAGGTTCGCTATCGAAAGCGCCAATCGCACAGCCAAGGGAATCTATAATCCTGCGTTTAACCTCATGCACAACTTCTTTAGGAAGGTCAGCGTATTTTAAGGAATGGGAATACTCTGATAGTTTCTGTGCGATGGTCTTCATTTATCGTATTTATAAAACCCCTCTCCTGTTTTTCTTCCCAGTTTCCCCTCACCCACATATTTTTTAAGCAGAGGGCATGGTTGGTGTTTTGAGTCTTTTGTTTCTTTGTATATGCTTTCCATGATTGAAATCACTGTATCAAGGCCAATCAAATCAGCCAAGGCCAGCGGCCCAATAGGTTGATTTGTGCCATAGACCATAGCATTGTCAATATCCTCTTTTGTTGCCACACCTTCCATCAATGCAAAGATTGCCTCATTTATCATGGGCATAAGAACTCTATTCACTATGAAGCCAGGGCGGTCTTTGGATACTACAGGTATTTTGCCAATTTTCTCAGCAAGATTTTTTACTACGAGGAATGTTTCCTCAGATGTGCCTTCACTTCTTATTATTTCTATCAGCTTCATTACAGGCGCAGGATTCATAAAGTGCATGCCAATAACTTTATCTGGCCTTTTTGTTGCAGAGGCAATACGAGTTATTGGTATGGATGAGGTATTGGTGGAAAGGATAATGGGTTTTGCACAGATTGTATCTAATCTCTTAAATATATCCAGTTTTAGCTCCTCTACCTCAGATGCAGCCTCAATTACAAAATCTACTATTGACATATCTTCAAGTTTTGTTGTTGTGCGAATCCTTGCAATAGCCTTTTCTTTATCTTCTGAAGTTATCTTTCCTTTTTCCAACATCTTATCAAGACGTTTTTTTATATTCTCAATTCCTCTATGGGTAAACTCATCCTTCACATCCATCAACACAACTTCAAACCCTGACAATGCCATTACCTGACTTATGCCAGAACCCATTGTGCCTGCACCGATGATACCGATGGTTTTGATAGCCAAATCACCCTCACCCTTTCCCTCTCCCATCAAGGGAGAGGGAATTCATCCAGCAAGATGATATTTATGTCTTTAACCTTTTTCAGTCCGTCGTCATTTGTTATAAAATGCTGCGCACCGCCTGTCATAGCGGTTGCGAGCTGTATGGCATCAGGCATCCTTATTTTATATCTTGCCCTTAAATCTGACGCAATATCCGATACCCTTAAATCAACATCCATAACTGTCAGATTGGGAAATGTCAATATCAAATCACGGTAATCGCTGACAGCGATAAGATTACCTTCCCTCTTCGGCTTGATGAGCAATTCAATTAGCGTCAGGATGGAAGTCACTGCCCTGCAAGAGCCGTGTTCAATGCCGTCAAACAGCTTTTCCGTTGCTGCCACATATTTAGGATGGTCTTCCAGATGATAAATGAATATCATGGTGGCCAGCCCGGCTGTCTTGCCGCGAAGTTCTTTTATGACCATGAGCCCCTTTCTTCTTTCACATACTTTTTGGGATCAACGCCTTTCCACACCTCTTTATGAAGGCCTTTCAGTCTTTTGGCATAGCTTTTGGGCTTTACCTTTAAGATAATCCTGTCACCTTCCACATCAACTATAAGTTCATCCCCTTCGGAAAGATGGATGAGCTTTCGAATCTCTTTTGGAATAACAATCTGGGATTTTCTACTTACTCTTGTTATGATGGACATTTATTTTTTCTCCTTACTTTCAACCTATTGGTAGGATTATAATTCTTTTGTAGGAATTTTGCAAGGCTTATTTTAAACCCAAAAATAGCGATTGATTTTTGGGGAAACCTGCAAGTTGTCCCCGATTGAATCTATCGGGGACAGCGGACAATTTTGCAACGAGCCCTCCCCCTTTATCCCCCTCATGGAGGGGGACAGGGGGAGGATACGGTGAGGAGTAAAAATTGTCCGATAACGAAGTATGCCTGTCCCCGAGTGTCTCTATCGGGGAGCAGGCAAATCGCAGGTTTGTAAAATAGCGAGGTTTTCAATCGCTATTTTACGGTTAAATTCTCTCCACCAAAACTGCCACTGCCTCGCCGCCGCCAATACAGATAGCTGCAACACCCCTTTTTACATTCCTTCTCTGCATGGCATAAAGGAGTGTCGTTAAAATTCTTGCGCCGCTTGCGCCTATTGGATGACCAATGGCAATTGCGCCGCCATAGATATTCAATTTAGATTCATCCAGACTAAGCTCTTTTATAACCGCAAGCATTGACACAGCAAATGCCTCGTTTATTTCAAATAGGTCTATGTCTTTTATCTTAAGCCCTGCCTTATCCAGCGCTTTATTTATAGCGCCAACAGGCGCAATACTGAACATCTCTGGCTCTACACCCTGTGATGCATAGGCAATGATTCTAACCATAGGTTTTATGCCGAATTCTTTTGCCTTAATCCCTGACATCACAACAGATGCTGCTGCGCCATCGCTTATCTTTGAGGAGTTTCCTGCTGTTATTCTGCCGCCCTCTTTGAAAACAGGCTGCAGTTCTTTAAGTCTTGATATGTCGTGTCTTGCCGGCTCTTCATCCTGAGTTACGCTCGCAAATTTATCACGACCGGCAGGGATAGTTATTGGGATAATCTCCTCAGTAAAATACCCTTTTGCCTGAGCGTCAATTGCCCTTTGATAACTCTGCAACGTATAGCTGTCCTGCTCCTCTCTGCTAATATTGTATTTTTCAGCAACTATTTCAGCACACGAACCCATTTGGAGACATCTCCCCCTGTCCCCCTTTTCTCGGGACGGATTTGAAATCTGTCCCCACAGGGGGATAAAGGGGGAGGTGAGGCCATCTTTAATCATACTATCAATAACCTCACCATCCCCCATCCTGTATCCGAACCTCGCCTTTTCAAGGAGATATGGTGAACGGCTCATATTCTCCATGCCGCCGGCAACAATTATTCCTGCATCATCTAAGGCAATTGCCTGCGCTGCCAGCATTACTGCCTTTAATCCTGAACCGCAGACCTTGTTAATCGTAAGACAATTTACTCCATACGGCAAACCAGCGCCAATAGCAGCCTGCCGCGCAGGCGCCTGGCCAAGGCCGGCAGAGAGGATATTTCCCATAATGACTTCATCTACATCTCCTGGTTTAATGCCAACCCTCTTTATCGCCTCAGCAATTACGATACTGCCAAGCCGGGGAGCTGGGATACTGCTCAATGCCCCGTTAAAACTTCCTATCGGTGTCCTGATTGCGCTTGCTATGATAATGTCTTTCATATTTTTTGGACCGAGGCAATAATATTTTTTGGACCGAGGCGACCGTGTCGCCGTCTTTTACGGCAACATGGTTGCCTTGCTCCATAACTTGCTCCATACCTATCCATATCTATAACACACCCCATACCCGCCCTTAGGATTTCTCCATTCTATAAATTCACACGCAATCCTGCATGTGCCGCATTCAAGACAGGCTTCATATGAGATTACAATATTCTCCTTCTCATCCAGTTTATAGACTTCTGCAGGGCAAATGTAGATACAGTCTTTATCCTTACATGGCTTACACTTCTCCGGGTCAACCTTCAGGTGGCTTTCCGTGTCAGTTTTAAACCTTACAAGATATAGTTTTTCAGCAAGTGTTTTGTGTGCAAGAGGCTGTAAGGTTTGTTCAAATTGATTCATAGAATAAGTACTCATAGCATAAGTGCAAGAATAGGTGTATCACATTTTTTCGCTCAATGCCTGTTCATTTTGAGCAGTTCCGCCAATATCTCAACGGAATAGCTCCACCCAAGGTTTCTCTGCGGAGTGCGGTTCATCTGGCATATTATCGATGTCAAATCACACTCCTTCAGACCGCCATCATACTGTATGGAGTATTTATATATGTTCACAAGGTCGTTTAGATTGCCTAAGACAGTGCGGCTATCTGCTCTGGTAAATTCTATCGTTTCATATTGCGCCAGGATTTCTTCTATCTTTTCATTGCCGATGTTCTCTATCATCAGCAATTGCCTCAAGCCTCTGTGAAAATATTCCTTAAAGTCAGTAATATTATCCTTTCGCATGCCGTAAACAATGAAAGACAATAGTGTCCTTTCATTCATAAAAATAAGCGTCTTTCTCCGGTCAACGGTAAATAGGTTGGCGTACCAGTTGCCGAGGATGCTGTCAGGCTCCTTAATTCCGCTCAGGTCTGTCTGCCTTAAACCCAGAGCATCCTGCATCTTCTTTGTGCATCTCACTTGAAGCATAGTTATCACCTTGTAAACCGGGAAGTGTCCATGTATTTATTCAGGAATATTCCACTTGCAGGTTTCCCCAAAAAATAAAGTCTATTTTTGGGTTATTACTTATAATGACTTCACATGTCAATAATATGGTATTCTTACTTGACTATCAATTTGTTTTTTGTTTAAGTAGAGAAATCTTGTTAAATATATCGTTCGACATAAAGAGAAATCATGACGATGGTAAAAGAAACCAAAAGAAAACCAAGCAGGCAGCCCAAAAAACAGATTAATCGAAGTAGTTTCGTTCATGAAGACTCGCCGACTTATCTTGTCTACACGCGGAGAAAACAGCGTGCTTCAACCGTGGCCGCATCCAGAAAATATGCGGTGGAGTTTGTTAGCGGCGCAAAAAGCATTGCTTCGGGATGGTTGAAAACATTCAGTTTGGAAAAGGCCGTTGGTTTCGGCCTTCCAGAAGTAGATGACCGCTATCACATTTGGCGCGTTCCCTTAGTGAAGTCGGGGACAAAAGAAAGAATTGGCGAAGTTGTCATTGATGCTTATACGTCACTGGTCTCTGTCAGTGAAACTACCGCGCCAGATGTTATAGAAGCCCGATTGCTTGGACGAAACCCAGCAGAGAAACTTGCCCGGTGCACAAGCGGCAATTCTACGCAAAGCCTGATTTCGTTTGTTCGTAACACCGTAATTCTCGGCGACAGCGAACAGGCGTTATTGGATATGCCCTCTCAATCGGTGGATTTAATATTCACCTCGCCGCCCTATTACAATGCACGCCCGGAATACGAGGACTACCTTTCTTACGAAAGCTATTTACTCAAAATGCGCCGGATTATCCACAATTGCCACCGAGTTTTGGGCGAGGGTCGTTTCTTTGTGATGAATGTCTCGCCTGTCTTGATTCGGCGAGCCAGTCGCAACGAAGCATCCAAGCGAATAGCCGTCCCTTTCGACATGCACAGAATCTTCATTGAAGAAGGTTTCGATTTTATTGACGACATTCATTGGGTGAAGCCAGAAGGTGCGGGCTGGGCTACTGGACGCGGACGTCGTTTTGCCGCAGACCGCCAACCACTTCAATATAAAGCCGTGCCCATTACAGAATATGTTTTGGTGTACCGTAAACACACGGACAAATTGATCGATTGGAACATTCGAAATCATCCCGACCAACGAGCGGTGAAGGAGTCGAAGATCACTGGGGAATACGATACAACTAATCTGTGGCGTATCCATCCAGCGTTTCATTCAGAACATCCGGCGGTTTTTCCAATAGAACTGGCTAAAAGAGTCATCAAGTACTACTCTTTCAAGAACGACGTTGTGTTAGACCCGTTTGCAGGGACAGGAACCGTTGGACGTGCTGCCGCCAGTCTGAGTCGTCGGTTTGTGCTAATAGAAAATGAACCGAAATACATTAAAATCATTTGCACAGAGATGCCGGATTGGTTGGGTGCGGCTACGAAGGATGTTCTTTTCGTCGGCTGCCAAACACCAGATACCGCATCTATTTTACTATAATGAAACCCACCTCCATCAATCTTTCCGATTTGCTACCAAAGAACTTTGACGCTTTGCTTGAATGCAAAGGTGTAACTTTCATCAAGCGGACAGGAGAAGACAGTGTTCGGCAAGTTGTTGTTGATGTCCTTTGCGGAAACAACCTTCGCGCTTCCACAGAACATTTGACTCGCCTGCGGCTTGGAAAACTAAATGCCGCCACATTTATGGTCTATTTATTGGGAGTGCAAGCGGTTAAAGAATTTGGACGCACAATTCCTAAAATGGCCTTTAATACTATCACCGGACGAGCCTCTAAATCAGAAAAGGAACTCTGTAAATGGATGATCGGGCTGACGAAAAAAGGCGTCCAAAATATTCTGCGTGACGACGAAAAGCAACTTGAGAAATATACAGAATCTTTTGCCGCCAATTTGAAAGTGCTCGCCGCAGAGACCGAGATGGAATCAGGCAAATTACAATGCTGCGTCAAATATGCCAATGGTAAGGAGTCAATTCTGGATTGGCACGATATGTTGAGTTTGTTCTGCACAATTGGTAGCCAAACGCTGGCTATTCGCGGCTCAGAAAAGAGCACCTACGGGAAACTTTTTGAAAGACTGGTCTTGGGCAGTGTGCTGGTAGCATTGGGATTTGAGCAAACCATATATCCGCCAAAGAAAACTTCAAAGGTGTTCTGGCTCTCAAGCAAAATCGGCGAGCGTGAAGCCGACGCAACTCTATTAGTCGCTCCAGGACAGGCAGTTCGTTTTGATTTGGGCTTTATTGGTCGAGGGAATCCAGAAATTACAAAAGACAAGGTCTCACGTTTTGAACGTAATCTGGAAATCAACAAGCAAACATATCACTCTGCGACGTGCATTATTGTTGACCGAGTGGGTGAAGGATCGGGATTAGAGGAACAGGCCAAGCGTGCCGGAGCACGGGTGATTCAAATGAGTATGAGCTACTGGCCTATAGAACTGGCGAAATGGCTTTCAACCAAGTTCGAACACGAATCTGATGTTGCTAATTGTAGGCCGGCGGAATTACCTGCCCTATTGAAGAAAAAACTCGCCGCCGTATCCTTCGAGAATTTCGTACAAGGACTCACAGTATCCGAGTCGGAAGACGACTAACTAAAGGGGAATGATCAAAGAGTCGAACCAGCAAATCCACGGTACGGCGTACCGCCGCCCGTGATTTGCGCCGTTCCCGCCGCTAATCGCGGCGGGAACGGCTGACAGATAATTCAACTATGTAAAATGATAATGACTCAAGAAGACCGCCAATATAACATACTTGTATATGGAGTTGAGAAGAGAGGCTTAAAAGAACCGAGCCAAGAAATTTCGAATCGTAATTTCAAACTAATCTTTGAGCCTTTCACAACAGAAAAACGGTTTAATGACTTTGACGGAGTAATATTATTTCAAGGAATATTTGAAACCTATCAGTACGAACACAGCTACTATGATGGAGAATATTTAGTTCATTCTTATGACCGTAACGCGTTGGATAAACGAAAAAAAGAACTGAAGTTGCTCATAGAGAAGGGTGGATTTGTTTGTTTTATTCTCCATAAGCCGTTTGTTGACAGTTACTATAGATCTGGCTTTGCCACTGAAGATTTAAGCGGAACTGATCTATGTAAATATTCACTCAACTTTTCATCATTTTACCGCAAAGATTTTTCCAAACGAACAACTCATGTCTCTTCCGTCAGAGATGAATTTACTAGGTTTTTAGAGCTTTATGGAGCGGCCAGTTCTTATTTTGAGAATTTTAATAGTGGTATTGAGTTGAGAGATATCGCAAAGGTAAACCGTTCCACGGTTGGCATGATTTTGCTTGATAGAGAGTTTTTTGTACCTTCTTTACTTCCAGAAAACACAGACGAGCGCATTTTTGAATATTTTACCCTTCTTGCTGAAGCATTGGCTTCATCATTTAACAAGCTCCGCCTCGAAATTCCCTCATGGATAGCTCAATTTTGTTTCGAAAAAGAAAGCACCCTTTCAGACAAGAAACAACAATTGTTGGAAGAAATCGAGAATATCGATGCTACCCTAGCAAACTACACGCAGTACAAAAAAATTCTTCTTGGGAGTGGAGAAATTCTGGTAGAGCATGTGGCTACCGTATTAAGGGATGGCTTTTCATTTAACATAAATTCTGACGATGAACTGAAGGAAGACTTAAAAATACTGAATGAAAACAATGAGCCATTAATATTTGTTGAGGTAAAAGGCACAAACAGAGGAGTTAAAAGAGAATACATTAATCAAACAGATAGCCATCGTGATCGCGCAGGTCTCGATTCAACTTTTCCTTCTTTATTATTGATAAATACACATATAAAAAATTCAGCGAGCCTTGAAGATAAAGACCAAACAATCCCTGAGGATCAAATTAAACATGCGGTAAAAATTGGGGTTTTGATTTTACGGACATTAGATCTTTTGTTTCTTTTAAAACAGAAGGATAGCGGCAAGATCTCACAAAAAGAACTTATAGAAATGTTTAGTAAAAATGTCGGGTGGTTAAGGGCGAGTTCTGAGCACTGGGAAATAATTCAATAAAAATACGGCTATCGCCGAACAATTGCATTCAGCAGATGGCGAGAAACGCGGCGGCGCTGACGCGGCAAGCTCATTGGCGCCACTGCTGATGCAGGTCGTTAGGCTAACACGATCTCCTCATTAACGAATTTGTTGACGGCATTCTGCTTCACAAAATCGTGCCTTTTGCCTTGTACATATCCCATAAAAACTTCCATACGGATATTTTATCCTTAAAATTGTTCTTTGCAAGTTGCTGCATCTCTTCTTTTGATAGATCGGAGACGGTAAAATATCCCTTTGCCATTTCGAGGATTGCGTCTGGATATTCCTTAAAAAGCTGAGGCATTGCAGATACCTTTTCCGGCGCATCGCCGTATCGCTTTAAGTCTTTCATCACAAAGCTATCATTCAGCCGCTTTGCATAACCGGCCAATCCAGCCTCTGAAAAATCCCTGCTCTCTTTTGCCTCAAGAATCGCCTCTGCTGCCATAATGCCTGATGCCATTGCCATATTGGAGCCTTCGCGGTAGAGGGATGGATTTACAAAACCTGCTGAATCGCCTACGATTAACAAACCATTTGCAGCAAATTTTGGAAGGTTTTTATAGCCTGGTTCCGGAATCATCTTTGCTGAAAGTTCTTCTGTCTTCCCTCCCCTTAAAAACTTTTTTACAATCGGATGGGACTTAAAAGCATCCAAAAGGTCATTTGGCCGCATATTATTTTCCCTCATAACACTTATTGGACAGCCAATGCCAACTGATAGAGAATCTTTATTCGTATAGATAAAGCCTGAGCCTATCATACCCTGGACAGCATCGCCAAAAAATTCCATTACCACGCCCTCGTCGCCTGATAGGTTAAATCTATCTTCTATAACCTCTCTCGGAAGGCTTATCACCTCTTTTGCCGCACTTATCATCTGATGGTCTGTGGATTTTTTCTTTAAGCCTGCCTTTTCTGCAAGGAGAGAATTTGCGCCCTCAGCGCACACAACCACATCTGCATACACATCGCCACCCTCTCTTCGAGCCTTTACGCCAATGACCTTGTCGCCCTTCCAGATGAAATCGTCCACCACAGTTTCGGTCAAAACAAACGCCCCTGCATCTTCTGCCTTTTTTGCAAACCACTGGTCAAACTTTGAACGAAGTACAGTAAAGCTATTATTGTAAGGAGGCTCATTAAATTTATCAAAACAAAATTCTACAGCCATCTCAGAATCTTTGGAAAGGATAGAATAACGTCTCTTTGCCACATGCCTTTCCACAGGCGCATCTTTCCAAAATTCGGGGATGAGTTTATTGAGGACAGTCGAATACAAAACGCCGCCGGACACATTCTTTGAGCCAGGATATTCTCCCCGTTCAAATACAATGACACTCAGCCCTGCCTTTGCCAGCTTGTAAGCGCAGGAAATACCAGATGGCCCTGCGCCGATGATTATGCAGTCAAATTTGTCGGTCATAATAGAATGCAGATTAACGATTAGTCTACTACAATAGCAGGAGTTCTTTTCTCTACAACCTCTCCCACAATTGTTGCTGATACTTTAGCTGCAGAAAGTCGTTCAAGCAACTTTTGAGACCTTTCTAATGGCACAGATATCAAAAGCCCTCCTGATGTTTGCGGATCGTATAAGAGATTTGCCTGTTCAGGTGTGACACTATCTAACACATTCACCTTTGCAGCCAGATATTCCTTATTTGATTTGATTGTCTTAGGATGGTTTTTAGATTTTTTGACCAGCTCAAGCGCTATTGGAAAAAATGGTATATCCTTTACCCTGAATATCATACTGACACCGCTCGCCTCTGCCATTTCCATGGCATGGCCCAGAAGGCCGAAGCCGGTAATGTCTGTGCAGGCATTTACCCCAACCTCCTGCATGATGATTGATGCCTTATCATTTAATGCCTTCATAGATTCTATGGCATCCTGCACATCATCTGAGGTTATCTTTCCACTTTTCAATGCTGTTGTTATAACACCAACACCAATAGGTTTGGTCAGGATGAGTTTGTCTCCCGGCTTTGCGCCCGCATTTGTTATAACCTTTTGAGGGTGAACAAGGCCTGTAACAGACAACCCGTATTTTATCTCCTTATCCTCTATAGAATGACCGCCTACGAGAATAACACCTGCCTCTTTCAGTTTATCCGTGCTTCCTTTGATTATTTCCTGAAGTATAGAAAGGTCAAGGCTCGCCGGAAAGGCAACGATATTCATGGCAAGCCTCGGCACGCCGCCCATTGCATAGACATCGCTCAAGGCATTTGCAGCAGATATCTGGCCAAATGTATAAGGGTCGTCTATAATCGGTGGAAAAAAATCCAACGTGTTTATAACAGCCAATTCCTCCGTAAGTTTATACACACCTGCATCGTCAGCATGTTCAGTGCCTGCAATGAGGTTCTTATCCTCCACCTTTGGCAACTGACGCAGGACCTGCGCCAGGGCATCATGCCCCATTTTCGCAGCTCAACCAGCGCAGGATGCATAGCTTGTGAGTTTTATTTTTCGACCCGAAGACACAGTATTTTTACCACTCACCCTTCCCTCTCCCGTCCGCCACGGCGGAGGAGAGGGTAACATTTATTCACTGCTTAACGTTTAATATTTTTCTCAACACCCTGTAATCCCCGCTTCTGAGCGTAATTTTCTCTTTATCAAAATATTCTAAAAGTTCAATTGCAAACTTTCTTCCACATCCAAGGATATCTCTGAATTCAGCGGCCTTTATCTTGCCTTTTTCAGAGACCCATACAATCAATTTTTCTTTAGCTTCATCTAACTTAGCCTTAGAAATATAACTATTTTCTGTAATCTTTGTAACCATACCTCTTTTTAACAAAAGTTGAAACACCTTTTTAACATCATCTTTCTTATACGAAGGAAACTGCAAAACGTCGTCCAGCTTCAGCGGGTTAAATCCTTCCTTTAAAAATGCAGCCAAGATAGCATCCTCTATCTCTTTCTCAATCCCTTTTGCCTCTGGCTTGTGAAATGGCAGTGATAATATATTTGCTCTTTTAACAACCTTGCCGACGTTTATCAAATCTTTTACTATAGCCTGAATAATATTGCTATCAATTGTTTTCAATCCGCTCCGCACTAAACTATTTTCATCAATACCTATATCTCCAGACATTTCAAGATGATACTTTTGTATAACATTTACAATAAGTTGCTCAATTTCCTTAATTTTGTCCTTTAAGACCAACCGCTCGCCAATCTGCACAATCCATTCTTCATCCATTCCTATGGGTGTAATGAGTTCTTTAAGTTTTTTCTCAGAAACATTCAGCATAAGTCTTATCGTGCGGCTATCAACGGATGAGGAGACTGTATCTGACAAAATAGTTTTTAAAATCCTTATTAAGTCTTGACTGTCCAAGACCTCATATCTTTTTATATCACTTGCCTTTCTTTTAATTGCGAAAGGAAGCAGCACCCTTCCGCCACCGACTGTAGCATTTATAGCAGGGTCTCTTAATATAAACCTATCCCCTCTCATCATAACCTTTGGCTCTTTGAGCCTTATCTGGCCAAATACCTTTGTACCAGGGATAGCCTCACTCATGTCAACAAACACAACCTTTGCAATAGTTTCGCTTGTTAAATGGTGAAGTTTAAGCATTGAATAATTCTTTATCGGTTTGTGGACAGATTTCACATCTGTCCCCACCGGCAGAAACTCGAACGATACATCAACAATGCTGCTAAGCATATTTAAATCAGTAGAAACAAGCATATCTCCACGCTTAATGTCTGTATGAGATATGCCGCTAAGATTCATGGCAGCCCTCTGGCCGGCGTTTATTATATTTACTTCTTTGGAGTGGCTCTGCATACCTCGTATCTTTACTTTTTTCTGGGTAATTATTTTTTTTGAAATAATTGCGGCATCTGCATTTTTTTGGATACTGCCCGAGCCAACTGTGCCAGTAACAACTGTGCCAAAACCCTTTATGGAAAATGAGCGGTCAATCGGAAGTCGGAAAAAACCGCCCTCAGGTTTTGATAAAACCTTCTGAGCCTCTGTTGATATAAGTTTTTTGAGGTTATCTATGCCGAATCCTGTGGCAGATGACACTGGAACTATGGGCGAATCTTTCAGACAAGTGCCATGAATCAATTCTTTTACATCAGCAGTAACTTTGTTTACCTGTCTCTCATCCACCAGGTCGCTCTTTGTAATCACAAATATGCCGTTGCTTATTCCAAGCAGATGCATTATGTCAAGATGCTCTCTTGTCTGAGGCATGACCCCATCATCAGCTGCCACAACAAATAAAACAAGGTCAATACCTGTAGCGCCTGCCAGCATATTTTTTATAAACCGCTCATGGCCGGGGACATCTACAATACCAACCCTTGTAAATCCCCCCTTCCCCCCTTTGGGGACAGATTTCAAATCTGTCCCCATGGGCGAGGGGGGATTTGGCAGATCAAAATACGCAAACCCCAGGTCAATGGATATACCACGCTCCTTCTCTTCTTTAAGGCGATCGGTTTCGATGCCGGTAAGCGCCTTTATGAGGCTAGTCTTGCCGTGGTCTATGTGTCCTGCTGTTCCGATGATGAAAGGCATAAATAGGTCAAGGTTAAGGCTCAGGTTTAGGTTAAGAACTTCTAAACCTCAGCCTCAACCTAAACCTCAACCTGTCTTTTTTATTCTACCAATGGTTCAACTGCGTCAAGCGGCAGTCTCAATATCCGTTTGAATATTCCCCAGACCCCTTCTCCGAGGGCCCTAATTGGTATAGCCTCTACATCTGGATTTTTTATTGGACCTTTTATTGTGTAATACATGCTTATAACGCTTTTCTCTTTTCCGCCGATAATCCAACCTGCAAGGGGAATCTTAGTCACAATCTTGTCTACAGTAACAAAGGGATGAAGGCCCAGCTTTGCATCAATAGTCGTGTCTGTAATATTAGCTGTTCCTATCATTGACATCCTCATGGAATCACTCTCGAGCAACAGATTTTCTGTTGAGATAATTCCATCCTTTATTTGAAAATTTCCAGTTAAAGTTCTGTAAGGAAGGCCTTCCCTGAAAAGTTCATCTATAGATATAATATTTACAATAGAGAAGATTTTGCTCAACCATACAAACTTCCACAGTCTACCCTTCTTTGCACTGACCTCGCATTTCCCATCAATCCTGCGCGTAATTACCTCCTCACCCTTTCTTGCAACTAATTCTACTTTCATACCAGCCTCGCCAGCCAATATATTCTCCCTTGCGCCAGCCTCATTTATAAACGACTCTAATTCCACCTTTGAGGCATCAAGATTTAACCTCCATAGAAAAGCATCCCCTTGCTCTCTTGAATATATAAAATTACTTAACACCTTGCCATCGTTATTTATAAATGTAGCTTTGATTAAGATAGTATCAGGTTTCAATAATATATCACTCTGGAATGATTCAATATGAAAATCCCTTATCTTTGCGCTTTTTACTGAGAGCTTCCCTTTGCCAATAAGACGCATATCCGTTCCTTTGGTTTCCTTCCTGCTAAGATAAATATCTTCGCTATCGAGATACGGTGAGATAATATCAAAACCTATGTTGGCAGAACTTATATCAGGTATATTTATAGCGCCTGAGAAGTCAGATAAACCTATCTTAAAGCTATCTATAACTACTGTTGCAGATCTCCCATAAAACCTTGCAGTCATATCTACATTTGACATCCTCTTGGGTAACATCTCTGTCTCAAACAGTCCATTCTTTAAAGCAATATTTCCCTTAAGTTTCAAAGGATTTTTGCTGCCCTTTCTATCTATCTCTAAATTAGTTGATATTTTACCGGCAAGTGAAGCAAGTAGGAATCTCTTTTCAAAATAAGGAGTAAGACTGCTGATATCGCCAACATCTGTATCTGATGCCATTATATTGAGCTTATAAGAAAAATCTTCATTAGATTTAATCATGCCATTCATATTCACTTCTGATGCGCCTAATTTTAACTTTGCTGTTTCAATAAATATGTTGCTTGCCTTTGCCACAAATTTTGCATCAATAGCTGCATTAAAACCCTTTTTCTTTTGGAGCCATGGCAAATAAGTAATATCTACTGATGTGGCATCCAAAGAGGCTGATAAATTCAGCTCAGCATCCTTACTTGTGTCTTCTCTGCCAATCTGTCCTGAAATGCCAAAAACCAGAGAAGAAATGCCATTAGCAGTCATCTTTTCCATATCTTCCTTAAACAGCATTTTCTTATAAGACCACCTTTTAAACTCATCCAGCAGCTCACTTGCATCCATCAAAGTATACCCCTTAAGATTAACTGAAGGCGCGTTAAGAATCTCATTTATATTGCCTTCTAATTTTTCCAAAACGCTTTTTCCATACCTTCCAGTTATTCCATGCAGAGTTAGATTGCCCTCCCGCCATCTGACTTTGCCATTTACAGATGAAAAGGTCTGTGCAAAGCCTTCGTGTGCAAATTCAGCGTCCTTTATTTCCGTTGAAAAAAACAAAGAGTCAGGAGTTTGATAATGAGTCAGTTGTCTTATATCTTTTGTATTGCCGGTAATTTTGAAATCTGACAGTTTTATTTCACCGCTATGGAAAGAGGTTTGGTTTAACCTTTGCCTCATAGCATCTGGCAGCAAAGAAACAAAGAATTGTTCCCTAATAGTAGCAAGTGGTATAGGCGAGGTGTCGAGGGTGATAGTCACTTTTTCCTTACTGCCTTTTTTCCTATCGAATGTAAGATTTCCAGCTATTGCAAATTCAGGCATATGAATCTCTATCTTTGAAAAACCTATATTCAAGAAGTCTCCACTGTATGAAACATCGATATGGGCAATCCCTTTTTGAGAGAATACTGGCCTTTCAAATAAGACAGGTATTGAAACTGTAAATTCATTGTAAGTCGCCACACCTCTTATATCTATCTTCCCGAATGTATTTTCACTATTGGAACTACTATCGGATAATAAGGGCTTTATATATATTTTATAATTTAAAGACACATCAAAATCACCTGTCAATCCCTCCTTAGAAACAAAGGCTCTGAAATACGGCAATGCCTGTCTGATATGTAATCTTCTAACTTCAATCATCCCATCAATATAATGAAATATATCTTTTGTCTCACCTGAAAATTTTATCTTTGAAGATGGCAGTAGCTTTGCTGTTCCCGAATAATTGAAATCAGCTATCCCTTTGGGAGTGAGTGTGGCATCCACTTCAGATAGTTCATATCTTGCCTTACCAGGCAAAAATTCGTCCAAAAAATTTATCTTTCCTGTTTTAATTCTTACCCTTTTTAAAGACAAGGGAATACGCGGCTCTTTCAAAATCTTCAACATATTAAGGCCACCATCCCCTTCTCTTATGACATATACTTCTGGCGTCACAATTATCAGGCTTTTAACCTCAAATTTCCTATTAAACAAGAGCGTCCTCAGAACAAGGCTTGCCTTTACAGTCTTGGCCTTTAAGATGGTATTGTTATCTTTTCTGATATCAAGATTGGTTAGCGATATGTGCGGATATGGGAGGATAGTAAGCGTGAGGGCTTCAAGCTCAATACCGGCATGAATAGCATCTTCCACAAAAGGAATTATAAAATCCTTATGTTTTGTTAAATCAAACGGGGTAAAAAGATAGTAAGAAGATACGGCAACAAATATAAGGGTTATTAAGGTAAGATAAAGAAGCTTTCGTGTTTGAGCCCTCACTACCAAAGTTGAGCGCTCCTTAAAAAATTAGAAATGAGAAGGCAACAATCGTTCGAGTTGAAAGAAGAGGGCTTACTCCCTGGAGAGATATATATCTCCAAAAAAACTCTCTGCGCCACTTTTTGTGTTGTCAGAGTCAATCATCAAGGCTACACTTCCCACCATTGGCGGCTCTTCGCCAAACAGCCTTTTGTAATCTTCGTAAACATTCTGCTTTTCAACAAACCATTTTCCAAGCCCATTTGTCCCGCTTCTAATGACAACATATTTGATATTAGATAATTTTGAGTTTGTTACTTCACTTCCGACAGGCGCACTTGTATCCCATATATAGCCCACCAACCTGCTGTTTATTTGTGACGGGAATTTTGGAAATATAACATATATCTGGGCAGCCTGGTCATCAAAACCCTTTTTTCTAACATCAGCCCCTGTCGGGATATTAGTCACCTTCCACTTCCAGTTAATATATGGCGTTTCTTTTATATCCACATCTATCTTTTTATATAAGGCTGTTGATGTTTCCTTGCTCTTCAGGTGAAGAACATCTTGCCCGGAATCGTCAGCGACAATTTCGATATCTGCCCTCCCTTTCCATTCCTTAAGCTCCCACTCTGAAGGAAGCGTCTTTTCTTTAAGACTACTAAACAGGGCTACTATCAGAACATTATTTTGCGCAGTGGTTATAGAATATACAGCAAATACACAAACTGCTGTCAGAAAGGACATGCTTAATATTTTACTGAACTTACTCATTATCTGCCTCTTTGATTAATATCAGACAACCTTTTAAAATAATAGCACTATTATAGCCAAACTTTATACTTAATGCAAGAATCTTTTATCCCCCTGTCAGTAACACATAAACTGTCCTCTTTATAGCACATGAATTGTCCTATTGTATGGTTTCCTAAATTTCAAGGAGGAGACCATGAAACGGACAGAGATGTTACAGGAGGTCAGGAAGATGAGATTTCAAGAGAT
>Ga0209212_1004046_pt1 | contig 18578 bp, 20 predicted proteins | sample RifGroC2_FD_183996 | JGI IMG/M metagenome (GOLD analysis project Ga0209212, IMG submission 183996) | Groundwater microbial communities from Rifle, Colorado, USA - Groundwater C2 (SPAdes) (version 2) | ecosystem: Environmental > Aquatic > Deep subsurface > Groundwater | place: Rifle, Colorado...
GATGGGTGTCAACCGGCTTTCCATTTTCCGCCTTATCGTCTCCGCAAGCAGAAAATAAAATACCGATTGTCAGAAATAGCAATCCGAAACCAAATGACTGAAATTTTTTACTCACAGATTCTCCTTGTTTAAAACCGCATACCAATGAACTATTAATAAACATATCAAGTCCCCGTGCAAAATGAAAGGGCGTCCCGCGAGAACGCCCCGACTACAAAAATTTACTCTTTTTCCAATTTAAGCAAGGGAATTAAAAACCAGCATAGAAGCGTAAAAACCGAACCGATTATGACAAGAGCTGCAAACGGAACGCCGTTATCATACATTCGCGCCCCGATTATGGCCGCGGGCTTACCCGCGAGATTATAAATTGATACAAGAAGCGCATAGGCAGTCCCTTCTGCTCCCGCAGGACATAGACGCGCCGCGAGTTCCAGAATCCCAAGCGTCGCAATCATGCTAAAAAATCCTGTCAAACTATACACCCATACAGCGCTCTGGGCGTCCTGCATAAATATAAGGCCGAAAGACGAGAGTGCGCTAAGCCCAATTGTCATATTTAAAAGCGTTCTTCTATATATTCTGGAACATACAATCCCAAATACCGCCGCCCCAATGCCGCTTGCGACCGAACCAATCGCGTCAAGCGTCCCCATAAATTCCGGGTCGAACTTCAATACATCGCGCAGATAAAAAAGAAGCGGCGGAGTCGGACTGAAACGAAAAAATGCGATAAAGACAACTACCGCCAGAAACTGCTTGGATCTCGCCGCAGTCCAAAGCGCCTTACTGCTTTTGCGCAAAGATATTTCATTCTGGTTCGCTTTTTCTTCACGAATAAAAAAATATGTGGCGAGGAGCCCCGTGAGCGGGACAAGGACGTTTAGACGAAACACCGCTCCAAGATTTGATCGCTTGGCAAAAATTCCTCCAAGGTAATACATTCCCGCGCCGCCAAGTCCTGCGGCCGTCCACTGGGCGGCCTGCAAAACTCCGGTTTTCTTGCGCGCCGAACCCTCAATCACCATCATCTTATCGGTAAGAACATCCGAAAACGCGATACACAAGGAAACCATAAAAATTCCGCCAATAAGCGTCAAAGTGGTATATGATTCCATGGATGACAGGGTAAAAAGAACAGTAGCCGCAAGTGCGTAGCATAAGAAAAAGTAGTTCCGCAGTTGAGATCCGAAGAGTGGAAAACTATCCGCAATAATTCCCCAGGCTGGCTTTATAGTCCAGGGTAGAAGGATAATCGTTCCAATATACGCGATTCTTTCGGCAGATAGGCCAAGCGTTTCTTTAAGATATAATCCAAACGCAAGATCATAAATGCCTGGATTGCCTCCGTAAATCTGGATGAGATAAAAAAGCGACATCAGAAAAATCAGGCGCTTCATCTTATTCCTTAGTCAAAAAACTAATCCATTTGTTGCATACAAATATAACGATGTCAATTAAAAAGCCCCGATATGCAATCGGAGCGTGCGTCTAATAATCTGAAACATTGGGGGGTTTATTTGCATTTTTCGAAAAATAAGGGATCTCGATGAAAAATATCCCCCAAAAACCGCTCTCCACTTATATGCAAATAAAGGTGCGTCCATTCATGACGAAGTGCTTTTATAGTAAAATCGTCTTTCCGTATAAACATGGAGCGAAGATCGACAAAGCGATCCACCCATTCTCCAAAAATAAATATTCTTTCCGACGGAACTATAACAATTGGCCTTTGAAAAAGTTCTCCTTCAAACAGAAATAATCTTGCGCCTATGCATCGCTTGAACTCTTTAGACGCGTCATCCGCCACACGAAACATATAAACCCACTCTTTCTCGCTTATAGTGCCTCCAGTCATATTGTAAATTTTCATCCCAGGAAGGTGCGTGCGAAATTCAGAATCCTCACGTGGCTGATAGCGAAAAAACGCCCAACTCTGTAAAATGAAGAGAATCAACAAAAGTATAAAACCAAACTGCATAAATTTGCGCATATAAATTTCCAAGGAACTGCTGATTTCATATTACCTCATTTGCCCAAAATTTTGAAATAAGATATGATAACACAAATTCATATGCAGGATCTGAAATTTCTACACGCTTTCAATTCCATTCCCGGCATCGGGCCGGTTGCTTTGCGCGCACTCAAAGACCATTTTGGGAGTTATGATGCGGCCTGGTGCGCGGATGAGGCCGCGCTGGCCTCATCCCCCATCACACCCCAAGCCCTGCAATCCATTCTTTGGAAACGCCCATCCCTGCATCCGGATAAAGAATTGGGAGCTTTAATCCGTGAAGGTGTTTGGGCCGTCCATGAAGATGACCCAAATTATCCTCCGCTTTTGAAAGAAATACCTAGTTCTCCGGCAATCATCTATGGAAAAGGCGATGTCTCGCTCCTGAACACCAGATCCATTGCCGTGGTTGGCACCCGAAAACCAACCCACTACGGACTTGAAGCAACTGAAAAAATAACCCAGCGCCTTGCTGAATTTTTAACGATTGTGAGCGGACTTGCCACGGGCATTGATGGACGGGCGCACGAAGCAACGCTGGATGCAAAAGGCAAAACTATCGCGGTTCTTGGTTCGGGCCTGGATCAAAATTCAATATTTCCACCCCAGCACCGGGGCCTGGCGCGAAGAATTGTGGATGCGGGAGGCGCAGTGATTTCCGAATATCCCCCCGGAACACCGGCGCTTAAAGAACACTTTCCCCAACGGAACCGAATTGTATCGGGCCTTTCCTGCGGCGTACTTGTGATTGAGGCGCCGGAACGATCCGGCGCGCTAATTACCGCGCGGCTGGCTCTGGAACAAAACCGGGATGTATTTGCGCTTCCCGGATCCATATTTTCACTTTACTCCCGCGGGCCGCTGGCACTTATAAAAGATGGGGCTAAATGTGTATCATCGGCCGAGGATATTTTAGAAGAACTTGGAATAGAGTATAATAAGGAGAGGGCGGAAAAATTCACGGCAGGGCTTGGTGAAAAAGAAAAATTAATTTTTGAAATGCTCGAAAGTCCTCTGGGCGTGGACGCGATCAAAGCCGGCACAAATTTAGAAACTCCCGCGATCATCGCAACCCTATCCATGCTGGAATTAAAAGGACTAGTGCGAAATATAGGAGGAGATACTTATCAAAAAATATAGATGGCAAAAAACCTTGTAATCGTTGAAAGCCCCACCAAAGCCCGGACCATCTCCCGTTTCCTCGGGAGCGATTTTATTGTGGAGTCAAGTTATGGCCACGTACGTGATCTGCCCAAATCCAATCTTGGAATTGATGTCGAAAAAAACTTTGAGCCGCACTACATAATCCCGTTAAAAAGCAGGAAAAACGTCAATAAACTTAAAAAGGAAGCAAAAACCGCAAAAAAAATAATTCTGGCAACCGACGAAGACCGCGAAGGAGAAGCTATCGCCTGGCACCTGCTTAGCGCACTCGGCCTGGAAGATAAGCCGGGAGATCAGATTGAACGCATAGTTTTTCACGAGATTACCAAGCACGCCATTGAAGATGCGCTTAAAAATCCTCGTGATATTGACCTAAAACAGGTGAATGCCCAGCAGGCGCGCAGAATTCTTGATCGTTTGGTTGGTTATAAACTCTCGCCGTTTCTGTGGAAAAAAATGTACCGCGGGCTTTCGGCCGGACGGGTGCAATCGGTGGCGGTGCGGATAATCGTGAAACGGGAACGGGAAATAGAGAAGTTCAAAGCGCAGGAATACTGGTCTATCGTCGCTTCGCTCCTCAAAACACGAACAGCACGGATAGAGAACCAACAGCACAAACAGCAATTTGAGGCGAATTTAATAAAAATAGGGGATAAGACGCTTGATAAATTTGATATCGCCAACGCAGAGGATGCAGAAAAAATCATGAAAAATCTTGAGGGCGCTAAGTGGACCATAGAGAATGTTGAAAAAAAAGCCATATCCAAAAATCCGCTTCCTCCATACATGACCTCAACTCTTCAACAAGACGCATTCCGGCGGCTCGGGTTTTCTTCCAAACAAACCATGATGTTCGCCCAACAACTCTACGAAGGAGTGGAACTCGGAGAAGAAGGCGCAACCGGACTCATTACCTATATGCGCACGGACTCTTTAAACCTTTCCGAGGATTCTTTGCAAGATGCGGCGTCCTTTATTAAAAAAGAGGCGGGCGATCGCTACGCCCTTCCCTCTCCGCGCCGTTTTAAAACAACTTCCAAAGGCGCGCAAGAAGCGCATGAAGCCATCCGGCCGACTGATCCGGCGCGCGCGCCGGAATCCATAAAACAGTTTTTAGACCAGCGCCAATTCCGGCTTTATGACTTGATTTGGCGGCGCTTTATCGCATCGCAAATGCCAGCGGCAATATTCGACAGCACAGCTGTCGATATTGCCGCAACAACCAGCAACCGGCAACCAGTAGCCAGCTACTATACGTTCCGCGCGAACGGACAAGTTATGAAATTTGACGGATTTTTGAAAATATACCCGATGAAATTTTCCGAAGCCGAACTTCCAGAACTTGCCAAAGACGACGCACTGGAATGCCAGGAGATAAAACCTCTCCAGCATTTTACCCAGCCCCCGCCGCGGTTTTCCGAAGCAACTCTGGTAAAAATCTTGGAAAAAAACGGAATTGGACGCCCGTCCACTTATGCTCCGATTATCTCCACAATTCTGGCACGAAAATATGTGGAACGCCACGAGCGCCGATATCTTAAGCCAACCGAGGTTGGATTTTTAGTAAACGACATGCTAGTTGAACATTTTCCAGAGATTGTGGACATTCAATTCACCGCCAAAATGGAAGAAGAGCTGGATGAAATCGCCGAAGGAAAAATGGAATGGCAACCGGTTATCCGCGAATTTTATGAGCCGTTTGCCAAGCACTTAGAATCAAAATATGAGGAGGTAAAAAAGCACGAAATCACCGAAACCACAGACGAAGTATGCGAAAAATGCGGCAAGCCCATGGTGGTAAAATTGGGGCGTTTTGGAAAGTTTTTGGCCTGTTCCGGTTTCCCGGAATGCAAAACCACCAAAACCCTCAAACAAGAACCTCAAACCATCGGCATGAAATGCCCCAAATGCGTTGAAGGTGATGTTATCATGCGCCGCACAAAACGGGGTAAAGTATTTTTCGGGTGTTCGCGCTATCCCAACTGCGATTTTGCGTCTTGGACTAATCCCCTAAACGCAGAAGAAAAAACAGATTGAAAATAACGCCCGCGAAGGCGTTTTTTTCTACTGGCAAAAAGTATAAATTATGTCTAAAATTCAGATATGACCGCCCAAACACTCTTAGAAAAAATCAAACTGCAAACGCGGCCGGAGGATGAATTAGCGCTGATCAAACGCGCCTACGAATTTGCCGCCAAAGCCCACCAAGGACAAACGCGAAAATCCGGCGAACCATATATCACACATCCTCTGGCAACCGCATCTGAACTCGTTGATATGCGTCTTGACTCCCCCACCATTGCCGCCGCGCTCCTGCACGACGTATGCGAAGATACGTGCCACTCGATTGAAGACATACGCAAAGAATTCGGAGACGAGATTGCGTTTCTAGTTCAAGGAGTTACCAAACTGGATAAAATAAGATACCGCGGCACCGAGCGCTCGGCCGAAAGTTTACGCAAAATGTTTCTGGCCATCGGTGAAGATGTCCGCGTAGTGCTCCTGAAACTCGTAGATCGTTTTCATAACATGAAAACGCTCGGCTCTCTTCCACCTGAAAAACAAAAACGAATTGCTCTGGAAACCCTTGAAATTTACGCGCCACTTGCCTACCGCCTGGGCATGGCAGAACTTTCCGGTCGTCTGGAGGATCTGGCCTTCCCTTATGTTTATCCGACCGAATACGAATGGCTCATGCGGGAGACCAAAGAAACCTACGCGATATGGGAGCGCTACACCGCGTCCATCAAACCGACTTTAGCTGAAGAACTTATCAAGGAAAAAATTCCTTTTTTAGAAATAAACGCGCGCGCCAAGCATTATTATTCGCTCTACAAAAAACTTCTGCGTTATGGCATGGACGTAGGAAAAATTACGGATATAGTGGCGCTGCGCATAATCGTACCCACAATTGAGGATTGCTATGCGACACTGGGCGTTATTCATAAACTCTGGAAACCCCTGCCCGGACGCATCAAGGACTATATTGCGCTCCCCAAGCCCAACGGCTACCGCTCGCTTCATACCACAGTCATTGGCCCGGAAAACCGCCAAATTGAAATACAAATGCGCACCCCTGAAATGCATGAAGAAGCCGAATATGGCATTGCCGCGCACTGGGCATATTCGGAAATGAAACGGCGCGACACCAAAGCGTACGCCCAAAACCGCTCCTCGCTTGCCGACCTAAAACATTTTTCCTGGATCGAACAGATTCGCGAGTGGCAGAAGGAGTTCAAAAATCCGGAAGAATTTTTAGAGGCGCTAAAAATTGATTTTTTCAAAAACCGTATTTTTGTCCTGACACCCAAAGGAGATGCTTTTGACCTGCCGGAGGACTCCACGCCGATTGATTTTGCCTATCATGTACATACCGACATCGGCAACACGGCGGTGGGCGCCAAAGTAAACGGAAAAATGGTTGCCCTGGATCATGTGCTGAAAAACGGGGACGTGGTAGAGATATTAAAGCAAAAAAATAAAAAACCGAGCCGCGATTGGCTCAAAATCGTCAAAAGCGCGCAGGCGCGCAAGCACATAAGCACATTCCTGAAACATTCCGAAGAGGATAAAAAATTTGAGAAACGAGAAGGGGAGACCGTAGAGTTTAATCTCATGATCCGTGATCGCGTGGGGCTCCTGCGTGATGTTACCCACCTGCTAGCCAGACACAAAATCAACATTAAAAAAGTGGACACTGACACTAAAAATCAAAAATGGGCGTCACTCATGATTCACGCCCAGAAGTTCAAAAATAAAACCGAAGTGGAAAAAATGATGGTGAGATTAAAAGGTATAAAAGGAGTGGAGGATGTAAGTTATAAATTACTGTAACTCGCTAATGCGGCTTCTCGGGTATTTCCTATTTTAGACACGTCTCGGCCGTTCCTGCGGTGGCCTCGCTAAAGGTCGGACAAATTTTTGCGCCTCGCGCAAACCAAGCAAATTTGTCCTCCCATTGTCTAAAATAGAAAATACCCTCAGCCGCAACGCTCGTTTAAACATTTTGTTTGTGATAGCGCTTTGCGCCTATTTATTATTCAAACAAAAAATCGGCCCGAGAGAAGAACCGAAATTTTAAATAGTCATGGGTTCATGCATCCGCCGCCATGGCACTTTACGCCTTTTATCGAGCTCCTGCCGCGCCGTTTCCATTTCTTTAAGAATCCGTGCGATAGTTTGTTTCCCTTCAAATGATGCAGCCCAATCGCCAGCTTTTTTTGCTATATCTTCGGTGGAAATTTTATTCATCATGACAATACTCCGAAAGATCTATTTCTAGATTATACCTCACGGATCAACTTATCAAGTATGCCTCTTAGTTCCTCATCCGAGTAAAACTCCACCACAATTTTTCCGCGCTCCCCAAGTTTTTCCAAACGCACGCGAGTACCCAAACGCTCCTGCAATTCATTTTGCCAGCGGCGCAAATCCGGATCCTGCACGGCTGAAGCGCGTTTGCGCGGAGTAAATGCTTTGCCAGATACATGCCGCGCCCGATTTTCCGCCTCGCGCACATTCAGGCGATCCAGCAAAATCGCATTATATACTTCAAATTGTTTGGTCTGATCATCCCCGGCAATTAAAACCGCACGCGCGTGGCCCTCGGTAATTTTACCTTCATGCAATCCTTGCTGGATATCAACGGGCAGGGTTAAGAGCCGCAGAGTGTTAGCCACGGTTTCACGCGATTTGCCGATACGCCCGGCAATTTCTTTTTGCATTAGGTGAAACTCGTCAACCAATTGCTTGAATGCCCGCGCGCGCTCCATGGGATTTAAATCCTCGCGCTGGACATTTTCAATCAAAGCCAGTTCCAATTTCAGTCGATCATCCGGCACGCCACGCCTAATCACCGCGGGAATTTGTGAAAGTCCAGCCAGCCCCGCCGCCCGCCATCTCCTTTCTCCGGCAATCAACTGATACCGCACATCCAGTCCGGTTTGCGTTTCAATCTCACGCTTGGAAACCAAAATCGGCTGCAATAATCCATGCTCGCGAATAGAGGATGCCAAATCCTTTAACGAGGCCTCATTAAATTCCCGGCGCGGCTGAAAAGGATTGGATTCAATCTTATCTATTTCAATCCAAAAAACCGAATCGGATTTTTTCGGCTGAAAATTGTCGTGAAAAGTCGGGCGGGCCGATGTACCCAAATTTGCCAGCGGCGAATTTACATCCTCGCTGGCCGCGCTTGATTGAACGGGCGCCGGAGTTTCCGGCTCATCATTCGGAACATCCAAACTTGCCGGAATTTCTTCCGGCTCCCTATCGGGAATTAAGGATTCAAGACCCCTTCCTAATGGCTCTGCCATAGTATAGAAGCAAAAATATACGCAAGGAACTTACGCAAGACAAATACGCAAGTTTTGCGTTTAAGGTTGCGCACCCGTAGCGTTTTATTTTGCCTCTAATCACTTAAACTTTTCTTATTCCCTCCAACCTCAATATCTCCTCCGCTAACTGCCTATACGCTTTGGCGCCATGCGAGTATGGATCATATTGCAATATCGTTTTCCCAAAAGAAGGCGCTTCGGCCAAACTTATATTTCGCGGAATTACGGCCTCAAACACATACCCGGGGAATTTGCGGCGGATTTCTTTGGCCACCGCGCGATGCAAACGCGATTTGCGATCATACATCGTAAGTAATGCCCCCAAAATAGCAATACGGGTTTTCAAATTGGAATTAACAAGCTGTATAGTGCGGAGCAGATCGGCAAGACCCTCTAGGGCGTAATATTCGCACTGCACCGGAATGACAACCTTTTGCGAGGCGGTAAGCGCATTTATGGTCAAAAGACCTAAACTGGGAGGAGAATCAATTATCATGAAATCATATTTACGGCGCAACGGCTCAAGTATTTCCTTTAGTTTATACTCTCGGCTCCGCATGTCAACCAGTTCCACCGTGGCTCCGGCCAACGCCGGAGATGCGGGCAAAATATCAACTGCCAAAATTCCGGTTTTTTTTACAACATCCCCGGCAGGAATTTTACCGATCAACGCATGATAAATGCTTTTCTCAATTTTTCTAGGATTCAATCCGAGGCCCGACGTGGTATTTGCCTGCGGATCAAAATCAACGAGCAGCACTTTTTTGCCGAGAGCTGCTAAAAAAACACTCAAATTTTGGGCAGAAGTGGATTTTCCAACCCCGCCTTTTTGATTACAAAGCGTAATGATTCTTGCCATACTAAAATTAAATTTAACCCGAGACAAGATGGGCGAGGAGAGATTTGAACTCTCAAGTCCTTGCGGACAATGGATTTTGCCTGCCCCGCACCAATTTTATATCAAACTAAATAATGCACAAATCATTAACCGAAGGCGTTACCACGACACTTCACCATACATACCACGAAAATAGAATCACAATTGGTGCGGGGAGTCCATGCGCGCCCCGCACTAAATTTTGCCGAAAATGCCGCGGGAGAGATTTGAACTCTCAAGTCCTTGCGGACAATGGATTTTGAGTCCATCGCGTATGCCGTTCCGCCACCGCGGCAAAATTAGTGCGGGGTAAATATGCCGTTCCGCCACTCGCCCTTAATTTTCTTTCTTATTATATCCCGCGGATGGAAAAATTTCAATTAAAAATTAACATTGACTTCTAGATGAAAATACGCTACCACTTAGCATAAGTACGTTAACAAAATAAGGATGGCCTGATGAATACTGTAATCCGAGATGGAATTTGGCACTGGCGTGAATTTATGATACCGCAAGTGAATGATCAGTTTATCGTCCGGGTGGAACAAGGCGCCGGCGATACGCCACTTCTCCGCGCGCACCGTCTTGAAGAATTTTTCCAGCAAAGATTCGGAGTCCGGATCGTAATATATCTCCTGCTTGAAGGTAAAAATCCAACTGGGTCATTCAAGGATCGCGGCATGGAATTTGCCATTGCCTGCGCGCTTCAGGATGGATTCCGCTCCTTTGCCGTTGCCTCAACCGGAAATACTTCAGCTTCCGTCGTGGCCCATGCGGCCAAAGCTGGAGCAAAAGATTGCATCGTTATTGTCCCGGAAGATATTGCCGAGGGAAAAATGACCCAGCTCTATCCATTCGGTCCGACCATCCGCGTGGTCTCCGGATCGTTTGACGACGCATATGGACACCATCTCAAAGAGCTTGTTTCAAAAAACCCCGAACTTAAAATCATGAACTCATCCAATCCTGACAGGTTGGAAGGACAAAAAACCGCCGCCTATGAAATTGTAAGCAAATTAAAACGGGCTCCGGACTATCACTTTCTTCCCGTGGGAAATGCCGGAAATATAACCGCCTACTGGCGCGGATACAAAGAGTGCTATAAAAACGGACCAATTGCCCTTTCCTTACCCAAAATGATCGGAGCGCAAGCCGAAGGAGCAGCTCCCTTAGTTTATGGTGGCATTATTGAACATCCGAAAACAGTTGCCTCGGCAATCAAGATCGGTAACCCGGTACACAGGGACAACGCGCTTCGAGCTGCTCGAGAATCCGGCGGAGGAATTTTTGCGGTGAATGACTCACGAATCCTCGGCGCCCAAAAATTCTTAGTGGATCAAGAAACCGTATGGGTGGAGCCGGCATCCGCGGCGCCCATAGCGCTCTTGCTGAAAACCGCTGAAAAGCACCTTATATCTTTCAAAGAAGATGATATGGTTGTCTGCACTCTAACCGGCGCCGGATGGAAAGATCCAGATGCCGCCAAAAAGATGAGGAGAGGGCATTGAGCCGAAGCAGCCATGATTTTGATTTTCGCTACGCCGAACTTCCATGCGGCCGCAAAACTTGCATCCCGAATGCACTCAAAAACTGCCCTCACTACCGGATGTGCGATTTGCTCAAAATAAAACAACCACCGGAAAAACCGAGGGTTAACCACCGCGAAATCAAAAAACTTATCTGTTAATCAAGCCCGTTTCGGGCTTTTTTAATTTTTTCCCAGAGATTATGAACAATCCAAGCGGTAATAATTCCGATAACCGCACCACCCAAAATATCCAAGGGCCAGTGCACTCCGGCGGCCACCCGCGCCGCACCCATTAAAACCGCCAATACAAAAAATACCCCTCCGGTTTTCGGATAATAGTAATAAACGGCCAAGGCAAGTGCAAACGCAAAAGACGCATGCCCGGAAGGGAAAGACGAACTACTTACATGGGGCAGAAGCTGCGTTACATAAATCTGGCTTTTTACCAATATTTCCGGCGGAGTATCAAACGGCCGCGGACGATAATATAAAATCCGCATCAATTCCGTTAGCAAAAACCGCGCGATAAGAGACGACAGCAACGCGGTAATAAACAATTCTTTGTTCTTTTGCCAAAACCTGTAAAATCCTGAAAATAAATAGGAAATGGCCGGAAAGAGCAATACGCCAGCTATCATAAAATAAAGAAGCCAGCTGGCTGAAAATATTATAGCCCCATCCAGGAATAAATTTACTCCCGCCCAAAAATTAATCAGGCGAAAAAGTTCTAAATCCAGTGAAATCATTTTTTGGATAAAGTTACTAAATTTTTAAAAAGCATTATGACTGTCAAGGGTCCCACACCTCCCGGAACCGGAGTAATATAGGAACACTTGGCAGAAACTGAATCAAAATCAGCGTCGCCAACCAATTTTTTTATCCCGAGCCCGGTCGAGGGACCTTCCGACTCCGAAGTTCCGGCATCTATTAAAACGACTCCGTCTTTGACCATGTTTCCGGTAATAAAACCCGGCTTGCCGATTCCAGAAATTATAATATCCGCTTGGCGCAAAAATTCTTCCGGATGCCGAGTGGCGCTGCGTATAACGCTAAACGTCGCCTTTTCATTAAGTAGCCATAGTGCTGTTGGCTTTCCCACTAAATTTCCCGCACCCAAAATTACAATATACTTGTTTTTATAATCAATTCCGTATTCCTCAAAAAGCGCTTTTATGGCGCCCGCAACCGGGGGCATGATCGGGCTTTTGCCTACGGAAAAATTTCCAACTGCGCGCGCCGAAAGCACATCCGCGTCTTTTTCCGGAGGCACGGAATTCAAAATATATTGGGTATTGATGTGTCCCGGTAAAGGCAGTTGTATAATAACTGCGGAGTTTCGCTTCTCGTGTACAATTTCAGAAATGCGCTTGCGCAGTTCATTGGTGGTAATTTCCGCGGGGAACGGATACACACGAGTATCAATTCCAACGTCGTCTGCGGCTTTCCGCTTTTGCGCGATGAAAGATTTTACCGCAGGATTCCCGCCAACAACCACGATCCCCAACCTAAATTTTTCGGTCATACCAACGACAGTTTCTTTAAGTTCACTTAGGATCTTTCGCGATAATTTTTTGCCGTCAAATAAAATCATATCAATATGTATTGCTCGTACGCCGTCGAATATCATAAATAAAAATAATCCGTTCTTTGGAAAGAAGGTTGTACATAAGGCGATAATTTCCGGCGCGTCTTCGCCAACGATTACTTTCTCCGCCCAGCTTTACAATATCACCAAAATACGGATTCTCCTCCATCTGCTGTATGACTATTTTAATTGCCTCGGCATCATGCGCCGGAATTTTATCCAGATGCTTTCTTGCGACTTTGGTTAAGACGGCGTTCCAACTCATATTTTATCTTTGACCACGAAACATACTCACCACGTTCAATCTCCCGCTCGCCACGCCGTATAACCCACAACTCGCCCCGAGTAGGTTTAACCACGGGAATCCATTTTTTTAATTCGGTGAGTTCCTCATAGTCCTTGCGCGGAATAACCACAAATTCTCCTTTTGGAATAGTAATGACATTCATATTTTCATAATAGCATGGTGCGCAAAATGGGTCAAATAAAATAGGAAGCGCAAGGGCTTCCTAAAAAACTAACTTATAATTGACCGGCAAATCGTGAAACAAATTGCTGCGAACACGCTTCTCACAATACCCATCCAATCATGATGCTGTAATTTTGAATTAGTGGCATAAATCCACGCTTCGCGAAAAGTGTTACAGACACCCATCACAAAACAGAACCACCCCATACATGATACTAAAAATTCAATCGTTCTTCATCGATAGCCGCATCATTTCTTAATCCCCCTAACTTTTTCAAGAACCTTTTTCCATTCTTCATGAGTGTGAGGGTCGTCTTCTGCCACCACTTTATCGAACAACTCCATATTCGCAATATAATCAACGGTAAGGTTTACGCCGTCACTTGTTAAAATCGTCATGCTTCCGGTCATATATTCTCCCTAAAGAACATAGCAGAATCGTAACAAACAAAATGTATAAGTCAAATCCCCGGAACTGGAAATTTTGAGGTAAATCTTTTTACTTCGCCGCTTAATTTTTTAACGAATGAACTGCGGGAGAGTTTTTCGGTAAATCCACGGACTGCCGCAACGCGTTCGGATTTTTCCTCCGGCAACGCTACATGCGAAAATTCCCGCACCACGCCCGCGATAAACCCCGCAACCACCCTCATTTCACGCTCCTTCATGCCGCGACTTGTAACCGCAGGCGTGCCCAAACGTATGCCGGAAGGATAAAACGGCGGCGAAGGATCATTGGGAATAGGGCTTTTGTTTACGCTGATGCGTACTGCCTCCAACGCTTTTTCAATAAATTTTCCCCTACCAGGACCAAACGGCCGCAAATCAATTAACATCAAATGATTATCAGTCCCGCCAGAAATTAAACGGAGTCCTTCTTTTTGGAGAGACGCGGCAAGCGTTTTAGCATTTTTAACCACCTGCACTGCAAATTTTCTAAATTCTGGCTTACCCGCTTCGCGCAAAGCAACTGCAATTGCCGCAATCGTATGCTCATGCGGTCCACCCTGCATACCCGGAAACACGGCACGGTCAATCGCATCCGAAAATTCGGGCTTGGAAAAAATCATGGCCGCGCGCGGACCACACAGGGTCTTATGGGTCGTAGTTGTAACCACATCCGTAAACGGAAATGGCGAAGGATGTTGTCCGCCGATAATTAGTCCTGAAATATGGGAAATATCGACCATGGAAATTGCGCCAACCGATTTAGCAATAACGTGCATTTTTTTAAAATCAATCAGCCGCGGATATGCGGTAAAACCCGAAAGAATAAGTTTGGGCTTGTGCTTTTTGGCAAGACGCGCGATTTCATCATAATCAAGCCGTTCGGTTTTCGAATCCACGCCATAATGAATAAATTTGTATGCCTTGCCGGATAAACTTACCGGAGAGCCATGAGTCAGATGACCGCCATGATCCAGACGAAGCGCCATAATTTTGTCGCCAAAATTCAAAAGACCCGTATATACTTCAATATTAGCCGGACTTCCGGAATAGGGCTGTACATTTACTTTATATCCTCGCGCGCGAAATACATCCAAAGCGCGCTCCTGGCACATACGCTCAACTTTATCCACGGTCTCACATCCTCCATAATAGCGCTTGCCCGGATAATTTTCCGCGTATTTGTCATTCAAAATACTGCCCATGGCCTCCAATACCGCGGAGGAGGCGTAACTTTCCGATGGAATAAGTTCAAGCCCCTCTTTCTGCCTTTTCTCCTCTTCGCGTATGAGATCGTAAATCTCTTTATCTTCTTTTTTCAAGTTTTTATACAACATTGCCATATTTTTCAATTCTAAAACATCTATCATTTATTGTAAAACATCTGTGCGTTTAAATAAAATAACCCCGTGCCGGGGTTTTAATTTTTATTGCAATCCACTAGCTCGGCGGACTGCGAATCAAAGATAAATTTCCATTCGGATTCGTCCAGGGTCATTACGGTATTCTCTTGCACCACGCCACTTAAATATAAAAGCCCGGTCATCTCAACACATGATAATCCCGTTCCATCTGTCTGTCTTAATTTCTCCGTAATGACCAATACTTTATTCCAAACATCGATCAACCTGTTAAGACGGTGGCGCTCGGCGTAGCTCACCGTATAAATTTTTACTCTAATGGTACCGAATTTTGTATTAGGATAAAATAAAAGTTCTCCTTCCAGTTGATAAAACGGATTGTAATCGGCATAAATATTAAATTTAAAACCAAGGCTGTTCATCCCCCATACGCGATTCTTAAGCTCCGGAGACCACTGTTTCCAGCTCCAACCCGGCGCAAAACGCATGGTAACAATTTTTCCATCAACAGGATTGGTTACAAAACTTCCTTCCAGTTTTGTTTGGGAAAGGATTTCGGAAAATTGGAAACTTTTCCCACCCACTTTTATTTCTTGAGCCGATATTCCGCTGGAGCAGAAAAAACCTACAAGAACCACAACCATAAAAAGACGTATTTTTTTCATCTCTCGCTCCCGATTGAAAGTGCTTCTTTGAGGATATCATAAATATGTTTAATCTGTCAAAAAATCGGCATTGCCGGTTACATTATGAAAACCCTCACAACATCTATTCATTAAGGCGTACGGCGAGGAGATTTCTTTTGCAAACGATGGAGGGACGAAATTGCTTGGTTCGCTTCGATCGGAATCGAAACGAAATTTCGTCCGACCCTTAGTGAGTCCGCCGCAGGAGCGGGCGAATCGTGTTTGCAAAGTGAATAGCCGAAACCGCTATAACGAGCGCACTTCCCAATCCTTATGCATCTGCGGTATCATCATTTGCGGATTCCAGGTGCGCTTCACCTCATCAATATCCTGCGACAGTTGATATTTTCCGGCTTCAGCCACATAATCCGCACCCGTTGCCACCGGCTCTACCTCATAAAACACCATCTGCCCGATGCGGCGTCCCACCACCAGTGGAATAGTAAAATACTGGGAATTATTAGTCACCTCCATGGTCCAACGATTAAAATACCCGACATCTCCCCATCCCGCGTCTTTGCAAACCTCCACAAAATTCCTGCCCAGGGATGATCGCGCATACATTTTAGAAACAACTTTATTCCTGCCGCCGATAAATTCTGCGGTGTGCGCAAGCACTGTTTCACCCGGACGCAAAAGAATGATTTTATCTTCCAGCTTGATATTTTTTAAGTGAAGCCCCAATCGTTCGCTTACAGTTTTTGCACTTTCCGCGCTAAACGGTCCCTGCCACACCCGCTTAGTGGATTCCTCATCATACACGTTATGCAGAGTGGCGCGGCTTTCCGGATGGCCTTCGCGCCAAAACCATTCCCCCAGCGCAACGTCGTAGCTGGTGGTCTTTAATTTTCGGTCATCAAAGGGATCAATAACTATATTTCCCTCTTTGAAATGGCGTAAAATTGCGTTTCTAGATAGCAACATAGATCGCTCGCTTATTGGTTTTCGACGTTTTATTTTCTAAGCAATGCTTCGGCCGCTCCGGCGGCGGCCTGCAGGGTCGGACGAATACTCCAGCCTCGGCGGGAGACCAAGCTATTCGCCCTCCCATTGCTTATAAAACAAAACGCCTCAATCAATTTGACTCGTTTAAAAATTTTCTAAATGTAGTGCGCTGATCAAAATGCTCGGCGCAAACGTAATTTACAGAATACCTCAAATTTATATCTGAAACAATAGATTGACAATCCACATGCCCATCTTGGATACAAAAAAGACCCGGATGGGGTCATAATTTCTTATTCTCTTAGTGAATCTGGTTGATGTTTGGACGCCCAGAAAAACATCTCCTCCTCAACACGCGATTGAAGTCCGGCAACCTCTATAAGGCGGGCTAAATTAAGCAGAAGCGTCTTAGCGTGCATAGCAAGAAGCATTCGGCCATCGGCCGATTTCAGAAGATATGAAACTTTCCTCGTCAGTGACTGCTGATCTAATTTCCTCAAAAACCGCCCAAGTTCTCCGGTCGCCTCACTTAACTCAAGATGGATGTGCTTAATCGCAAATTCAAGTTGCAACGCCTCATACTCATGAGACGAAACTTGCGCCTGTGCCCGCGCCGACTCTTCATAGTTTTTTCCGTCAAACGGCCAGCGCTCGGCCACAACTTTACAAAGTTCCGCCAAGGTCATCTCCATCACGTTCTTCATAAGCGCACCTTTCTTTAACGAACTGCTGAGATAATATCAATACAAAAAATAGGTGTCAATGCCCCAATGACTCCCAAAATTTATTCAACGTAGCAACGGAAATGATTCCTGTTCGCAAAATAATTGGCTTTGCTCCGATGCAATCAATCACCGCGGATGGCTGTCCGGTTATTTCGCCGCCATCAATCATTAAATCCGGTTTAATTTTTGACTTAGAAAAACACCCCTTTAACTCAATGATATCTTTTGCCGGCGGTTTGCCTGAAATGTTGGCCGAGGTCTGGGCTAAAGGAAAATCAAGATACGCCATAAGTCCACGTAAAAAATTATGGCCGGGTATCCGCATACCAATAGCATCTTTTTTGCCGGTAAGAATTTTAGGGAGTTTCTCTTTATGACGAAATACTGCCGTAACTTGTCCGGGCCATATTTTTTCCAAAAATTTTGCTTTGGCATCAGAAATATAGGCATAATAGCGGGCCATTGCGATGTCACGCACGAAAACCGGGAACGCTTTTGCTCTCGGTCGCCCCTTCATTGCGAAAATCTTTTTGATAGCGTCGGCATTTCGGGCATCGCAAAAAATCCCATAGACCGTGTCCGTGGGGCCAATCACAATTCCGCCACCTGCAATGATTTTAACGGAATTTTTTATGACTATTGCTTGATTTGATTCACTAAGTTTAACAATTCGCATAGTTGACTATAATTCAAAGATAGCATACAAATAAAAACAGGTCTTTTCAAGGAAATTTAGATGAAGAAGATTATTATTGTCGGACTCGTAAAACCAAAGGTCATCCACACCGATTCAAGTGAACTAATTGCCAGAATTGGGTTACAAGAATGGCAAAATTTATTCGGGAATGCCGATCTTAACATTGAATCACGGGTGATCTATGAGAACCGCGCGATTCCGGAGTGCCAAAAATTAAGCTCGGAGCTTCAGCAAAAAAAGCCGGACGCCGTACTTGTCTTTGAAACAATTCCTGGAATTACGCAGGTTCTCTTCGAAATTGCTATCCACAGCGCCAGTGGCACTGTATGCCGCTATACGATAAATGCGGAAAAAATAATCTATGAGCTCCGAAAAAATATGATTCCCGCCGGACTATCCTGTAATGAAAATCCACCATCTTTAAGTTATACCTTTTTTTCCGTCGCAAATTACATTTGTTCTCATGAACTCCCTATCAAATTCGGCTTGATTCATCTTCCTCTTACCACAGAGGAGGTGTGTCGAAACAACTGGTATCATTCGAGTCCTTCGCTCTCACGCGAAACCCTGATCAACGCCGCCAAAATCATCTGCGAACTATCCTAATCCCTTACGGGATTATTTTTATTATTTCCGCGTAGAATCTCGGCCAACATACCAGCCGGATTTTTATAATTCGAGATTCTCTACAAACGCATATGTATATTAACATCAAAGCAGCGAAACTAATACTTTGGCCAATTT
>Ga0209212_1004049_pt1 | contig 18566 bp, 11 predicted proteins | sample RifGroC2_FD_183996 | JGI IMG/M metagenome (GOLD analysis project Ga0209212, IMG submission 183996) | Groundwater microbial communities from Rifle, Colorado, USA - Groundwater C2 (SPAdes) (version 2) | ecosystem: Environmental > Aquatic > Deep subsurface > Groundwater | place: Rifle, Colorado...
GCGACTTTACGCAGGGGACTCAGCGCACTGTTGCGTCAATTGAATGAAACTGGACGCCGCCACATGACGGGAAATGGCGGTATTATGATGACGGCCAACAGCTGAAACGGCTATATCGCGCGTGGAAATAAATCCCCTGATAGCAATGATACGAAGCTGTCAGGCTGGATCTCGACCGGCTGCTCAAAGCGTATGGGAGGAAGTGGAAGGAAGCAGTAAAATGATATGAACACTACGCCAAGGAATGAGTGCTAAGGCTGTGTCAATCGGCGAGATTTTCTTCTTCAAGGCATGAGCAAGGAGAAAGAGCTTCGGCAGGCCACGAAGATAGGACTACCGGCAGGCAGCGAAGAGTTTACGCCTCTGATAGAGAAGCTGACAGAGCGCGACCTGAGCAGAGGTAAGCTGGGACGTCCCAGCTAAGAGCGAGAATGAATGGCATTGTGTTGTCCCCGGAATTCCCGGAATTCAATGTCCCCAACGATATTATATCTTCTTGACGTGGACAATTTTTGCGTGTAAGCAATGCTTATTTGTAGGAATGGTTAATTCGTAAGGGTTAATTGTATAGTGCAGAACGAACCCGTTCATCTGTGGGACCATGTTTGCATCGGTAGGCATTTTCTGATCGGGTTCCGTCTTGAGCATGGTGCACCGGACGGCAGTTTTTTGAGGCGCTGGAAAATTAAGTCGGGGGGTAACAACAATAAAGATTTAATCTCCTTTTTCTCTTTTGCTAATCAAGTTTATCGAAATGGCAAAACCGGGGTGACCTGGTGACGCAAAGCTACCTGTCCGATAGTAATTGGATAGAGGGGCCGCCGAAATGACGATGTTGTCATTTGTGACAAAGCCCATCTTTGCGTATCAGGGATGGGCTTTCGTCGTAAATGGACTCCATTAAAATGGCCTTGGAAAGATCATGCAGGGTTACGAAAAGCTGACCCACTGGTCATGGACAAGACGTTAAAGGGACTTGTGAAGCATTGGCGTGAATATCTTCTTCAAGGCGTGAGCAAGGAGGAAGAACTTCGGCAGGCCACGAAGGCTGGGCTGCCGGCTGGCAGCGAAGAGTTTACGCCTATGATAGAGAAGCTGACAGGGCGCGATCTGAGCAGAGGCAAACCAGGGCGCCCCAGCAAAGGGCAAGAGTAAATTGCATCGTGTCACCGGAATAACCCCCAATGAAAATGTACTTATTTCGAATAGAGTGAGAGAAACATGCTAAGAAACCGTTGTGTATTTTTGCTGCTGAGCCTACTGACCTTGATGTTCTCTCCACTTATGGCCCATGCCAATGAACCAGGGCCTTACGCTATATTTACCGGTCTATTTGGAGTGCTGATCATAAATTTAGGGCCATTTCTCCTTATTATGGCGGGCCTCTGGATGTTGCTGACCTTAAGAAGGCTGCCAGCGGGTGCACCAGGGAAAACCAAATTCATGGCAACGGGTTTCGTATTTCTCTTTGTGGCAGCCCTGGCCTTGGGTTTCAGGGTACTCATCTTGTACGTTCCCTACCTCGCACTGGCTTATGACAAGGTCTACATGACCGTATATTACGGTTTTCCCGTCCTTTTAGTGGTGCCTGCATATTTTGTCCTTGCGCTGCGCAATAAAACGAAAACGACCAATATGGGTGCGTCAACAGCAAAACAGGAAGCTGAAAGCCGGAACAACAAGCGAAAAGCGGTTTCTACGCCATTTTTGTGGATTGTCTGTATAGGTTTGGGGTTGATTGTCTGTGCACTTTGGTATCGGTTTGAGAGGCATCAAAACGAGGTTATTCAGGAACAATACAATCGTGATCACCCTTCCGTTGCGATACTCAACCAACAGGCTGCTATTGAATTGTCCCAGATGCGCCGGGATCTGGAACGATATCGAAATACCGGCAAATTGCCTGAAGCGGAAGGAAAGCGGAGTAATGCTCCGGCAAGCGAAAAGGCAACAAGGGGACAAGCTGAAAAAGGTGGCGGAATGGTGAATTATAAAACTGATGTCACCAGCAACAACAGACCATTGTCTCCTGATAATGAACTGGCCCGTGAAGCGGAAAATGAAGTTAGCGGTCTCAGGGACCAAGAAAAGATCAACGACCTGGCGAAAAAGGAATTTCATGCAAAAAACTACAGGAAAGCTGCAGCAATCTGGGCCTGGCTGATTTCAAAGTATCCCGCACAAGGTAAATTTTATATCAACATGGCGATGACACTTCACAATCTCGATAACATTGACCGGGCGAAAGAACATGTGCTCAAGGGTGTTTCTCTTATGCCCCAAAATGGTTGGGCCTTATTTAACTGTGGGATCATCTTGTTAGCCAAGGAAGATTATCTTGGCGCACTTAGAGCATACAAACAGGCCATAGCAAAGGGATATGACAATACTGATTCCCGCTATGGCCTGGCGTGCGCACTTGGGGCCTATTACTGGCAGTGCACAGAGAAGGATAGGCAGGATCCGCGCAGCAAGGAAATGAAAAAGCTCCGTTGGGAAGCGATTAAGGAATTTCGCAAGTTGCATGACTCAGACAGAAACAGTTTCAGTGGGCACGAAGAGGATATCAGAAAATATTCGATCATTTTGAAAGAATCGCTGGATAAGCCCGTATGGCTTATGTATTTGGGATTGTAGATGTGAGAGTAAATAGCATGTGTCCCCGGAAAAAATCTCCGAAATTTCCACCCGGAATAACTTCTTTGTGAGGTGCAATATGAGAAGCGAAATTGTTGTCTTTATAACACCGGTACTATTTATAGTGTTGGCAATGTATCTAAAAAAGGAATCAAACAAATATCCCAAATTTTATAAGTTAATTGTCGCGATATCTGTCTACTTAGTTTTTGGTATTTATGCACCAGCTATTTATAGATTGTTTACATATAACACAAACTTAAAGCAAGTCGAAATAATTGATGAATATGGCAAGCAAATTAGTAATGCCGTTATAATACTAGAATATAATACAGTATATGGCCTGATAGCCGATAGCAGTGTGGCGAAATATCACGTTGATATTTGTGAAACGAATGCAAATGGGACTGTAGAAATAGCTAAGCGGACCAAGCCCTTTCCAATAGTCTTGGCACCATTATTTATAAAAAAATACCATGGAATATTTGTTGTAGTTTTTAAAGATGGCTATGAAATAGCAAAGAAATATGTAACCACCTCAGACAACAGAATATCAATTACCATGAAAAAAAATAAATATAATGCTAAATGCACAAATATACTTAACACTATTGGATTATACGTTTTTTCATCTAATATAGATGAATTTATTGATAGGCGACAATATTTATTATTACGGTCACAACTTAAGAATATTACTGAAATATACAAGAACTCTTATGACAGGGATTGTCTTAATGAGCTTACCATCTTTAATAATAACTTAACTATATTTGATGGCAAGATGGGGGTGCATGAATGAAAACAGTATTTATGTTTATTGGTATTATGTGGTTCTGCTTAATGCCGACACTCTCATATTGCTATAACTCAAGCGATATGGCACCAACTCACCAAAATATTACTAATTTTACAATTGATAACCTATTATACAGAAGTAGTGCAACAAAATCAGAAGTAACTGCTTATAAAACTGTTATTAATAGAGCCAATCAAAGTGAAGATACATACATCAATCTTATTCATCACTTCTATGATCCAAATGCTATTTACTTTTGTTCGACAAATAATAGCGGTGTTTGTTTGCTGCCAAATGCAAAGGCATTTGCAATATCCTATTTCGATCAAGCCAAAAAATCTTATTGGCAAGATAAAACAACAGCATGGAGTAACCTCGGCAGATCGCTACATTTGTTACAAGACATGGCGGTACCCGCACATGTTCATCATGGGTTAAACGGCTTGCATATGTATCAATCACTGCATGGGACTGGGTATGAATGGTGGGTGTCGAATAATTGGGATAGCCTCTTAACAAACACAAGTAATTCAGGATACCTTGATAGAGTGTTTAGTATACCACAGTTCAAATATACAATCATGGCCGGTGATATGCCCGGTTTTATTGATATTATGGCTGAACAGTCATACTATGGCGGTTATCCTTGGGACACCACTACGATTATTCCATCAACGCCACCGCTTATTGTTCCTGTGCCAGTCAGTGATTATGACGCAGAATATACAGCCAAGATGCTTCTGCCAATGATTATCAGAATGAGTGGTGGGCTTTTTGATAATTTTTGTAGTCAGGTTGGATGTGATAGGCTTTTCGGCCCTCCACCTCCCAACAACACTCAACAGCACACGACCCCTGATGACAACTTTGATGTTTCCTCGCGCCTAATCCAGCTTGAAGAGCTGGATGTCACAAAGCAAGGATGGAAAGACCTTTATGGACGTACAGGCATCAAAAAAGGTTACAATGGCCTTTTCCTTGAAAAAATTGTATCTGCCGCATATACAAAGCTTACCAGTTTCAAAACTGAATCAGAATACCAGCAAAACGCACAGCAATTCAGTATAGTTCTTGATCGTGCTCAGAAAGAAGCCAAACAATCCTTCGAAGACACCTACTACGCCTCGGCGGACGTGGCTCTCTTCTCTGATGCTTTTGTCGACAACGCTGCCGAATTTCTCCTCAAGCGTCTGAAGGAGCCGATCCGAGAGGTGAAGGAGAACTTCACTCCATCGGCGCTGCTCACCAATCAACCTATTCTATTTATTCCATCCGGTGCAATTTCCGACTATGAAAATTCACCTCTGCTAAAGGCATCTCTTGATGAGTATGTGAAAAATGGTGGCACACTGATTGTTCTAGCGCAAAAGTATGGGAAGGATTTTGCCATAATCCCCACCCCGGACGGCAAGCCAATAACCTCCTACGGATGGGAAGAGGACATCAACTGTTTCAGCGATTCGCTCTACATCGACACCTGGCATCAGATGCTCAGCGGACAGAGCCGGCCAACCCCGACCGTGAACGTGGACGGTTATTTCAACAACATCCCGTCCAATTCCATCGTATTGCTCAGAAGATCCGCCAACGGACAACCATCCCTGATCATGTACGAACACGGCCAGGGGCGCGTGATCGCCGCCACCATGTACACCGACTGGGCCTACGGCCACGGCCAGGCCTCTGGCGAGGAGATCGCCCTGGTGCGGGACATGCTGACCTGGGCCAAGAAACCGGTGCAACTGCCGGAATTCAAGGCCGGGGAACAGGTAAACCTGACCATGATCGTCACCAATACCACTGCCACCGATGCCGCGCAGATCAAGGCCATCGTCCTAACCCCTGACCGCTCGCAAACCATCTATGAACAGATCTATAATCAGCCCGTTGCTGCCGGACAGTCCGGTAGTGTGGGGATCTTTGCTGTTACCGGACCATCCTGGCAACCTGGTATCTACCATGTGGATTACTTGCTGCTGGACGCCTCGGGAAACATCATCCAGCCTCAGGCTGAAACCGACTCGGGCCGCTTCGCTTTGACCAACCCACCGGCTGAACTGCTGAAGGTTCCCGCCTTCAACTTTGCGGTCAATTCGGACAGCGAGCATTACGCCAAAGGCTCCGACGCCACCTTCACGCTGACAATGTCCAACCATACCGACACCGAGCGAACCATCACCGCCAAATATTTTTTCCCTCACCATTATTGGGAATCGGGAGGGAACAGCCAATACGGCGGTGATTGGAGCCACAAGGACATCAATCTCACCCGCACCTTGACCATATCTCCCAAGGGATCGGCCAGCTTCATCCATACGCAAAACGTCTGGGCCAGTATCGACCGGCTGTGGGCTTATTTCTATGACGAAAACGGCAAGGAAGTCGGCATGGGCTCGCACGGGTTCTATGTCTTCCAGCCGGCGGTGGATGTTTCGGTCAAGACCACCAAGAGCACCTATGCCAAGGGCGAAACAGTCGCCATCACCTGTAACCTTCAAAACAGGCAGAACGCCCAGACGCCGGTTAAGCTGCGCATAAAGGCCAGCGATCCCAGTAACGCGGCAATCTATATCAATGTTTTGGATATAACTCTCCCACCCAACTGCGCGACCCTGCAGAACATGTCCTTTGTCCTGCCCGCCGCAGCCCAGGGAGGCTTCTATACCATCTCCGCCGAGTCTTTCGACAGCGCCGACAACAAGATCGGCGGTGATTCAGCATCCTTCGAGCTCCCCTTGAGCCTGATCTCGGTCACTCCGACTCTCCCGTCGGCCCTTGTTGCCGGCTCGAATACCGTATCGTTCAAACTGAACAACGTCGGCAAACTTGATGTCTCTACCGGCACGCTGGATGTCACCCTCGCCGATCCGGACGGCGCCATGGTCGCCTCGCTTTCACGGCCCTTTGTTCTTCCCATGGGCCAGAACACAAACCTCGACATTCCACTGACCATCCCGGCACTCAGGTTCGGTACATACACCCTGACTTTTCGCCAGAACGACGAGACCAGAAGCGGTAAACCTGCCATTATAAAGCTGGACAATAGTCCCACAATTCAAGCCGACTTTGACAAGTCGTCTTATCGTATGCGCGAAACCGCAAATGTGACAGCCACACTGACTAACAGTGGCAGGTTCATTCTGAATAATGTCGCTATGACCGTATCAGTAGCAGATGCCGGATATACTGACACACGAACCGTTACCATTGCGCAAGGACAGTCCCTGCCTCTGACCTATGCCATCAGCATCCCCAACAGTATCAAGGCCGGTCAACATCTGTTGAGAATCACCCTGGCTTTGCCGGGTGGGGCAACGCTGGTTAAGGAATTCCCCCTGACCGTGCCGGAATCAAATCTTAACGCTACCGTACCATTCAGCTCGCTTGCCGCAGGAGGCGCAGCAAACGTCAGCATCTCCAACAGCGGTGGAGTGGATACGCAGGTGCAGTACAACCTCACAATTGTCGATGCCCAAGGTATTCAAATTATCCAGAAAAGTCTTACGGAAACTGTATCGGCGGGAGGTGCGCTAACCATTCCAATAACTGTGCCAACCGGTGCAGTAGAAGGGAATTACCTGCTTGTCTTGAACTGCCGAGATATGCTGAGCGGAGCAGCCAACATTGTGAATCTGCCCATCACATTGCAAGGTGTTGCTGCAAACCTGACTGTTAAGACAGAACGACAGGCCTATCTGGCGACAGACAGTATCAATGCCCTTGCGAACGTTGCCAATGGCCTGGCTTCAGTGAGTGCTGGAAATCTGCATCTACAGGTGACCACTACCGCTGGAAGCCAGGTGCAGAAGTCATGGACCACGCAATTCGACTTTCAGCAGGGGACCAGAAGCGGTGTGGATACTTTTGAAACTCCTGATTCAGTAACTCTTCTACCCTTTTCGGATAACTTCAACGATGGCATATTTAATGCTGACAGATGGGGTATATCTCTTGCGCCTAATGCACAGCAGCCATCCGAGCAAAGTGGGGTTTTACAACTTAATTACCCATGGTCTACGGGAGGATGGAGCGGTACTACAGCTTATATGCTCTCCCCATTAAACGGCGACTTCGATGCATCTGTTGATTACAACATCGTAAGCCCGTGGCAATCCTGGTCTGACAATCATCCAGCCGGAATGCTTGTATCTTTAACCAACTGGAATGCCCGGATTGATGTATGGGGAAGTTCGCCCACATATGGCTCCATAGATTCCTGGAATTCCTGGACCAATGTCGGCGGTGCCTCGCTCCAAGGAAAATTCAGAATCAGGCGGGTCGGCAGCACCTACTACATGTATTACTGGAACGGCAGCGGCTGGAACAATATGTTCAATTACTACAGCAGGCCGACGGGACCTGCATACTTGCAAATGCTTGATTTTGGGCCTACAGGCAATACAAATGTACAATACGATAACTTTATTGTTTCAAGTCAAAAATATGCGCAGGCCGGCACCTTGAATCTCAAATACGACAGCGGCCGTTCCGAGGTGTGGGACAAATTGAACTTCACGGCAGAAACGCCAGTCGGCACATCTGTCACATTCCGCACCCGAACGGCCGAAACCGAGGCAGGGCTTGCCAGCGCTCTTTGGAGCACCGTGATAACAAGCGACAACGCTCCCATCACAAGTCTCAAAGGTCGCTGGATCGAGATTCAGGCCAATCTTGCCACGACGGATATCAATGTCACGCCAAAATTGTATGATCTGTTGGTTACTCAGGGACGCAAACCCGCTGACATCATCTGGCAAACCGATCTTCCGGTTACAACTGCTGCAAACGACTCCATCGATCTCAGTGCAGCAGCCGGAAACATCGCCACACCCGGCAAGTACTATCTGCAAGGCATCCTTACCAGTTCAACGGGCCAAACGGTCGCCCGCGCAGAGGCCCATTTCTTCGTGGCTGGTGGTGACATGGTTATTACGCTGACCACGGACAAGAGGATCTACCGCCCCGGCGAAACCGTCACCATCAGTGGCCAAATCCGCAATACCGCCGCTGCCGACGCAGTAGGGCTGGCGCTGTCTCTTAATCTCAGCGGCACATCGCAGAGTGCGCTGCTGAACGACACCTATACCATTCCGGCCGGAGGGAGCCTTCCCTTCAGTGTTACTACCACCGCCGGTAGCGAGGGGAGCTATGCCCTGTCAGCCCTTTTAAGTCAGAGCGCAACACAGCTGGCCTCGTTGGCTGATACCTTCGACGTAGCAATGCCGGTCATAACGGCAAGCATCACTGCGCCGGATGTTGCTGGAGACACGCCATTTAACGTCAGCCTTGAATTGAAGAACAGTGGCAAGGTGGATGCCACGTTTACCATAACACCGTCTATTACCCTGCTTCCCGAAACGATTGCCATACCGGCTGGTCGTTCCGTGGTGAGAAGCTATCAACAGCAGATTGCTGCTGCCACGATATACTCCTTTGCAATTAACGGCGACCTGAACCAGACATTAAGCAAGCAAGTGGCCTACGGCATTGCCGGTTCCGTTGCTGTTGCACCGCAAGTGGTCTATCCCGAGGGTACGGTTTCTATTCCGGTGACAATTACAAACACAGGACTCTTGGACGGACGCTATTCAATGGCATACGAACTGAGCAGCAACAACGTTGTCACAGGAAGCCAAACCAGGGAGTATGTGATTCCCAAGGGTATTTCATCAGCAGGCAGTGTGAGTTTTACCCTTGAGCAAGGGAACTACCAGCTTGCTGCCAGAGGGACACCGCCGGGAATGGGTGCAACGGCTGCCTTCCAGGTACGTAAGACCAATCAGGTTGCGCTTGTACAGGAGTCCGGCGTTCAGGCTACATCCGAGATTCTGCCGGTCACGGTGCGGCTGACCAACAACGGCAGCAATCAGGTGGACGGTGTTTTGCGCTTGGCGCTGACGGCTGCAGATGGTTCAATCTTCTGGAATTCCGCCCAGGATGTATCGCTGCCGACAGCCGTATCTCCTGCGGCGGTTGCGATCCCCTTCAGCGTCAACCTGGCAGCGGCGCGACCGGGGGACTACACTCTTAAGGCCGAACTTTCCGGTGATGATAACCACACTCTGGCGCAGCAACCATTGGCCTACACCGTGCGCGGTGCGATTTTCGCTCTGCCCCAGGTTCCTCCCTACCAGACCTTCCAGGCTGGCGGAAGCGGAACGTTCAGCTTCAAAATCAAGAACAACGGCAACCGGGAGGGGGCCTGTACCCTGTCGCTCAAGGCCGCAGACCTTACAGATGCCAGCCGCACCGAATGGCTCAAACCGGGCGAGGAAAAGGAGGTTGCCTTCACGGTCACGCTCCCCGCGGACCTGGAGGAGAAGGATTATACAGCGGCCTACCGTCTGACCGGCAACGGGATTACAGTGGCCGAAGATGTGCTTCGTTATGGGGTAACCGGAATCAAGCTTTCGGCAACAGCCTCCCTCGATCGGCAGCAGTACCGCCCCGGCGAGAGCGCCACTCTGTCACTCACCATCAGCCAGCCGACAGGTACGGCTCCACAAGAACTATTCGCCCGAGTCCACTACAACGAATTCGATGGGAAACAGGATTTCCTCCTTTCCGGCAGCCAGACCTTGATCTTCACAGTGCCGTTATCACAGATAACCAGCGAGAAGCTCTTCTACGGCATCTATCACCAGTCGGGGCGCTCCATTCACCTGAACACCATCTATGTCTACCCGGCAAACGATCTGCTGGCGGTGGCCACCGACAAGCAGGTCTACAATCCCGGCGAGGCGGTGACTGCCACCATCACCGGCAGCGCCACTGGGAATCTGATGCTGAACGCACCGGGCGATTTCAGCGACACCCTGGTCTTGGACGGCACAGCATCGCGCAGCATTCCCCTCCCGGCCGACATGACCGCCGGGACCTACAAGATTACTGCAACCGTTACCACCGCCACGGGTGAGAAGGTGACGGCGGAGCACCCCATCGACGTAGCCGGACTAAAGGTCACCATCAAGGAGGCACGTCTCGACAAGGCGGTGTATGCCGCCACCGACATCATGAAATTGACCATTACCGCCGAGAGTAACCGCGACCTCCCTGCCACGCTGCGCAGCTGGGTGGTGGACCCGACTGGGACCTATACCCCGGCAGGAGAAAGCGCGATTAGTCTTATAGCTACTTCGCCTTCACTCATTACTCTTAACTCATCACTCTTTACCGGAGCAATGGGTATCCACAAGCTGGTGTACGGCATCTATCGCGGCAACGAATTGATCGTATCCGGTGCCAAGGCCTTCGATATCGGCAATGCGCTGGTGACCGCTGTAGCGACTGACAAAAAGGAGTATCCAGCGGTTTCCGAACTGGTGACAGTAAATACGGAACTGTTTGGCACGACAACGGCCGATCTGGCGATTCAACTGGACGGGACGACCATTCAGACCACATCCATTGCCCTGAGCGGCTTCGGTACTCAGGCGGCGATTCTTCCCGCCGCCTCCATCACGCCGGGACGTCATATGATCAAGGCGCTCCTCACGTCCGCAGGCCTCACCTCCACCAGCGAGACGGAGTTCATCTACGGCAGCAATCTACCCGACCTGACGGCGCGTCTGACCGTCCAACTGCCCAAGGGGCAGGAGGTGCTCCTTACCGCCACCGTCGCCAACCAGGGCAAGAGCTCGGCCGGGCCGAGCCGCCTGACATTCTTCGACGGCGATCCATTATCCGGTGGCACTGTTATCGCCGTGCTGTCGGTGCCTGTGCTCGACGCGGGTGCCACCGCAACGGTCACATACAACTGGAATATCCTCGGCAAGGCGGGCGAGCATCTGATCCATGCCGTTGCAGACAGCAGCAACACGGTTGTCGAATTCGACAAGAGGAACAATTCTGCCTGGTCTCCCATTACCCTCCCCTCCTTCGTCTTCTCCATCACAACCGGCAAGACCGCCTACGCTGCCAATGAAGAGGTGGCGCTCTCTGTCTCACTAGCAAACCTGTCGACAACCAACGCCTATCCTAACGCGACCGTGGAACTGAAATTGACCGATCCGGCGGGGACGGTAAAAAATCTTGTGGTCAAGGCCTTGCCGCTGCAACTGGCCTATGCGACCAACTTCATCACCTCCTGGAACACTGGAAGCAACATGCCGGGCGGGTATACCCTGAGAGGGCGGCTGTTGTCGGGAACAACCGAACTGGCGGCCCAGGATGCAGGCTTTGCCATTCAACCGACCGTGGCGATGAGCGGCAGCTTCATAACATCGAAAGACGAGGTTATCCTCGATTCCCCCTTGAGCATCGCAACCATGCTGCTCAACAACGGAAATGTGGATGTGACGTCGGGCGAAGTCCTGGCCGAGATCGTTGACAAGGCAACCGGAACAGCGGTCCAGTCCCTGTACCAGCCGTTTGAGCGTCTTTTAGTCCAAGAGAGGGCTACCCCGACGGTTTTACTGAGCAAGATTGATGTACAGCCGGGTGATTATCTCTTGCGCGTTACGGTGCTGACTGCCGGCCTGCGCTTCTCCCTGGGCGATCAACCGCTCAAGGTACTGCCGCCGCTGGAGGTCATACACGGCATCGATCTCTCGCCGCGCGTGCTGGTCTTGGTAGGCAGGGAAGGGAATAATCCCCAATCCGCCAGTGAAGCCGACCTGGTGGAACGGCAGATCCGTCAGGCATTGAATGGATACGGCACATCATTCTCAGTTGTCTACGATGCGGACGCATTCCGGCGCGAACTCCGCTCGGGGATGTACAACACCTATATCCTGGCCGGCTCAAGGCCGCTTGTGGATCATCTGGAGAGCGAGCTGGGTGAACGGGTCAACGCCGGTGACGGACTGATCCTCTTCGGCTACGACAAACTCGAAGACGTCAAGCTGCGTGATCTCTCGGGTCTCAAGGCCGAGGGGCGTCTCCCCGCCGGTGTGCGGTCAATGACCTTGCTGCCGAGCCCCATGACCCATGCGGGAACTGACCAGGTTGAAGGCACGCCGCTCAAGCTGCGCTTGCTCTCCACCACGGCGCAGGTTGCCGCAACCGTTGCCGAAAAAGGGAACATCTGGCCCATGATCGTCCTGAACCCCTATGGTGCGGGCAAGGTGGTAGTCTTGGCTTCCGAGCTCTCCGGTGATCTTCTGGGGAGCGCTCTGTCATACGTGACGCCGGTCCAGGGTGACAGTATTCCCGGTGCACCGCTCCATGCGACGATAATCCTCAAGAGCCTCGGCGCACCGTTTGATCTGCAGGTGACGGAAACCGTACCGGCATCGCTGCCGATCCTGTCAACCCGTCCTTTGGGAACAATCGATCAGTACCTGATTTCGTGGTTTGTCAATGTGCCCAAGGATGGCACGGTCGCGCTTGCCTATACAATTGCTTTGCCCGAGTCGGGTGGCAGATACGAGGCGAACACGGAAGTGGCGTTTGCAAGGAACGGTTCCTTTGAAACTTACAAATCCATTTCTCACATTCTGGGTGCGGAGCGGAGCCTGGCCGACATCAGGAACGACATCCTTGGCCGGTTGCGGAATATGCTGGTCACTAGTAAGGATGCCAATGAACTGCGCGAGGCGTTGAGGAGGTATGAGACCTTCCTCGCCATGCCGGATTACTCTGCTCCTCAGCTCGACAAAGCGATCGGGCGGCTTCTTGAGGTGGTGGAAGAATTGCGGGAAATCGCGATTGACATGACAGCTGTCAGGCTGGATCTCGACCGGTTGCTCAAAGCGTATGGGAGGAAGTGGACGGAAGCAGTAAAATGATATGAACAATACGCCAGGTAATGGGTGCTAAAACTGACTATGCTTGGCAGTCGCGTGTGAGATAGTATTTCTCCAACGCCATCAGCCGCCGCAATAATTTTGAGTTGACAAAGTTCCAAATTACTTTAAGATAAATATAGTCTTGTTAAGAAACAAATTATCAACGAAAGGAGACCCCATTATGTGGACTGCAAGATTCAGAATTCGTCCGGTTTCCCACTGCAAAGAGGGTTGCCCTAGTTGGCCCGCCGCCTGAATGCGACGGGCACACAGCGAAAAAGCCCCGGTCTGCGGACATGGGGCTTTTTTTTTGTTACTTTTCTGTTATCATCCACGTCTGGTTATATATAAATCCCTGCTCTGAGAGTAATTCATGAAAAAGATTCTATTGATTGCCGCAGCCGCTCTCATCATGGCTGGCATTGCCGCCTTTGGTTACTTCAAGCGTACGCCGGAGATAACCTACAGGACCGCCAAGGTCGAGCGCGGCACAATCGTCTCTAATGTTTCGGCTACCGGTAACCTGAGTGCCGTTACCACCGTCCAGGTGGGTACCCAGGTCTCCGGCACTATTCAGAAGCTGTATGTGGACTACAACTCGCGCGTAAAAAAAGGGCAGCCGATTGCCGAGATTGATCCGTCACTGTTCAAGGCGGCTGTGGAACAGTCCCATGGTAATTACCTGAGTGCGGATGCCAATCTGCAAAAGGCCAAGGTAACGCTTGCCGATGCCGAACGGACTTTCAACCGCAACAAAAAGCTGTTGGCCGACGGCATTGTCTCTCAAGGTGACTATGATGTTGCCGAGACCGCCTGGCAGTCGGCCAAAGCAACGGTCAGAGCCGCAGAGGGAAGTCTGGCCCAGACCCGAGGGTCACTCATGCAGTCCCGCACCAACCTGAACTATTCGGTCATCCGTTCGCCAGTGGACGGGGTGGTCATTTCCCGTGCCATAGACGTGGGCCAGACCGTGGCAGCCTCCTTCCAGACCCCGACCCTGTTCACCATCGCCAAGGACCTGACCAAGATGCAGATCGAGGTTAGCGTTGATGAGGCCGACATCAGCCGTGTCATGCTCGATCAGAAGGCGACCTTCAACGTGGACTCCTATCCGGAGCAGTCCTTCAAGGGCAAGGTGGTACAGATTCGCAGCGCTCCGATCATTACCCAGAACGTTGTCACCTATGTGGTGGTGGTAAACGTCGACAACAGCGACCTGAAACTGAAGCCTGGCATGACTGCTAATGTCTCGGTGGAGGTGGCCAGAAAGGACGATGTTCTCAAGCTCCCGCCAGCGGCATTGCGTTTCAAGCCGAAGTCCACGGGAGATGAGCCGAAAGAAAAACGCCAGGCCGGTGCTCCCCGTGAAAGTGGCAGCAAACCAGGCGTCCGCAAGGGTGGCAACGGCCAGCAGGTCTACATTCTCAAGGAAAACAAGCCGCTCGCTGTTCCGGTCAAAACCGGCATCGCCAATAACAGTGCCATCGAACTGGTCGATGGTGGCTTGAAAGAAGGGGATGAGGTCATTGTCGAGCAGGTCGGCGGAGATACCAAGAAAAAGGCGAGCGGTTCGCCCATGGGACGGCCGTTCTAGATGAATGCTGTCATTACGCTTACCGATATCCGCCGGGTCTTCATTATGGGCGACCAGCAGTTCGAGGCGCTCAAGGGGGTTTCCTTTGGCGTGGGTGAGGGTGAGTTCGTAGCCATCATGGGCGCCTCGGGCAGCGGCAAATCCACTTGCATGAACATCTTGGGCTGCCTGGATCGTCCCACCTCGGGCCAGTACCTGCTGGACGGACTCGATGTAGGCGGCATGCCGCCTGACCAACTTGCTGCTATCCGCAACCGAAAACTAGGTTTTGTCTTCCAGGGATTCAACCTGCTGGCCCGCACCCCGGCTGTGGAGAATGTTGAACTCCCCTTGGTATACGCCGGTCTGCACTCGAAGGATCGCCGTGTAAAAGCCATGGCAGCGCTGGAACAGGTCGGACTGAGCGGCAAGGAATTCAACCACTCCAGCCAGCTTTCCGGCGGCCAGCAGCAACGTGTGGCCATAGCGCGGGCCCTGGTCAACGATCCGGCCGTAATTCTGGCCGACGAACCGACCGGCAACCTGGACAGCGCCACCTCCGAGGAGATTATGGGCCTCTTCACCTCTCTCAATAAGCAGGGTATCACCATCATCATGGTTACCCACGAGGCGGATGTGGCTGCATACGCCGGACGGCGGATCACTTTCCGCGACGGCCGGATTATTGGAGATACGGCGAATCCGTAAAAAGTCCATCTGCTGCGTTACGCTTGTCGCGGGACGTTCAACGTACCGAAGGGTACGCCTCACGCCCCGCTCCTCGCAAGCCTTGCATCTGGAGCTTTTTCCGAATCCGTTTGGAAGAATCATATTTGAGAGCGGATTATTATGGATTTCCTGCAGACCCTAAAAATAGCCTTGCGAGCCCTGCGCACCAACAAGATGCGTTCGTTTCTGACCATGCTCGGCATCATTATCGGCATAGCCGCGGTAATCGCCATGATGGCGGTCGGATCAGGGGCCAGCTATGTCATATCCCAGCAGATCGCCAGTATCGGCAGCAATATCATCCTGGTTATCCCCGGCTCCACCACCAGCGGCGGCATGCGCTCCGGCAGCGGCGGGGCCCAGACCCTGACCAGCGACGATGTCAAGGCAATCATGACCGACTGCCCTTCGGTGGAGATGGCCGCACCCACGGTACGCACTTCCGGACTGGTGGTATACGGCAATATGAACTGGTCAACCATCATCATGGGTTCCACCCCGGAACTGTTCGAGATCCGCGAATGGGGGGTCGTCAGTGGTCGCTCCATCGGCCAGCAGGATGAGGATGGCGCTGCCAAGGTCTGCCTGCTGGGCCAGACCGTGGCCGACAACCTCTTTGGAGCTGTGGACCCGGTCGGGAAAATTATCCGCATCAAAAAAGTACCCTTCACGGTTGTCGGCCTGCTTGACCGCAAGGGGCAATCGCCACAGGGAACGGATCAGGATGATACCATCTTCGTCCCGTTGCGCACCGCCCAGAGGAACCTGGTTCGTTCCCAGTTCACCAATTCCGTGGGCGCGGTGATCGTCAAGGCTAAAAGCGAAGCGTTGCTGGCCAAGGCTGAAGAAGAGATCAACAGTCTTCTTAACCAGCGCCATCGCATCACCAACAACAAGGAACCGGACTTCTCCACCCGCAATCTGTCCGAGATCCTGGCTGTGGCTGAACAGTCCTCCAAGGCCATGTCACTGCTGCTGGGGGCGGTGGCATCCATTTCGCTGATCGTGGGCGGCATCGGCATCATGAACATCATGCTGGTCTCGGTTACCGAGCGTACCCGCGAGATCGGCATCCGTATGGCTATCGGCGCCAGGAAGAATGACATCCTGTTGCAGTTCATGACCGAAGCAGTGCTGCTGACCATGATCGGCGGGGTCATCGGCATCCTGTTGGGGTCGGGGGGGGCGCTGATAGTCTCTCGCATCCTGGCCTGGCCGACGCTGATCTCGGTCCAATCCATTACGGTGGCCTTTTTCTTTTCAGGCGCAGTGGGGATCTTCTTTGGCTTCTATCCGGCCAAAAAGGCAGCCGGACTTAACCCGATCGATGCGCTGCGATATGAGTAACACCGGGACGAACTGCCGGCGTCTCCTGCACCAAGCACGAATCCCGATAAACGGGATAAGTGCGTTAACTAAAATATTCAGCAGAAAATTGGTTTTCCCTGGAGCGTGGGCATTCTGCCCGTGTTTCGGGCGGATTCATGCCCGAATATGGTTTTGACTTCAAAGTCTATTCAAGCGATACACCTACTTGAAACGCAGGCAGGATGCCTACGCTCCCAAGAAATGCAGAACAGTTACATTCTAATTTACTAAAGGCGGTGACACAGTGGCAAAACCGAATTTTCAGCATCTAAAGCGGCAGAAGGAATTGGAAAAGAAGAAAAAGAAGGAAGAAAAACTGCAGCGCAAACAGGAAAAAGCCATTGACGGGACGGAAGAAAATCCTGACGAGTCTCCGAACGATGAAGAGACGGAGTAGATCTGATACCAAGTCATGAACTGCGCTGATCTTGTATTTAAAAAAGAATTTCCGGTCCGCTACCACGAGCTGGATTGCCACGGCAATGTCCGCCCGGTGACGTTGCTCAATTATGTGCAGGATGTTGCCGGGATGCATGCCACACAGCTGGGGGTGTCGGTTTCCGATCTGCGGGTACACGGCTTGACCTGGGTGCTTTCTCGCATCCACCTGATTGTTGAGCGTTATCCACGCGCCGGGGAGGTTGTGCTGGTGCATACCTGGCCAGCAACCCGTCAGGGGCTGTTCTCCTGTCGTGAGTTCGAACTGTACGACGGACAGGGAAGGATTACGGGACGTGCTACCACCTCATGGGCAGTACTCAATGTTGCTTCCCGCCGTCCGGTAAAATTGGAGGGCAACCTGCCGCCCTATCCGCTGCTGCCGCGCCGGGCAATTGACGATGATTTTTCTCCCCTGCCGCAACTCCCGGAAACCGAGCCGAACCGTTTGTATTTTCGGGTGTTGCGCAGCGACCTGGATATCAACCAGCATGTCAACAACGCCGTTTTTGTTGGCTGGGCTCTGGAAACCGTTCCTGATGAGGTTGCAGCCGGCAGCCTGATGGAGCTGGAGATATCCTTCCGGGCCGAGGTGCTGTACGGGGAAACAATCGAATCCCGCTGTGTTGTCGTGGAAACAGGCGAAATCACCTGCTGCCTCCATCAGATCGTCAACCAGCCGGACGGCAAAGAGCTGGCGCGCTTGCGGACACGCTGGCGTGTCTGAAGGGCTGTGGCCACAAATCAAACTGACTTAATCACGGATAAACCCTATGACCACTTCATGCCCCATGTGCAGCCGCTGGGAAGACGACCGCGATCTGCGAATTGCAGAGTTCCCCCATTCCTTCCTCATTCTTAACCGGAACCAATTCTTTCCCGGTTATGCCCTGTTGTTTACCAAGATGCACGTTAGCGAACTTTTCCACCTTGAACGTGACCGGCGGATCGAGCTGATGGAGGAGGTCAGTCAAGTGGCAAAAGCGCTGCACGATGTATTCCGGCCGACAAAGATAAACTACGAGCTGTTGGGCAACATGGTAGCGCACTTGCACTGGCATCTGGTGCCGCGCTTCACAACTGATCCCCTCTGGCCGCGCCCTATCTGGGCCGAGCCGCATACCGAGCTGTTTCTTGCGCCGGATGATTACCGGCAACGGATCGAGCTGATCCGAAAGGCGCTGTCATGATCCGACCCTTTACCCATACCCTTACCAACGGCCTGCGGATCGTCTGCGTGGAAATGCCGCATCTGCATGCGGCGGAACTGGCGGTCTACCTGAAGGTGGGCGGA
>Ga0209212_1004052_pt1 | contig 18564 bp, 18 predicted proteins | sample RifGroC2_FD_183996 | JGI IMG/M metagenome (GOLD analysis project Ga0209212, IMG submission 183996) | Groundwater microbial communities from Rifle, Colorado, USA - Groundwater C2 (SPAdes) (version 2) | ecosystem: Environmental > Aquatic > Deep subsurface > Groundwater | place: Rifle, Colorado...
GCGGTATTTCTCGGTGAGAAATACCGCCCCAAGCTCAAGGGAGATGACCTCCTCCATGTGGGTGCCCAGGGCGGTGATCAACTCCAGGCTGCCGCCTCCGATGTCGAAGATCAGGTGGCGCACCCCCTCCAGATCGAAATTGTGGAAGGCGCTCAGCGCGGCCAGTTCAGCCTCCTCCTCGCCGCTGATCACCTCCACATCCAGCCCGATCCGGTTCTTGATGTCCCTGACGAAATCCGGGCCGTTGGCCGCCTTGCGCACCGCGCTGGTGGCGACGGCGTCTATGGAACGGACATGGTAGCCGTCGATGATCTTCTTCTGGCGCGAGAGCGCCTCCATGGCACGCTCCCAGGCTGCGGGGGCTATGTTGCCGGTCTGGTTCAGCCCTTCGCCCAGCCTGACCAGGACCTTTTCGTCATCGAGAATGCGGTATTTTCCTGCGGGGAGGGGTTCTATCACAATGCTGCGGATCGAGTTGGTGCCGATGTCGATGGCGGCAAGCCGGTTTGATTTCACTAAGAACTCCACATGTCTTATTTCAGCACCTTGAGCACTGCCTTCCTGGCTCTCTTGACCCCTTTGCGCACCTTCTTGAGGCTGGCGTCCTCCAGCCCGTCGACCCGCCTCTCCGCCTTGACCAGCGCCTTGTCCAGGCGCTTCAGGCGCTTCCTGCCGGCGTCTGCCATCTGCGCCAGCGCCTCCTCGATGCGCACCAGGTCCGAGCTGAGCTTCCTGCCGCGTTTTCCGGCAAGATTCTGCTGGAACCGATCCCGGGTCGTCTCGGCCAGGGTCTGGATCTTCTCCCTCATCTCGCCCAGATGCCTCTTCAGCGCTTCAGTACGCTCCGGGTGTCCGGCCGGCTTCACCTGGGCGAGCTGACGGGCCTGCTCCACTATAGCACCGAGGGAACGAGGATTGAGGCCGCGCACCCCTTTCAGCCCCTCGGTTCCAGCCCGCGCGATCTTGTCGAAGCTGTCGAACCCCGCGTCGAACAGGCGCTTGGCCAGTATGCTGCCGACACCTTTCAGCTGTTGCAGTTCCGTTGCCGTTTGTACCATGTCAGTTACTCCCTTTATCTATGTGGTTGACTCTTCGCCCTGCAGACGCTCCAGCGCCTTCTTCCTGGAGGTGATGATGTTGGCGCCCCCGGTGACCATCTGCAGGAACTCGGCCTCGCCCTTGCCCCCGGGCTGCTTCCTGAACGAGATAACCGCCCCTTTGGGGAGGGTGCACCCCTTGTCGCTGGCAAAGAGGGCCTGGGTCACGATGCCCAGATCCGGCTCGTGACCCACGATGGCGATCTCCTCGGCCTGCGCATGGGCGCTCAAAAGCTCGTCGAGTGCCTTGGGCCGGAAGCCGGGAGCAAGCAGCCGCGTGACCTGCAACTCCCCCTGGTGGCGCAGCCGCTCCGAAAGAATATCCGCGGTCTGCACCGCCCGGATCAGCGGACTGCTGAGGATCACCTCGGGGTTGATCCCCAGTTTCCTCATACTCTTGGCGATCTTCCTGAAGCGCTTTCTACCGCGCACGGTGAGAAAACGATGCTCTTCCGGGACATTCTCGTTTCGTTCAATGGCTTCCGCATGACGCACCACATGGATTATCATATGAGGTCCTCTGTCAAAGGTAGTGTTAACTTACTTATTACTCTAACGAGTTTACCTTTTTTTGCAACCAGATGCATCCTGTTCGCAGATATACAGTCATAATTTGCACAACTGTAACATTCCAGGCTGAGTCAGGCTATGGCCAGGGTACATATCGGATGTAAGGCAGATAGGGGAGGGTGTCTCGACGATGCAGAGGTGATTTGGGGAATGCGTGCCGCGAGCGGCAAGCTTCCTCCCCCGGTTGGGGGAGGATGGGGAAATGCGGTCGGGATCCGGGATTCCGGCGCAGAGATGTTCGCTATGCCGATGTCGGGTCGCGCCCTCCGGGCTAACCCGACCTATGACGAGGATTTCCGAGAGCTAGGCGTTACTGATCAGAAGCCGCTCCAGGTTTTCCCTTATGGCTGCCGATATGGATTCTGACGGTGTGGAGCCGCCCACGCCTCTGAGCCAGAAGCGGTCCAAAGCGGTATCACCCACCGTCTCTACAGTCATCTTGACCGGGAACAGGCATCTCATACTGAAGTAGTCCAGGAGGTCGCCAAGGAAACCCAGCCTGTCGACCCCTCTTATCTCGAGGTAGAGGCTGCCATCGTGCCTGCTGCTCGGCTCCGTCACGAAGTCGATGAGGGCAAGCTTGCCGGCGTTGCGGTCATAGGGGAGCTCGGTGGCCGCCAGCGCGACATAGTCGATGGACAGTGGATCCTTGGCAAAGGGGGCGGTTTTCAGCTCGAAGCGCGAGTGCCAGGCGCTGACCGTCACCTTCTCCGCCTCCCCCCGGACAATGCTGACCCGGCTCTGTGCCAGACCCGCGGCAAGTCTTCCACTCCACCCGGGGGTCAGAAAACCTTTGATAACTAGTTCATAGGCATTGGGCTGCCCCGGGATCGCCCTTATTTCAGATTCCACCTGGTTCAGGGTGCGTGCCGCGCTGCCGTTGCTTTCCTCCCTATGCTGGGCAAAATACTTCATCTGTACGCTCTCCTTTGAGGTTATTTCCATCACATTGCACTGTGACTGGTTTGTGACCAGCGATTCAGAGCCCTTGCAGCGACTCACGGGTGCTGCCGGTGAGAAATTTGAAGACCTCGCCGCGGCTGGTGACGAAGCGGGGCAGGTTCAGGTTCATTATGTCCTCCACGAAATGGAGGGTCTGCGCGTCGTCGCGCCCGAGATCGTCCATGACAGCCTGCAGAAGGGGAATGATGTCGTACAGGTCGTCCCGGTTGAAAGGCTCAGGATCGTCCGCGCCCTGAAATTTAGGGTGGAAGCGCGTCTCGATAGCCTTTGGGTATCGGTATTTCAGGTCCGACGGATTTATGATGAGCCCCATGGTTCCCTCCGTTTTCTAGTGGCAGCCGCAGCTCGACGCCTTGCAACTGGTGCGGCAGGACGGATCTGCTTCGGGGCTCGTGCTGCTGGGATCGTAGCACGAGAGTGAGGCAGCGGTGACGAACCAGGAGCCGTCGATCATCTCCCCCTTGAGGGCGCCCTTTTTGAGCAGCATGAGTATCTTCATTTCCGTGGTAGCCAACTCCCGGGCTGCTGCCGCCGCGCTCAGGTACTCGATTCCGTCGATTAACTCAGTCATGGTCTTGTCCTCCTTGCGAGCTTGGGCGCAACTGGAGGGTGGGTTTACACGGAGCGTGCCAGTATCGCCGGCTGCTCTAAGAGCGCATAGGGACAGTGCTTAATGAGATGGATGGCGCCTGGGTTGCCGCAAAGCTGCTCAGTTATTAGCCACTGCTGCTCTGCTGGGAGCAGCTGGTGCGGCAGCTGCCACGTCCCCCCGCAGACCAGGCATAGCCGGAACCAAACCAGTAGTGTCCGATTAGGTGCTTGCATCGCCCCCCTCCCTTGACGGGAGGGGGGCGGGGGGTGGGTGAAGCTCCAACGACGGAAAATGTGGCACCTACCCCCACCCCCTAGCCCCCTCCCGCAAGGGGAGGGGGGACTGATTTGCAACTTCAGCTACCGACGCTGCATGCAAGCGGGATGAGGTATTGGAGGCTACCTATTACGCTGCATTTACCGCCTGCCGGAACCTGCCGGGCGCTCAGCCGGACTCTCGCCGCCAAAACCGGGCCTGGAGGACCGCTCGATTCGGCCTCCGCGCTGGGGCGCGGGAGCAACGGTGGGCGGCGCGACAGGCCTTACCGCTGACGGTGCCATAGGAGCGATGGCCGGGCTGGCAGTCGGGGGAATCGCAGGCCTGGTGGTAGGGGGGATCGCAGGTCTGACGGTCGGAGGAATCGCAGGTCTGGTGGTTGGAGGAATCGCAGGTCTCGTTGCAGCCGGTATGGCGGGCCGGGTGGTGGGAGGGATTGCCGGGCTCATGGTCGGTGGAATGGCAGGCCTGGTAGTAGTCGGTATGGCCGGTGCCGTGGTCGGGGGGAGTGCTGGCCTGGTAGCGGGAGCTATCGCCGGCCTGGTGCCGGTTGGCAGCGCGGGCCGGGTAGTGGGGGGGAGTGCCGGTCTTGTTGTAGGAGGTACTGCCGGCCTGGCAGGAACCACTATGCGGCCATGACCCTGGCCTCTCTCCGGTCGCTGGATCACGTCTCCGTCCCTGGGCCGGGTCTCGAGCCGGCCGCGTCTGCCTGGCCTCTGCGGCGCCGCAGGTGACGGCTGCACTACTGTAGTTGGCGGTTTGGCAACTGGCGCCGGCGGCTGGGCGACTGCTGCCGGAGGCTGGACCGGAGCAGCGGGTGGTTGGGCCACTGCAGTCGGAGCTTTTTGCCCGCCGGCAGCCGGTGCCTGCTGCAGTTCCGATCTGGGCCGCCGGTCGCCAGCGCCGGGACCGGACCTTCCGCCTCTACCCGGGCCCGACCGGTCGGTGCCGCCAGGCGCCTGCCGCTCTATTCTGCTCGGTCCTTGCCGCTCGCCTCTTCCGGATCCTTGCCGTTCGATTCTCGCTGGAGCCTGCCTCTCGACCCTGCCCCGGGGCTGTTCGAGCCGCGCCGGCCTCTGGTCGATGAACACTGAACGCTGCCTGATCACACGGGGAGGAGGCGGCTCCAGGCCGCGTCGCCTCCAGGCGTCGTTGCGCAGCTCCATGCGATAACGGCGGTTGTCGTGCATCAGCACCCTGTTGTTGACCTGCACCACCGAGGCGCGCCTGTTGATATAGACACCCCGCCGGTCATGGACGTGCGGCCTGGCCCGATGCACCCAGCCGTCTCCCCGCCAGCCATGGTAGTAGACGCGGCGCTGGCGCCAGTCGCAGTCGCGGTTCAGCCAGGCGCCGATTGTGAAACCTGCGCCGAAGGTGATGAACGGGTAGACAGGGTTGTAGCGCTCCACGTAGATCACCTGGGGATCGTACACCGGTACATATACGTATTCTGGCCTCGCAGGCACTATCCTTACGATCTCATCTTCATAGATAACCTGCTGCTCGGCGGTGGAATAGAGGTTCCCTTTGGCGCTCGCCTCACCCCTCAGCCGTTGTATGGCATCCATGACATCCTGCTGCTGGTCGATGAACGCCTGCCCAAGCGATGCGGTCCAGTCAAGCTTGTCGGACATCATGAAAAGCACGTCCGGGTAATGGGCCACCGCCTTGACGCTCACGTCCCAAGTCTGCTGGTCGATACTGGACGACCTGCCGTATCTCCTGACGAAATCGGCTGCTTCGGTAATCTGGTCGATGAAGGTGGCTGCGGGAAGGATCTGGGCTATCAGCGGATCGGGATAGAGGGCGATCGGTGCCAGCAGGTCATCCAGTTCCTCTGCGCTCAACAGGTACACGTCATCTTGACTGGCAGAATCGGAGTATTCGGTTTCGCCCAGAACCGGTGCGTTATAGCCCAATCCCAAGGCGAGGAAGATCAGTAGTGCCGGAAGAATAGCCAGAATTCGTCTCATCGCAATCTCCATGAAAAGCTGATGTGTTCAATGCTCATAGTCTAGCAGATGGTGCAGAAGTAAGCAAAGATACACGTTTTCTGGAACTGTCAGAGAGTTGGGATAATAATGAGAGAGATTAGGGAGATGAGGGTAGGGGCCAGTAGTTTCCGATTAGGTATTGCATCGCCCCCCCTCCCTTGACGGGAGGGGGGCGGGGGGGGGGTGAAGCTGCCAGGTGCAACGGACGTGGCCCCTACCCCCACCCCCTAACCCCCTCCCGCAAGGGGAGGGGGGACAAGGACAGCAATTTGTTCAACATAACTAGCAGTTGCAAACACTTTTGCTCACGATCTGTAAACACTGCAGCCTTAAGCGCCTAACCCCCTCCCGCAAGGGGAGGGGGAACTGTTATTCGCCCTTACCTTAGAAAGGTGCTTGCGGTGTCTGCTGAGTAATCAAACGGGAGTGGCGAACGCGGCCCCCCTCGCGCATCAAAATGACAGGTGGCGCCCGGAGGGGCGATGATGGCGCTCCAGGCTCCTGGGCTGGAACCCGGCGTCACGCATCGGGATGGAGCATCCCAGGGAGCAGTGGCGCGTGTTTCCTTGAGCGCAAGGGGCGGTGGTCCCGACAGCTGGAAAGCTGGCGCTGAAGAGGGGCGGGTGTCCAGCGTACAGCGCAGGCTGGAACCCTTGAGAGCAGATACTGATGTAATCATTGGCAAGATCGGTCATATGGTTGAAGAATTTCATGGTCTTTCTCCTTATGAGTGGCCATTCCATTGCATGATGTCTAGCAGGGTGCTACTCCTTCTGAGCCAGGGCTACAGCCTCGTCGAAGCTTGCTACTTTTCCTCCCTGCTCTTTTATGAAGCTCTCGGCGCCGCTTCTCTTGGCGAAGGCCCATTTCGCTACGCTGGTCATGACACCGCTTTTTTTGCCGCCGATCACCCAGGTTGCCTTCCTCGCGTCGATCAGCTTTTTGCTGTTGAAATCCGCAACCTTGAGCGCTTTTACCGTTTTGCCGGAGTTCTTTTTCATGTCGACATCGGCGCAGTGCAGGCTGCAGGTCCCGGTGCTGCTTCCATCGGCATAGACCACCAGCATCCGGCTGTGGGCAAAAAAGGTACGGTCCATGCCGCACTGTTTGCACGATGCCGGCGCCTCGACCGCAACCTGCGCAAAGAGAGTGGAGGCGCTGAACACCAGGCATAGCGAGAGATAAAGTAGAATCCTTTTCATTGCTGTGATACCTCTTGTCAAAAATACCTGTTGTCAAAAAAATGAGTACGCAAACACGACAGTTGACTAGTTTTTGGCACCTCTTTACCGGGCGAAATAGGGTCGAAAGTCGTTATGGCGTCTGGAGTTGGACAATTTCTCTGTGTGATATTACCTACATAGTAGCAACAGATATGCCACCTTGGATTTCTTGCCGGTTTTCGGCACTGGCGACGGGATCGCCTGCTCCCTGTGTATACACTAAGAGAATTGTTGACAGCGCTGATGCCGTCTTGTATATCTTTCGGTGTTACTAAATCGAGATTCGTGCTATTTGGTTGGTCGGGGGACGCAACATGCACATGGCTGACGCGCTTATGTCGGCTGAGGTCGGAGCTGCTATGTGGGCGGTTTCAGCGGGAACTATCGCCTGCTGCTCGGCCCGCCTGGGCAGGGGAGTCGATGACCGACGGGTCCCGCTCATGGGGGTGCTGGGAGCCTTCCTGTTCGCCGCCCAGATGATCAACTTTTCCATTCCCGGCACCGGCTCCAGCGGCCACCTGGGCGGCGGGCTGCTGCTCGCCATCCTTTTGGGGCCCGGCGCCGCACTGCTCACCATCGCCTCGGTCCTGGTGGTGCAGGCGCTGTTCTTCGCCGACGGCGGGCTGCTCGCGCTGGGCTGCAATATCTTCAATGTGGGAGTGATCCCCGCCCTCATCGTTTATCCCTTTTGCTACCGCACTCTTATCGGCAACGACCCCAGCCCGCAACGTCTGACTCTCGCCACCATGATCTCGGCAGTCCTGGCGCTGCAACTCGGCTCCTTCGCCGTCGTCCTGGAGACCCTTGGCTCCGGCATGTCGTCGCTCCCCTTTGCCCCCTTCGCCTGGCTGATGCAGCCCATCCACCTGGCTATAGGCCTGGTCGAGGGTGCCGTCACCGTCGCCGTTGTTTCCTTTGTCCGCAAGGCCCGCCCCGACCTGCTGCCAGCGGGAACTGCAGCTCACGCCAGGCGTTCTCCAGCGCGACTGCTGGTCGCTTGCCTCGCCTGCGCCCTCCTCACAGCAGGGGCCTTCTCCGGGCTGGCCTCCCGGCATCCGGACGGGCTTGAGTGGTCCATCGCCAAAGTGACCGGAAAGCCCGAGCTGTCGCCGGTTCAAAAGGGGGTGCATGGAGCAATGGCCGCCATCCAGGGGGCGACTGCCTGGTTCCCCGAGTACGATTTCAAAAGACCCGCCGCGTCGGTCGCCCCCCTGCATCAGTCTCCCGTCACCCGGGAGCAGGTGGGGAATCTCGGCACCAGCATCGCCGGGATCACCGGCACGGTGCTGACGCTTTTGTTCGCCTGCGCCCTTGGCCTGCTGCTCAAGAGAAGAAACCAGTGAAGCGTCATGGTATCGATTGACGGGGCGCTGCTCGACTTCAAGCAGCTGGAGCGGCTGGCGGCAGGGGATTCGGTGCTGCACCGGCTCGATCCCCGGGCCAAGGTGCTGGCGACCCTCGCCTTCATCGTTTCGGTCGTTTCCTACGGCAGATATGAACTCTCCGCGTTGATCCCTTTCTTCATCTTTCCCGCAGTCCTTATCGGCGCCGCCGACCTCCCGGCAGGTTACCTCCTGAAGAAGATAGCGCTCGTTTGCCCCTTCGCCCTCCTGGTGGGGATCGGCAACCCGGTCTTCGACCGCGCCGTCCTCATGCAACTGGGGCCGCTGGAGATCAGCGGCGGCTGGATCTCCTTAGCCTCCATCGTGGTGCGCGCGGCCCTCACCGTAAGCGCTGCGCTGATCCTGGTGGCGCTCACCGGTTTTCCCGCCATCTGCCGCGCGCTGGAGCGGCTCGGCATGCCTGCGCCCTTCGCCGTGCAGCTGCTCTTCCTGTACCGCTACATCTTCGTGCTGACCGAAGAGGGGACCCGGGCCTCCAGCGCCCGCGAACTCCGTTCCTGCGGCAAGAAGGGGCGCGGCATGGCGAGCTACGCTTCATTGCTCGGGCATCTTCTGCTCAGGACCTGGCAGCGTGCCGAGCGCATCCACATGGCCATGCTGGCGCGCGGTTTCAGCGGCGTCTTTCACAGCAGGACAAAGTGGCACTTCGGTCCCGCCGAACTCTTTTACCTGGTCGGTTGGTCCGCACTTTTTCTCGCACTGCGTCTTTGCAACGGATCGGAACTGGTGGGCGCGCTGGTTACAGGGGTGTTCAGATGAGTCATCACATCGTCGAGGTCAAGGGGCTGCGCCACGTCTATCCCGACGGCACCACCGCTCTGAATGAGGTTTCCTTCCGGATCACCCACGGCGAATCGGTGGCGATCATCGGGGCCAACGGAGCGGGGAAGTCGACCCTTCTACTGCATCTGAACGGCTACCTCTGGCCCAGCGCCGGTGAGATCAGGATCGGGGACTTCGCCTTGAGCAAGGGGACGCTGCCTGAGGTACGGCGTACGGTGGGAATGGTATTCCAGGACCCGGACGATCAGCTTTTCATGCCGACCGTCTTTGATGACGTCGCTTTCGGGCCGATGAATCTCGGGCTTTCTGGAGCGGAGCTGGAGAGCTGTGTGGCAGCGGCGCTGGAGAGGGTGGGGGCGGGGCACCTGGCAAAGAAGGCCCCCTATCATCTTTCCGGCGGCGAGAAAAGGCGCGTCGCCATCGCCACCGTGCTCTCCATGTCCCCCGACATCCTGGTCCTGGACGAGCCGACCAACGGCCTGGACCCGTACGCGCGCCGGCAACTGATCGGTCTTTTGCGTGATTTCCGGCACACCAAGATTTTTACCAGTCACGATCTGGATATGGTGCTGGAGCTGTGCGAGCGCACCATCGTCCTGGAGGGGGGGAAGGTGAGGGCGGACGGGGCGACCCTGGACATTTTCAGGGACGAGGCGCTCCTGGCGGAGTGCCGCCTGGAGAAGCCGCTCTCCATGCAGGGCTGCCCGGTGTGCGGGCGGGGAACGGGCTCAGCCTACCCTCGGTAAGCAGTAGGGTGGGCCGTGCCCACCATGGCGGGGGAAACGGTGGGCCAGGCCCACCCTACGTCCCCGCCGGCAGTTCCAGCACGAAGGTCGCCCCTTTCCCGACACCGGCGCTTGATGCCGTCAGGGTGCCGCCCATCTCCTGGGCCGCCAGGGCGCAGCTGTGCAGCCCGAAGCCGTGCCCGCGCTGCCGGGTGGTAAAGCCGTGGGAGAAGATGCGCGACAGGTTGTCGGCTGCGATGCCGACCCCCTGGTCGGAAACCGATATGCGCAGCATACGGTTCTCGGTGAGCTCGGTCCTGAGAGTCAGCCTGGGGGACTGATCGTTCATCCCTTCCATGGCGTGCCCCGCGTTTCTCACCAGGTTGACCAGGATCTGCAGTATCCGCGCCTTGTCCAGCGGCAGCACCGGAATCTCGGCCAGCTCCTGAACCACCGTCACCCCGTAATTCTTCAGCGCTTGGTCCGTTATGCGCAGTGCGTCCCTCACCAGGTCGGCGACCAGGACCGGCTCCACCATGCTGACCGCGCCGGCGTAGGACTGCTGGGTGGCGACGATGTCCTTGATGTGGTCCACGCTTTTGTTCAGTTGAGACAACTCGTCCAGAAATTTTTGCCGTTCCGCGCCCAGCGCCTCGCAAAGCTTCTCCAGGTAAGCCGGCAAAAGCTTCCCCTTTTCGTCCCGGGTCAGGTAATCCCCCAGGTCGGCGGCATGCTGCTTCAGGAGCTGGACCGTCTGGGACAGGCCGCTCACCCGGGAGTAGCGTATCAGCCCGGTCAGCAGGCCGGCCGAGACGTTCACGCTGTTCAGGACGTTGCCCACGTTGTGCAACACGTTTATGGCGATCTCTGCCATCCCGGCCTTGCGCGCCGTGGCCAGAAGCTCGCTCTGCGCCTCCTTGAGCTCCTCCAGTGAAGCCGAAAGCTCCCTGCGCTTTTTAAGCAGCTTTACGAAGATGCTGATCAGGGCCAGGAGAAGCGCGGCGCAGATCCCGGAAAGCAGGGGGACCCTGTAGGTTTTCAGGAAGCCGGCCGGCTTCTTGATCACCACGCTGCCGGGGGGGAGCTGGGACTCCTTGATGCCGAAACGGCTCATCTGAAGGTAGTCGAACATGTACTGGTTCGGGCTGGGAGTGAACTTGGCCAGGCTGCCGGGCTGCTCGTTGTTCAGCAGCCTCAAGGCCATCCCCGCCGAGAGCACGCCATGCTGCCTCAGGTTGAGCAGCCGTCCTCCCACGATTCCCTTGCCGAGCATGAATTCCCATCCCCCGTAGAAAGGGACCGGGCTCAGCGCCGACAGCGCCTGCTGGGCCTCGCGGGTCGGTATGCGCTCCCCGTTGCGCCCCTCGACATAAGTGGGGAAGTACACCACCACCGTCCCCGGCTTAAGCTCCTTGATCCTGTGCTCCAGCTCTTCCATCCCCAGTCCTGCCAGGTAGGAGAAACGAGCCCGTTTGGCGTAGGGTTCGGTCTGGCGCCGGAATTCAGCGCTGTTTCGCTGCCCGGTTACGCCGGTGTCGTGAATCACGACGATGTCGCTGGTCTGGGGATGGAGGTCGAAAATCAGCTCGACCGTGTCGCCGAAGCTCGGGCGCTCGTCGATGCCGTTAAAGCCCTGCTTGCCGATGAGCCGGGAACTGTCAAAGGAGTTGGTGCCGCAGAAGATGACCGGGGTGGGGCCGAAGATGCTGTCGCGGTACTTTTCCAGGAGGTTGAAGGCGTAGTCGTCGGTGGAAAAGATCAGGTCGAACTGGTGCTGCTGGTACTTGAAGCGGAGCAGGTCGAGGATCTTGTCATCGTACTCCTTGCCGCTGAAGTGGATCGAGTCCAGGTATTCGATCTGGATCTCGCTCGTCGGTCGCTCCTTCAGGAGGGTTTCCAGGAAACCGTCGACCATGCTGTCCGATCCCTGGTAGCCGCGATGATAGGAGTTGAGGATCAGGATCTTCTTTTGCTTATCGACGTCACTTTGCTGCGCCAGCGCGCCAGTTGACAGCAGGCAAGAGAGCGCCACTGCCAGTGAGAGCAGCAGATGGCGTAAGGATGTGGTTTTTGACATATGACCCCGTAGTGCTGCTGGGTATGTACGGTGGGCAAGGCCCACCGGGAACTGCTGGGTATGTAGGGTGGGCCATGCCCACCGGAACAAGTTTGCCCTCGTCAGAAAGGACGGTGGGCAAGGCCCACCCTACGGCTGTGAAAACTTCCGTAGGTTGGGGGGAACGGATTCTTCGTGAACCCCAACATGGCAACGTTGGGGTTCACGGTAAGTCCGTTCACCCCAACCTACGTAGGATCGGTTTTACTGTCCGGTTCCGGCTAGGGCCGCGATTTCTCCGTCTTCATGACCTTTATCGCCCCCGACAGCATATCGTAGACCCAGCCGTGGATGTTGAGCGTTTTCTTCTGCATGGCCCGGCGGATGAAGGGATACTCCTGCAGGTGCTCAAGCTGGAGGCGCACGTTCTCCTCTACGATGAGCTGCATCCTCTTTTCCGGGTCCAGCTCGATGTGCAGCCCCCTGACCTTTTCGTCCACCCGGTCCCTGGCCTTTTGGGCGTTGATCAGCCAGACCGGGATGTACTTGTCCTCCATATCGTCGTCGTCCAGCGCCTGGATGCCGCCGCAGCCGTAATGGCCGCAGATGACGATGTCGGGTATGTTCAGGTGGTTGATGGAGAACTCCAGGACGGCGGAGAGGTTCCAGTCGTTGGTGGCCACCACGTTCCCCACGTTGCGGTGCACGAAGATGTCGCCGGGGCGGGTCTGGGTGATCATGTTGACCGGCACGCGCGAGTCGGAGCAGCCGATCCAGAGCACGGTCGGTTTCTGCTCTTCGGCCAGCTTGTAGAAAAACTCCTTCTCCTTATCGAATATTTCGGTTACGAATTTGCGGTTGCCGTCCAAAAGCTCGTGTACCATGCCTCACCTCCGTCAAGCCAATGAGAAATACCGATAGGTCCCTGGAAAGGGAAAGTGATATGTCAGGCTGCCAACTCCTGCAGGATTTCCGGATATCGCGATGCAACCTTCAGTAATGTCGCTGCCGCGCCAGAAGGCATTTTCCGTCCTTGCTCCCATTCCTGTAGTGTTCTTACCGAGACTCCAAGAAGTTTCGCGAAGGCCGTTTGAGAAAGGCCGGTTGCGGCTCTTGCGGCAGCCACATGTGCCCTTTCTGCAGGGATGACTTCGTCCTTTTCAATAGTTCCGTCTCGTTTAGTAATAATGCGGCGCACCGACCCGTCCGGCTGCTTTATAAGTTCAGTTTTACGAGCCCACTCGTTCTGCTTCATATCCTGAACCGCCTGCAGGATCTCGGCATTCAAATCACGAGTCTTTTCCCATGCCGCCAAATCTTTTTCCGATAACTTAGCCATTTTCAAAAACCTCCTTCAAGCCTTTAAGCACTTTCGCGCTGATGCTAGCCTTAACGTTCTTGGCATACATGGTTATCAGCACTATTTGGTCTGGAGCGAGCCGGACTAAATAGATGACGCGTACTCCGCCGCGTTTCCCCCGTCCTTCTACAGCCCATCGAAGTTTCCGGCAGCCACCTGATTGTGGTATGAGGTCACCAGCATCAGGATGTTCAGCAAGATAGAGTTGTAGGGCAGCGAATTCGTCATCACTCAGATACTTCGCACGGACTGCCGAAAAGGGATGCATCTCGATGAAAGTGAACATGGTAAATTTATACGCTTAAGACGTACAATGTCAACAATGATAATTTGTTTCTGGTTCGGCCGGCCTCACCACCTGTAATGACTCTGAACTGACTGTATCTACTTGAGGTTTAGGATTCGCAGGGTATATTCTATTTTTCTTCATGCGTCAGGTGCCGAATCCGCAGTATTAGGAGCAACCTTTGATGACATTGGACAAAGCGGAGATACTGATCGTCGGCGCCGGCATAATCGGGCTCACCATCGCACGGGAGCTGGTGCGGACCGGCCACGGCGACATCGTGATCATCGAAAAGGAGCCGGAGCTGGGTCGACACGCCTCGGGGCGCAACAGCGGCGTTTTGCACGCCGGGATCTATTACGCCCCGGACAGCATGAAGGCCAAGTCCTGCCTGAACGGCAACTTCCTGATGCGCGCCTACTGCAAGGAGAAGGGGCTTCCCCTTCTGGAGAGCGGCAAGGTGATCGTGACCCGCACCGAACAGGAGCTACCGGTGCTGGACGAGCTCTACCGCAGGGCGACAGCGAACGGCGCCAAGGTGGAGATGATCGACGAGCGGCAGTTGGCCGCGATCGAGCCGAACGCGAGAACGGTCGAGCGGGCGCTCTTTTCCCCCTACACGGCGGTGGTCGACCCGAAGGCCGTGCTCAAGAGCCTGAAGCAGGAGCTGGAGCAAAGCGGGCGGGTCAAGTTGTACCTGGACTGCAGGCTGACGGGGCTGAACGGGAGCAGCAAGGCCAGGACAAGCAGGGGGGAGATCGAGTTCAACCGGTTCATTAACGCGGCGGGGGCCCACTGCGACAAGGTGTCGCGCCTGTTCGGCGTGGGGGAGAAGTATCGGCTGATACCGTTCAAGGGGGTGTACCGGCTGCTCGGCAAGGAAGCTCCCTTCACCGTGAATTCCAGCATCTATCCGGTTCCCGATATCCGCAACCCCTTCCTGGGGGTGCATTTCACCCGCAGCGTGCACGGCGATGTCTACGTGGGACCAACCGCCATCCCGGCTTTCGGCCGGGAGAATTACGGCATAATAGCCGGCATCGACGCGGAAGGGTTCGCCATCGCCTTCGAGGATCTGGTGCTGTTCCTGGCGAACCCGCTTTTCCGGAGCGTGGCGCTGACCGAGCCTTTCAAGTACATCCCGGCGCGCTTTTACCGGGACGCCGCCCGGTTGGTGAAGCAGCTCTCGCCCAAAGACCTGGTGCCGGCGACCAAGGTCGGCATCCGTCCGCAACTGGTGGACTGGGAGACCAAGCAGATGGTGATGGACTTCATGCTGGTGGCCGACGGCCCCGCGCTCCACGTGCTCAATCCCATCTCACCCGCCTTCACCTCGTCCATGGACCTGGCCCAGGGGATCGTGGCGGCGCATTTCAGCGGATAACAGGCCACCCACGCTAGTCCTTATTGCATCAAAGTAAGTCTGTGAGGTCTCCCCCTCCCTTGACGGGAGGGGGCAGGGGGGTGGGTGAAGCTGCCAACGTTGCGAAATGGTTGCAGCTACCCCCACCCCCTAACCCCCTCCCGCAAGGGGAGGGGGAAGTTAACTGCTGAGGTGGTGGGTTTGAACTTGATGGTGGAGGTAAGGCGCGAGCTTGTGTCGCTCGGGAGGGGATGGGGACTTTAGCTCTACGGCAAACTGGTCTCCCCCATCAGGTAGCGGTCGCATTCGCGGGCGGCGCCGCGCCCTTCGTTGAAGGCCCAAACCACCAGGCTCTGGCCCCGACGGCAGTCGCCTGCGGCGAAGACGCCGGGTATGCTGGTCTGGTAGCTATCGTATTCGGCGCTTACGGTGCTGTTCGGATTGCGGGCCAGACCCAGGGCATCGAGCAGCTCCTGCTCGGGCCCGACAAAACCCAGGGCCAGGAGCACGAGCTGGGCCGGATGCTCTCGCTCGGTCCCGGGCTGCCGCTTGGGCTTCAGGATCCCCTCGCTGTCCCCCTCCCATGTCACCCCTATGGTCCGCAGCGAAGCCACCTTTCCCTCGGCATCTCCCAGGAAGCGCAGCGCCGAGGTCTGGTACAGGCGCGGATCGCTGCCGAAAAGCGCCGCCGCCTCCTGCTGCCCGTAATCCAGGGCATAAACGGCGGGCCACTCGGGCCAGGGGTTGTTGGCTGCCCGGTACACCGAGGGCTTGGGGAGTATTTCCAGTTGCGTGACGCTGCGGCAGCCGTGGCGCAACGCCGTGGCCACGCAGTCCGTGCCGGTGTCGCCGCCACCGATGACGACGACGTCCTTGCCCGCGGCGCGGATGGGGCTGTCGGTCTCCTCCAGGATGGCCTTGGTGTTGGCGGTCAGAAAGTCCATGGCGAAATGGATCCCCTGCAGCTCGCGCCCCTCGACCGGAAGGTCCCGGGGGCGTGCCGCGCCGGTTGCCAGTACCAGCGCGTCAAAATCCTCCAGCAGCTTTTCCGGCGCATGATTCCTGCCGATCTCCATGTTGCAGCTGAAGGTGACCCCTTCGGCCTTCATCTGCTGGATGCGCATGGCGACCCGCACCTTATCCAGCTTCATGTTGGGGATGCCGTACATCAGCAGGCCGCCCGGGCGGTCGGCGCGCTCGAAGACGGTGACCCAGTGCCCCGCGCGGTTCAATTGCGCCGCGGCGCACAGGCCGGCGGGGCCCGAGCCCACTACCGCCACCTTCTTCCCGGTGCGCCGCTCGGGAGGCTCCGCCACGATCCACCCTTCCTCCCAGCCGCGGTCGGCGATAGCGGCCTCGATGTTCTTGATGGTGACCGGCGGCTCTATCACCCCGAGCACGCAGGACCCTTCGCAGGGGGCGGGGCAGACCCGCCCGGTAAACTCGGGGAAGTTGTTGGTGCGATGCAGCCGGTCCAGCGCCTGGCGCCAGAGGTTGCGATAGACCAGGTCGTTCCACTCCGGGATCAGGTTGTAGATCGGGCAGCCGCTGGCCATGCCGCTTAAGAGCATCCCGGTGTGGCAGAAGGGGGTGCCGCAATCCATGCAGCGCGCCCCCTGCTGGCGCAACTTTTCCTGCTCCATCTGCAGGTGAAACTCCTGCCAGTTCCCTACGCGCTCGCTCACCGTCACGTCCTCCGGGAGCTCGCGGCGATATTCCATGAAGCCGGTAGGTTTGCCCATGTTTTACCCTCCTCCCACCCGCGCCGCGTCGCGCAGATTCTCCTCGAACGCCGCCTCCAGCGCCTGGTCTCCGCTGAGACCCGCCTCTTTTGCCTTCGCCAGCGCCTGCAGCACCCGCTTGTAGTCCTTGGGCATCACCTTGACGAAGTTGGGCAGGAAGCTGTCCCACGCCGAGAGGAGTTGAGCCGCCCGGCTGCTGCCTGTAAGAGCCGCATGCCGCTCGATCATCTGCTTCAGCACCGTGAGGTCCTCGGCGTCGGGCTGTTCCAGGAACACCATCTGCTTGTTGCAGCGCATGGCGAAATCCCCCGCCTGGTCCAGCACGTAGGCGGTGCCGCCGCTCATGCCGGCGGCGAAGTTGCGCCCGGTGCCTCCCAGGACCACCACGGTGCCGCCGGTCATGTACTCGCAGCCGTGATCGCCCACCGCCTCGACCACCGCGGCGACCCCGGAGTTGCGCACGCAGAAGCGCTCGCCCGCCATGCCCCGGATGTAGATCTCGCCGCTGGTGGCGCCGTAGCAGGCGACGTTGCCGGTGATGATGTTCTCCTCGGCGACGAAGCTCGCCTCCTTCGGGGGGTAGAGCACGATCCTGCCACCGGAGAGCCCTTTGGCCAGGTAGTCGTTGGCGTCCCCTTCCAATTCCAGCGTCATCCCTTTGGGAACGAAGGCCCCGAAGCTCTGCCCAGCGCTCCCCCGGAAGCGCAGCCGTACCGTGTCCTCCGGCAGTCCCGCCGCGCCGTGCCTTTTGGTGATCTCGCTTCCCACCATGGTGCCGACCACGCGGTGCACGTTCCTGATCTCCAGGTCGGCCCGGACCGGCTCCCCCCGCTCGATGGCGGGGCGGCACAGCTCGAGCAGCACAGTGTGATCCAGGGACCCCTCCAGGTTGTGGTCCTGCTCGTGGACGCAGCGCCGGAAGGCCTCCGGATCGGGCACCGGTTGATGCAGGATCCTGGAGAGGTCGATCCCTTTTGCCTTCCACTGCTCGATGGCGGCACGCGGCTCCAGGAGGTCGCTGCGCCCGATCATCTGGTCCAGGGATCTCATCCCTAGCTGGGCCATGATCTCACGCAGCTCCTGGGCCACGAATTTCATGAAGTTCACCACGTATTCGGGCTTGCCGGTGAAGTTGGCCCGCAGGCGGGGATCCTGGGTCGCCACCCCCACGGGACAGGTGTTGAGATGGCAGACACGCATCATCAGGCACCCCAGCGCTATCAGCGGAGCGGTGGAGAAACCGAACTCCTCGGCCCCCAGGAGCGCTGCGATGGCCACATCACGCCCGGTTTTCAGCTGTCCGTCGGTCTCCACGGCGATCCTGCTCCTGAGCCCGGTCGCCATCAGGCTCTGGTGCGTCTCGGCCAGCCCCAACTCCCAGGGGAGCCCGGCGTGCCTGATCGAGGAGAGCGGCGAGGCGCCGGTGCCGCCGTCGTAGCCGCTGATCAGCACCACGTCGGCGTGAGCCTTGGCAACCCCCGCCGCCACAGTTCCCACCCCCGCCTCGGAAACCAGCTTGACGCTGATGCGCGCCTGGCGGTTGGCGTTTTTCAGGTCGTGAATCAGCTCGGCCAGGTCCTCTATGGAGTAGATGTCGTGATGCGGCGGCGGCGAGATCAGCCCCACCCCGGGGGTGGTGTGCCGGGTGCGGGCGATCCAGGGATGAACCTTGAGCCCGGGGAGCTCCCCCCCTTCGCCCGGCTTGGCCCCCTGGGCCATCTTGATCTGGATCTCCTTGGCCTGGGTCAGATAGAGGCTGGTCACGCCGAAGCGGGCCGAGGCGACCTGCTTGATGGCGCTGTTCTTGGAGTCCCCCAGCTCGTTACTCCAGTAGTAGCGCTCCGGATCCTCTCCCCCCTCGCCGGTGTTGGACTTGCCTCCGATCCGGTTCATGGCGATGGCCAGCGTCTCGTGGGTCTCCTTGCTGATCGAGCCGTAGGACATGGCTCCGGTCTTGAAGCGCTTCACGATCTGCTCCACCGGTTCCACCTCCTCGATCGGGACCGGTTCTGTCGGGCGGAAGGCGAGCAGCCCGCGCAGCGTGCCGTTTTTCACGCTCTGCTCGTTGACCAGGGCGGAGAACAGCTTGAACTGGGCGTAGTCGTTGCCGCGCGTCGCCTTCTGCAGC
>Ga0209212_1004055_pt1 | contig 18553 bp, 20 predicted proteins | sample RifGroC2_FD_183996 | JGI IMG/M metagenome (GOLD analysis project Ga0209212, IMG submission 183996) | Groundwater microbial communities from Rifle, Colorado, USA - Groundwater C2 (SPAdes) (version 2) | ecosystem: Environmental > Aquatic > Deep subsurface > Groundwater | place: Rifle, Colorado...
AGCCATGGAGAATCATGTAAAAAAGGTGATTTTTACCAGCTCTGACAAAGCAGTGAACCCCACAAATGTAATGGGAACCAGCAAGCTCATGGGGGAACGCCTCATGACTGCGGCCAATAGCAACAGTCGCGAGAACGGCTGCGTCTATGCCTCTACGCGCTTTGGTAATGTTATGGGCTCAAATGGGTCGGTAATCCCGATTTTTCGCCGCCAGATAGCCAAGGGCGGGCCGGTAACTTTGACCCATAACGAGATGACCCGATTTGTCATGAGTATCGAAGAGGCTACGAGGCTGGTGATAGATTCTGCAGCCATTGCTCAAGGTGGAGAGGTGTTCATCACCAAGATGCCGGTGATCCGTATTCGTGATCTGGCTGAAGTGATGATACAGGAGCTGGCGCCGGTTTATGGGCACAACCCCAACGACATAAAGATTGTTGAGATTGGCACCAAGCCAGGTGAAAAACTATACGAAGAACTCATGAGTGATGAGGAAACAAGGAGAGCCGTGGAACTGAAGGACTACTTCTCAATACTGCCCGCCTTCAGGGGATTGTATAGTGATATCTCCTATGACTATCAGGATGTATTGAGTACCAGTGTGACTAACCCCTACATCTCTGCCAAAGAAACAGTACTGAAACACGACGAATTGAGAGACTTCTTGAACCGTGCAAACCTGCTTAAAACAGAAACAGCCACAGAAGAAGATTTTGACAAGCGCTATTGGCCCGGCGATAAAGAGGAGAAAAAATAATGCGTGTATTGATTTTGGGTGGTGATGGCTATCTTGGTTGGCCCACGGCCATGGACATGGCCGCCAAAGGGCATGAAGTCTGCATTATGGACAACTATATGCGCAGAAACATTGCCAGAGAAACCTGCTCTGAAGCCCTGATGCAGAACCCGAACATGCATGAGCGCGCTCAGATATTTGAAGAACTTAGCGGCAAACGCATCCAGGTTGTGGTGGGCGATTGCACGGACTTTCGCGTCCTCGCTGATGTTGTACGTGATTTCGCTCCCGAAGCGGTCGTACACTATGCCGAACAACCTTCCGCCCCCTATTCAATGCGCGGCTTTGCTGAAGCGAGCGTGACTTTCCATAATAATCTGGGAGTGACGTTCAATCTTATCTGGGCTATCCAGCAATTTGCCCCCGACTGTCACATCATCAAGCTGGGTACCATGGGCGAATACGGTACCCCGAATATCGACATCGAAGAGGGTTGGCTTGATGTCGAGCATAACGGCCGCAAACAAAAGTTCCTCTATCCGCGGCAGGCTGGCAGCCTTTACCATACGACCAAAGTGCTGGATACGGATCTACTTTGGTTTTATGTGCGCACTTACGGACTGCGGGTATCAGACCTGATGCAGGGACCCGTTTACGGCCTTTCAACCAAAGAGACTAATATGGACGAACGCCTGTTACCCAATTTTCATTATGACGATATCTTCGGCACAGTAGTTAACCGTTTTATTGTGCAGGCAGTGGCAGGCGTGCCGCTTACGGTTTACGGCAAAGGCGGTCAGACACGTGGCTACCTCAACTTGAAAGATACGCTGCAATGTGTGGAGCTCGCCCTGGACAACCCGGTCGCTAAAGGCGAGCTGCGAATTCTTAATCAATTCACCGAGCAATTCAGTGTGAATGAATTGGCTGAGCGCGTGCAGCGTGTAGGCAACAGCATGAATCTGGGTGTAGAGGTGAAGTCAATTGAAAATCCACGCAAGGAACTCGAGGATCACTACTACAACGCAAAGCATCATGGCCTCCTGGAGCTTGGGCTCAAACCACATTACATGACAGATGACGTACTGGCCGAGATGCTCGAACAGGTAATCGCTTACAAAGACCAGATTGATCACGCGAAAATATTGCCGCGCGTGAAGTGGAGTTAAATATGAAATGGGTGATAACTGGCGGCTGCGGTTTTCTCGGCAGTAGCCTCATTCGACAGTTGATAGCTGAGGGCGGCAACAGCATACGCGTGATCGATAATCTATCGGTCGGGACACGTGCCGATTTGGCAGGCGTATGTGATTTTACTGAAGTGACCGCGCCTGGAAAGATAGCTGGAACCGATGTGGAATTGGTCGTGGGGGATATTCTTGACGAGCAGTTGGCATTGCAGGTGTGCCAAGGCGCAGACGTCATCGTGCATTTTGCCGCCAACACCGGCGTCGGTCCCTCCGTAGAGAATCCCCGCATGGACTGCGTCACCAATGTCATTGGCACTTTCAATTATCTGGAAGCGGCGCGCCACAACAGAGTAAAGCGTTTTGTCTTTGCCTCCAGCGGCGCACCAGTCGGCGAATGCGAACCACCTATCCATGAAGAGAAAGTGCCACACCCCGTTTCGCCCTATGGCGCAAGCAAGCTGGCAGGAGAAGGGTACTGCTCGGCCTACTTCCGCACCTTCGGCATCGAAACGGTGGCATTGCGATTTGGCAATGTTTATGGGCCAGGGTCGGGGCACAAGAACAGTGTTGTGGCGAAATTCATCAAACAGGCAATGAAGGGCGAGTCGCTGGAAATATACGGTGATGGTAGCCAGACTCGGGACTTTATCTATATCGATGATCTTGTGCGGGCGGTGCAGTTGGCCGCTAAAACTCCTGGCGTGGGCGGCGAGATTTTTCAGATAGCCACCAGTGCCGAAACCAGCGTGAGCGAACTATTGGAAAGCATGATCTTAGTCTTTAAGGAAAAAGGAATTGCTGTGCCACAACTTCGTTATTCAGAGGCGCGATTAGGAGATGTGCGCAGAAACTACTCGGACACTTCAAAGGCAAAGTTGTTGATGGACTGGGGTAGTAAGGTTGATCTTCATCAAGGCTTGAAAAAAACGATTAGCAGTTTTATACGCAACTAGGTTTGGCTGAATAAGTCGCAGTTAATGGAACAGAGAACGAAGATTGTTATTGCATCCCCACGAGAGCCCTGTGGCGCAACGTGGTTAATTAATTGTTTCCTTGAGTTAGGGATACTGACTTACCGGAAATCGGCAGAAAACATGTGGCGTCGGGAGAGTGGGCGTTTCTTCTTGCGATCACAAGAAAATATATTAAAGAAATGGCTGCCAAGTTTATACCACCACGACGCATTTTTTTTCAGGTCTGATATAGAGGTTGAATGGTCGCATGAGTGGCCAACCAATCGCTTTTTGGATTGCCAGGTGATTTATTTCTATCGAGATCCGCGAGACGCGCTGTATTCGCGTTACAAACGCGAAGCGGCGACCCTTCCGCTTTCAGAATATCTGAGTATTTTGGAGCCCAATACCTTGCTTGATCGAGTTGAAAGCAATTGGCTCCACATGCAATTCTGGATGCAGCATCCAAATATCCGGCTGTTTAGGTTTGAAGATTACAAGAAAGATCCTGAATTAACGCTTCGAAACATCCTCGATTACATCGGAGTCAAGGCTACTGATAAAGTGATTCTAGATGCATTAGATGCATCTACCGGGGGAAAGGCAAAGGAGGTAGAGGATATATTCAATGCCAACGATTCATTGAATTTACAGCATGGCGAAGCATGTCAAGTCGTTAATCAGGGGGGCGTTGTTGGGCGCTGGCAAGAATTAAAAGGTGAAGACCATGAAGCCATAACCCGTGTCGAACAATTTTGCGGGGCAATGCTACACAAACTTGGATATCGTGTGGAAAACCAAACAGGGCAGTGTGATGTGGCCAGCTATGCAGAACACTTAAGGGGTTTGAGCTCTTTCAAAAAAATAGAGGCTTATCCAAGCGGAGCGGGCACATCGACTGAGCAAAAGGTGGCTTCCCTTGAGAATAGAGTGTTTGATTTTTCAAAGAAACTAACTGTCGAGATGCTCAAAGGCGCGGGCATGACCAAGCGTGAAGAAAACGTTTTTTTATCTAGCTTGGCCGATTATTCTGCCTTTAAGGATAAAGATGCATTTAATAATGTAAAAAATATTTCAAGGCACTTCGTTGGGGACTCGGAGTTTTACTTTAATTTGTTCAAGCGAAGTGGAAAAATGGTGTGGCTTCCAAAAATTGGTGCACCGTTCATGCTCATGAAATCAATCGAGCTATCGAAAGCGCAACTTGTGAAAATCAGCCGTTACCTGAAAAGAAGGCTCATGCCTTGGAGCATGGTTTAATGTGCAGCACACCGGCCGCTGAGTGATGCCCAATGCCTAGTTTATTCAGAAACGCCTCCTGGGGAGGATTGTCGGCGTCGATTCGCCTTTTATTTGGGATGGGTAATCTCTTTTTGGCAATTAAATTGGTTGGCGCCGCTTTATATGGGTATTTGATCGTCATGGCATCCATGACGGCATTTTATGTGGCGTTGCTAAACAGTGTTCACGTTATTGCCGTTACCAATGCAGTGGAGTTGCGCAGCCATCCAGATTCCGTAAACGAATTGAGAAAACTGTTCTCTGCGGTATGGTTAGTGACATTCTTGGGCGCCTTTTTTCTGGTGCTTGCAGTGTTTTTTCTAGGCAATCCTTTCTTGCACGCCTTTGTATATTCGGGCGGTAATCCCTTGGTCGAGAGCAATCTCTCGTTGTTACTTGTGCCGGTGGCATTGATTGCGGTTAGCCAGATAGTGGCTGCTGGCCACATGGCAGTCATTGAAAGCTTGGGGCGTTTTGATTTGGCGGCAAAAGCGCAGCTGTTAGGCACGCCAATCGTTTTTGTGCTTTTGCTATGGCTCGGTTTTTTTTCTACTTACCAGTTGAATATCGTCGCGGTCGGTTGGTTGCTGCTAGCCGGAGCTGTGATCGATTTGATATTCATCGTTTATGTACGTTTAGCACTGGGATTTCCAAGTTCTTTTAAGCCTACAGTTGAAACATTCAAATGGCTGCCTAAGCTATTGGGGCAGGGCGTTTCTCTGCAAGGTGCGAAACTGGTGAATGTTTTTTTTGACCCTCTGAACAAATTTTTGCTAAATCACTATGTGGGGCCAGTAAGTGTTTCCACGTATGAAGTGGCAATGAAGGTCATCAGAGGTATCCAAATGATTTTTGGAGGCGCATTCCGAACATTTCTTCAGTTGGCTGAGAAGCTCAAGAGTGATGGTGGCAGTGACTATATTAAGGCAATCCGCTACGGATTTGTTCCTGCGATCCTGATGTATGCGCTTGGTTGTGTGCTGATGGTAGCGATCTCTCGCTATTGGGTTAAGGGTGAAATGGAAGAGCTCTCCATTTTTTATTTAATGCTTATCCCACCAGGTGTTGGCATTATTTTTGCGGGACCACTATATAGCGCCTTAGTGGGGATTCGTGATCTGGGGTTTATTTTTCGGATGCACCTGAATTTGGCAATTCTTAATCTGCTGGCATCGTTAACATTAATCCCATTATTCGGGCTTTATGGGGCGGGTGTCGGGCTATTTATTACCACTGCCTACAACGCTTTGGCTGAATATCGGCGCTACATCCGGATGATAGGTCCGATTGTTGGATTAGCTGACGAGATCAAGAGGCGATCTGTAGTGATTATCTTTTCGCTGGCATTGTCAGCCCTTGTTGTCTTGGCGGATCAATTCCTGATGAGTACCAAAGGTCTGTTGATAGTCGAAGGTATTTCCGTCGTTATCTTGATCAGCATGCTCACATTAGAACCGCTAACCCTGCGAGTTGCTAGGCATGCCATAGGTAAATTAAGCAATAGAGCATGAAGAAAAGGGGCGAACATTTCGGGGGGCGGATAAAATACTCATTCTCAGTCGGAAGCAAAACGCATAAATAATGAAGAATGGTCTTGTTTATTGGATTACTGGTTTGTCTGGCGCGGGGAAGACTACCTTGTGCCGGGAGTTGGCGGCGCATTTGCGCACGCAGGGGCGGGCGGTGGTGATGCTGGATGGGGATGAGTTGCGCGAAGCGATGGGGGCGACGAATGCCCATACGCGGCAAGAACGTCTGCAATTGGCGATGCGCTATGCGCATTTGTGCCACATGATCGCGGTACAGGGCGTGGACGTGGCGATTGCTACAATCTCGCTGTTCCGCGAAGTGCATGAGTGGAATCGCGCCAATATGCCGGGTTATGTGGAGATTTACTTGAATGTACCGCTGGAAGAGTTAAAGCGGCGTGATCCCAAGCAGATTTACGCCCGTGCCGCACGGGGCGAACTGAAAGATGTGGCGGGTCTGGATTTTGCGGTGGACGAACCGCAATCGCCCGACGTGCGCATTGAATGGGTGTCCGGGTCGACCGTAGAGGCGGCGCTGGCACAACTGATTGAGCAACTAAATTTGAACTAACTAATAAGGAGTGATGAATGAAACACGGAGACTTTACCGGGCTGGCTGAGGACTATACGCGTTATCGTCCTGATTATGCATCCGCAGTGTTGCGAGCAATTATCGGTGTTGTTGGAAAGCCGGTGGCAGAAATCGACGCTGTTGATGTAGGAGCGGGCACAGGAATTTGGACACGAATGGTGGCTGGTTCTGGTGTTAAATCCGTTACCGCAATTGAGCCGAACGATGACATGCGCGGACAAGGAGCTGTTTATCCGGGAAATAGAAATATCGTCTGGAATAAGGGCACAGGTGAATCAACAGGCTTGGCCTCTGGAAGTGCGGATTTGTTGTCGATGGCTTCGTCGTTTCACTGGGTGGACTTTGATAAGGGTATAGCCGAATTTGATCGTGTGCTGCGTCCTGGCGGTTGTTTCGTGGCTCTGTGGAATCCCCGGTTCATAGAAGCAAATCCATTGTTGGTGGAAATCGAGGCGCATTTGGCAACACTCAAGGGAGGTGAAATCAAGCGTGTTTCGTCAGGACGTTCGGAATTTACCGAGACATTGACCAGTCGCCTGGAGGATTGTGGTCGATTTTCTGAGGTGGTTTATCTGGAATCCAAACACACCATCCCTTTTACTCCAGAGCGATATATGGGTGCCTGGCGATCGGTGAATGACCTGCGTGTTCAGCTGGGTCCGGAGAAGTTTTCACAATTTCTGGCGTGGGTAGAGCAACGTATTGCAGGCTTAAGCGTTATTGAGGCAACTTATTTGACCCGAGCATGGGTAGCGCGCAAACCGGTTTGACCAACATGGCAGCCACGAAACCCACTCTTTCGACCAAAGCGCGCACATTGGCTACTCTAGTGGGCAATCTTGCCAGCGCGCAGATTCAGCCGTTGGAATTTTTCACCGTGGCCGACTGGCGGGCTAATCCCGCCAGGGTATTGAATGGGCTTTGCAAACGGTTTGACGAAGGAGATCCGCTGGTGGTGCGCTCCAGCGCCCTCAATGAGGATTCGGCGACCGCATCCATGGCCGGCTGTTTCACTTCGGTGCTGAATGTACGGGGAGCCGCAGCGTTGCAAGCTGCCATCGGTGAGGTCATCACTTCCTACGGCTCTGAACTTGATCCGCTCGATGAAGTGCTGGTGCAACCGATGCTCTCGGGAGTCAACCTGTCAGGCGTGGCGTTCAGTCACGATCCGGCCACGGGTTCCCCTTATCGCGTGGTGAATTATGCACTGGGTGCCGATACCACATCCGTGACCGGCGGAGCGGGGCAAACGCGCACCTTTGTAGCGGCATCAGGTGTCCATGATATGCCGACCGACATGGGCAAGGTACTGGCTCTTCTGGACGAGTTGCAATCCTTGTTTCCCGGGTGGCCTTTGGATATTGAGTTCGCCCTCGCAGCACCCGAAGATACTTTGTATCTTCTGCAAGTCCGCCCACTGGTGATGCCGCAACCACTGACAGATGGCGTGCAGCATCAGGCCTTGCTGGCGCGGGTGGCAGACAAGGTGCGCGCTGCACAGCAACCGCACCCGTATTTGCATGGACGTTCTACCGTCTTTGGTGTGATGCCGGATTGGAATCCGGCAGAGATCATCGGCATACGCCCGCGCCCGCTGGCCTTGTCGCTGTACCGCGATCTGGTTACGGATGCGATCTGGGCATACCAACGCAACAACTATGGCTACCGCAATCTGCGCAGTTTCCCGCTGCTGGTGAATTTTGCCGGACAGCCGTATATCGATGTGCGTCTGTCATTCAACTCCTTTATCCCCAAGGATGTGGAGGGTGGACTTGCCGATCGTCTGGCGGATTACTACATTGACCGATTGATTGCCGCGCCCACTCTGCATGACAAGGTCGAGTTCGAGATTGTTTTCTCCTGCTACACGCTGGATCTACCGCAGCGGCTAGAGGTTCTTGCCGATGCGGGTTTTAGCGAACTGGATCGCAGCCAGCTCGCGGACAGCCTGCGTGCGTTGACCAATCGCATCATCAATCGCGATAACGGATTGTGGCGAGCGGACGAAGCCAAGTTGACGGAGCTCATCGCGCGGCGCGAGGAAATCCTGGCTTCCGGCCTTGACCCGGTATCGCGTATCTACTGGCTGCTGGAAGATTGCAAGCGCTATGGCACGCTGCCTTTTGCGGGATTGGCGCGTGCGGGCTTTATCGCGGTACAGATGCTGAAGTCGCTGGTGGCGGTGGGCGTGTTTACCCAGGAAGATTACGAGTGTTTCATGAATGGGTTGAATACCGTCAGCAGCCAGCTTTCCCGCGATCTTGGCAGCCTGGATCGCACCAGCTTCCTGTCGCGTTACGGACACTTGCGCCCCGGTACCTATGACATTCTTTCACCGCGCTACGATGAGGCGCCGGAAGATTATCTGGGTGGAAATCGAAGCAGCGAGGGGCATGGCGAGCGCAAGCCTTTTGCATTGAGTCTGGATCAGATGCGTTCCATCGCCAAGCTGCTGGAACAGCATGGCCTGTCATCCGATGTGGTCGGGTTATTTGATTTCTTGCAGGCGGGTATCGAGTTGCGCGAGTACGCCAAATTTGTGTTTACCCGCAATCTGTCAGATGCGCTTTCCCTGTTCCGCGACTGGGGAGGAAGGTATGGCTTTTCGACCGATGAACTGGCCTATGCCAACATCGGCTGCATCCGTGAGTTGTACGCCGGGGCTGATGATCCCAAGGCGGTGTTGGCGCGCTCGATTGATGAGGGGAAAGCGCGCTATCGCGAAACCAGTCAGTTGTGGCTACCCCCACTCATTACCAAACCGGAAGATGTGTGGGCTTTTCATGTGCCGGAGTGCGAGCCAAATTTCGTGACACAAGGCAGCGTGACGGGCTCGGTGGTCAAGCCTGAGCAGCGTGACCGTTTGGCTGGTGCTATCGTGTTTATCCCAAGTGCCGATCCGGGATTTGACTGGCTGTTCTCCCATCCCATCGCCGGGTTGGTGACAGCCTATGGCGGGGTAAACAGCCACATGGCGATTCGCGCCAATGAGCTGGGATTGCCGGCGGTGATCGGTGCGGGCGACACCCTCTTCCGGCAATGGTCTCAGGCGCAACGCTTGCATATCGATTGCGCGGGGCGCAGGGTAGAGGTGTTGTCGTGAAGGTGGTGGCGGTCAGTCAGCGTGTTGATGTTTATCCTGAGCGGGACGAGAGGCGCGATGCGCTGGATCAGCGTCTGTGCGCATGGTTGGTTGTAGCGGGTTATGTGCCGGTTCCTGTGCCGAACGGATTAGGTCTGGATGGGCTGCGGCTATGGTTGAGCGCGGTGAGGCCAGCAGCAATAGTTTTGTCGGGCGGGAATGATATAGGCGAGGCGATTGAGAGGGACAACACCGAGCGCCAATTGCTGGCCTATGCTCAGGGGAATTCCTTGCCGGTGCTTGGGATTTGTCGCGGCATGCAGATGATGGGGGTGTGGGCAGGCGGTGCATTGAAACCAGTGCAAGGGCACACTCATACTCGCCATGAACTGCGTGGTGAACTGGCCGGCGAGGCCAACAGCTTCCATAATTATTCTTTGGCCGCATGCCCGGCGGGTTTTGCGGTGACAGCAACGGCTGAGGATGGCTGCATTGAAGCCATTCGTCATGAAAGCCTTGCCTGGGAAGGCTGGATGTGGCATCCGGAGCGCGAGGCGGATTTTCAACCGCGCGACATTCAGCGTCTGAGGGCGTTGTTCGGTGAGTGAGTTTGTTGGCACACTTGAGAGCGCGCTGCGCTATGGCAAGCCCAAGCGTTGCAACCCGCGTTTGCTCGCGCTGCCTGCGCCCTATGTATTTGCAGATTTTGAATTGAAACATTACGAACAGGAATTGTTATGAAGGCCATCATTCTTGCTGCCGGACGCGGCAGTCGCATGAAAAACATGACCGACGACCGCCCCAAGTGCATGGTCGAGTTGCGCGGCAAACCATTGCTGGAATGGCAACTGACTGCCTTGCATGAAGCGGGCATCAGTGAGATTGCCATCGTGACAGGGTACAAGCGCGAGTTGCTGGCCAATCGCGCGCCAATGGAGTTCCATAACCCGCGTTGGGCGGAAACGAATATGGTGTCTTCATTGGCTTGCGCTCAAGAGTGGCTGCAAGACGAGCCATGCATCGTGAGTTATTCCGATATTTTTTATGAGGCCTCGGCTGTGGAATCGTTGATGATCAGCACGGCCAAATTGGCAGTAACTTACGATCCGCACTGGCTTAAGCTGTGGGAAAAACGTTTTGGTGATCCTCTGCTGGATGCCGAAACTTTCCGTTTGCAGGCCGATGGGTCTTTGGCGGAAATTGGCAACAAGCCTCAATCGGTAGCTGAAGCGCAGGGGCAATACATGGGGCTGTTGCGTTTCACACCAGAAGGCTGGGCCGAGGTATTGCGGATTCGCTCCGGGCTGAGCAGTGCCGAATGCGACCGGATGCACATGACAGGAACGCTGCAAAAGGTGATCGAGGCTGGGCGAGTGCCGGTGGCTGCGGTTTCGTATGAGAAGCCTTGGGGCGAGGTGGATTCCGCCGAAGATTTGAGGCACTACGAGTAGGTGCCAATAGAAAGTTTAAAAGGATATACATGGGCATCGCGTTCGACGACATTAAATACATTCGGCGAGAAATTTGCCCGCAGTGCCACACAAAAGTGTCGCCGGATTGGCTAAAACAAGCGAAAAACCTTAAAGCCGTGGAATATTCTTTCGGGGGATATGCCATTCCTGCGCACGGCGCGGATCGAACCATGATTTTGGTGTGTCCGGAATGTGCGTTGGTGTTCAAGGATCAAGTCCCTGCCACGGAAAGTTTGTCGAAACTATTTGCGGCCAGTGTCGGTAAGGCTTGGGGTACCTATTACGACTACACCGATGAGCTTGAGTTGGCCAAGACCTGCTGCAATAAACCAGAAGCAGCCATGCTCGACATAGGTTCCAGCAATGGTGACCTGCCAAGGAAATTCGCTGAGTTCTATTCATATGTTTCTGCCTTGGATGTCGTGCCTAATCCTGCCTGTGAGCAGTATTTGACGGGTGAGTACATTCTGGGTTTGCTCGATGATTTCAAGCTTGAATGGTCAGGCAGATTGTATGATCTTGTCACGGTCTTTGACGTGGCGGAGCACCTCTACGATGTGCGGCAGGGCATGGCCAATCTCAATAAATTATTGGCCATTGGCGGGCACGCGATTATCGAGACGGGTGATGCGGGAAGCGATTTTCCGCGACGCTACGGTGTGGAGAACTGGTGGTATCTGAATTTGATTGAGCACCATCAGGCTTTTTCCGAAGCTGCTCTCACCCTGGCCGCTGAGCAAGCGGGGTTTGGTGTGGTCTCGGTGCGTCACAAACGTCATAAGAATAAAAGCAGGTTGTCGTGGAAGGGATTGCTGCGCCGGGCGGTCAAGTCCGTCTTATATCGGGCATCTCCATCGCTCTATCGCATGATGTCGGTCGATGGCAGGCAACCGGCGCCGCCTTTTGAGCAGGATCACCTGCTGATGGTGTTGAAAAAGCTGAGGGATTTATCTTGACGAAGGGTAAGCATGATGCTTTGCCAGTGATCTCGTTGATCACTATCTGTCGCAATGCCGAAAAAACCATCGAGCGTACATTGCAAAGCGTGGCGGACCAAAAAGAGGTCGCAGGGCTGGTCGAACATATTGTGGTGGATGGTGCTTCCACGGACGGCACGATGGGAATCGTGGGCCGATTTTCTCATGTGGCGCGCAGCATATCGGAACCTGACCAAGGCATTGCCGATGCCTTTAACAAAGGGATGCAGATGGCTAGTGGAGAATATCTGCTCTACCTGAATGCCGATGATTGGTTGTATGACGATAGGGTATTGCGCGATGCGTTGATGTTTATCCGCAGCCTAGGTAGCCCAGACTGGATTGTCGGGGATGTGATGGTGGATCGGAATGGCAGGCTGGAGAGGGCGGTGAAATCCCATCCACCATCTTGTTGGAGTCTTATTCTCCGTAATCGCATCTGTCATCCAGCTGTACTAATTAAGAAAATAGTACAGCTGGATGCTGGCGGATTTGACACATCATTCAAGATCGCGATGGATTTTGACCTGTGGCAGCGTTTGTGCGCGCGGCATATCCGCCCAACCTACTGGCCGCGGGTGGTCAGTGTATTTGCAATGGAAGGGGTATCGTCCATGGGCGGCGCGCGCCGGGATGAGGAGCACCAAGCAATTATGAAGCGTGCACGGAATACCGCAATTAAGCGTCTGGTGGGGGCGGTGTACGACTTGTATCAAAGAGTTCGCTGATGAAGATACTTTTTGTACAGAAGTCAAAACTCGGACGTTATGAAATGGCTGCTGGGTATTATTTTCCTGTCGAGTTGGCGCGCTTGGGGCATGACGTGATGGTGGTAGCACAGGCAGGTGGCGATGCTTCAGCCTATCTCAATGCAGGCGTTAAGGTCGCTGAGATTGAAGCGGGGGCAAGTTGGCTGGGCGGGCTCCGGCGTTTTGCCCTGTCATTCCGGCCTGAAATCGTGCATGTGTTCATCCACGCGGGGTGCGGACTCTATCCTCTTGTGATGAGGTTCGGGCGAAGTGCGCCGAAATTTGTTCTCGACATTCGTTCCCCCCTGTTGCGTACCGGTTTGCTGCGAAAAATCGTCCAGATAAAGAACAGGCTGGAGATTGTTGGTTACGATTCTGTATTCACACATTCTATCGAATCAGGCTATACGGTTATCGGCAAATCAGGCAAGACGATTCTTGCACCTCCAGGGATTGATTTTTCGATTCTGCCCAAGCTTATGGGAGCCAAGAGTGAGCATGATGGCGCTGTTAAGCTGGTCTATGTCGGCTCCATCGATATCAAGCGGCAATTGGACCAGATGATTCGGGCGGTTGAGTTGGCGCGGCAGCATGTGCCACTTACGCTCGATTTGTATGGCGATGGTAATGCCGTGGCGGGGTTGCAGGAATTGGTGAATTCGGCCGGGATGCAGGAGTATGTTCATTTCAAGGGCAAGATAGACAGGAGGAGTCTGTTTGAAATCATTGTGAGTTATCACGCCGGTCTGTCTTATATTCCGCGAGAGTTGTATAACGCGGCTCCTGCCTTGAAAACGCTGGAATATTTGGCATGCGGGATTCCGGTGGTTGCGACCAATACCGATGGAAATCGCATGTTTGTGCAGGATGGTAAGAATGGCATGTTGACTGAATGGACGCCGGAAGCATTCGCCGATGGAATTATTCGCTTGGCGGGAAGCGATGTCCGGTCGGCATCGCCTGGTGAATTGCGCAGTGGAGTGGCCGAGTATGATTGGGGAAATATTGTTGAGAAGCGGCTCATGCCGGCATATTCAGAATTGTTGGCGGATGCGTCACTGACATCATGAACGCAGCATGGAGAGTTGCTTTTTATCTGGTGGTCGCGGTTGTGTTCATGCAGGCCGTGTTGGGGGAATATTTCTACAAGTCATACTTGACCGAGCTATTTATTTTTCTGGCTTGGGTGGTGGTCGGGTTTCAATATGTTCCCAGGCTGAAGGCACCGTATATAGGCCAGCTCTATGTATTGGCCTTGCTGTGCGTGGGCTATCTGATTTATTCCTTGTTTCAGGGGCGTGAACTTTACTGGGTAGCGCGACAGGCAGCTTTTGTTTTGTATGCGAGCGTTGCATTTATGGGCTATAAGCACCTGATGAATGAACCGGGTATCTTGGCGCGGAATTCTCGCCGGATGTTTTTTTTCGGGGCAATCATGATGGCGGTACAACATTTTCTTACGCCTGTACCCGGCCATCCATTCTTCACCGCATTTCTTATTTTCATGCTGGGTACCGCCTGTTGGATAGTTCAGAAAAAACGGGTTGGGGCGAAGGTGTTGATAACGATGGCGGCATTTCTTATCAGCCTGGCTACCAACGAGCATATGACATTCTTGGTTGTTCCATTTGCAATTCTTTGGGCAGCTTTGTTTATCCAGAGACCAGGATATCGATTCTATTTAGGCACACTTGCGTTGTTGAGTATCCTGATTCTTCCTTTTCTGGTTGCCGGCTTATCTGATGTCAATGCGACGTGGCGCTACTTGTATTGGCTAGGGGTGCTTCAGGAAAGCTGGGAGCGTGGCTGGTTCCTGGTCGGGAATGGGTTCGGCACTCCCTATATGCCGCAGTCTGTGGAAGCGTTTGATGCGCTGATCGAACAAGTCAGCGGAAGAGAGAATTTGGAATATCAATTGATGACCGTACCTCCCCATAATGGAATTTTGACTATCCTGATTTATCTTGGGCTGTTCGGGGTGATTGCTTTTTTAATTCCATATTGGCAAGCGGCTAGGCTTGCGATACGGAAACGTTCTGAATTTGTTGACCCGTCAGCATTGGTTGCCGCGTTTGCCTTTCTGTTGCTTCTGGCTTCTAACCAGTTTGTGGAGGTTCCATACACGGCGACCATTTTCTGGCTTGTCTATGGTGGAATGATTGCGTACATTCAACAATGTCGATTTGTGCGAGCGCAAACGGGCAATGCCATGAGGAACAATTCACGGGGTGGTGAACCCAATCCAACTGTAAATATACAAGCTAAGCAATGAGATGGCAGGTCGTTATTTGGTGGTCGGCCGCTTTTGTGCCCGGTCTTGCCATCGCTTCTTGTGAATTGCAGGTTTCCGGGCCTGTAAAGGCCACTCGTGACGGGCAGATAATTGAAAATCTGGACATTGAATCCAGTGCCGGGCCTGGAATTTCTGTTGTTGGATATCGCGATGTAATTATTCGGAATGTGCGTATCCGAAGAGGAAATTTGAAGTTGTTGATTTGAAGAAGAGTGATTTTTTACCTAGAGATATCGAGCGAAAGGGGATGTGTTGGGAATAATAACCTCGCCTTTTGTGCTGAAAGAACGGCACTTAATGAGTAAGCAATTATTGAGACGTGTGGCGATATGCTCACCGATTTTCTGGGGTGATGCCAGCGGAGCCTCAGTTTATTATCAGTTGCTTGCGAATGAGTTGCTGACTCATGGTGTTGATGTGACAGTCATTAGTGATCAGGAGCGCGCAGATTCTGAGCTTTCGGTTAACTACTTTCCGCTTTTCCCGGCAAGATGCGCCAAGGATAAGCGCCCCTTACGGGATGTGGCGGCGTACCTTTGGCAAAATGTGTCTTATTTTGGCATTCAAGGAATTCTCAGTAGTGTTCAGCCTCATAGCGCACTTATACATTCCAGTTTTTACAACCATCCCGGAATATTTGCACAGGTGATGAAAAGGGTGATGCACAAGCACCCGGAGATTAATTTTATTGCGGATGTGCGGGATGGGCTGATGCCTGCACACAAAGTGCCGTTGCTGAATGACTATCACCGGGTGATTGCCTGCTCGGAAAATGTGGCGAATCATTTATTGGAGAATGGTCTGGAGTCCAGGCGACTTTTAAGAATCCCTGTCATTCAAGAGCGTATTGAGCCAGTTGATAAGCTACGAACTCAACTCATTGCGGATAATGGGTTGGGGGGACAGCCGTATATTTTTTATGCTGGGTTGGTGAAGGAAAGTAAGGCGGTTGATGTTCTGCTGGAGGCGTTCTTGCGCTTTGTTCGCCCAGTCAGAAAAGACATGCGATTGGTGATTGCCGGCTTGATGAAAACTTCTAGCAGACGAGTAAAGGAGATGCTGGCGCAGGATGGTGTGGTGTATGTGGGTAACCGGCGACGGGAAGAGGTGCTGGCGTTAATGTCGGGCGCGGCACTGTGCGTGAATTTGTCACCTGATGAGGGTATGCCGAGAACGAGTCTGGAGGCTTTAGCGTTGGGGCGTCCTGTGGCGCTGCCTCCGAATGTCCCGGAATTTGTGCGGTATTGCGATGGATTTGTGGTGGCTGAACGTGAACCGGCAGAGGTGGCAGCCAGAATGATGGAGATTATGGATGCAGGTGCGACACCTGATTATCCGATCGAGATGCATTACCCAGAGAGAGTGTTGCACGTCTATGAGAAGGTGTTGTCGGTTTGAGCGCCAACGGTTTAACATGAAGATTTCAGGAGGATGTTTGAACAGGGATTACTCAGCCCGAAAGCGCGTGGATATTTTTGGAGGGCTCATCGATGCTCTTGCCTGGGACGATGCGTTAGCGTGTATTGGTCAATGGTCTCAGGCGCGGGAATCCAGGTATGTGTGTATTTGTAATGTACATTCGGTTGTCTCGGCATACCATGATCCTGGATTCCGTAGTGTAATCAACGATGCCGATATGGCGACGCCGGATGGCGCGCCGGTGGCATGGATGCTGCGCCGTTTGGGATATATGGGGCAGCAGCGCATCAATGGACCAGATTTGATGTGGCGGTATTGCGAGCAGGCTCAATCGCGTGATGAGCCGGTGTTTTTTTACGGGAGCACTGAAGAAACTCTGGCTACCTTAAGGATAAAACTTTTGGCCGCTTTCCCTGGCTTGAAAATCGCAGGTTCCATTTCGCCACCGTTCCGTCCACTTACGTCTGCAGAAGATGAATCTATCGTGGCACAGGTCAATGCGTCCGGTGCGGGCGTGGTGTGGGTGAGTTTGGGCTGTCCGAAGCAGGAACTGTGGATGGCGGCGCATCGAGGACGAATTAATGCGGTGATGGTGGGCGTGGGAGCGGCATTTGATTACCATGCCGGTACGCTTAAACGTGCTCCCAAGTGGATGCAGGATCGTGGTTTGGAGTGGCTGCATCGTTTTGTTTCTGAGCCTAAACGTTTGTGGAAGCGATATTTGGTTGGGAATTCCGTTTTTGTAGTGTTGGCAGCAAGGCAGCTATTGCTTGCCAAGCTGAATCGGGCAAGGAGCACCGCCGACAATTGATTATCGCAATATAGCGATTTGGTTCGTGGCTTCAGCGTTTTCGCGAATCAATCGCCGTTTATTAGGATTGATATGACAAGCTTCACAGAACCGAAAGAAGCCTTCCCCTACAAGCCGCCTACCGATGAAATCAGGCAGAAATACCGTCACATTTTTGAGCTGACCGAACCGCTGCCGCCACGTTTTTTCAAGGTGCTGTTTGATAAATTGGTGGCTTTGTTGCTATTGCTGGTGTCCGCACCGATCTTGATGCTGTTGAAACTGGCGTTCGTGGTTGAAGGGTGGCTGATCCCGGAGAATGCAGGGCCGATGTTTTTTTATTACAACGCGGTGAGCGCGGGGCGGATTATTCCCAAATACAAAATCCGCTTGATCAAGACGAAGTATATCGATCCGGAAGGTGCGAAACGGCACGACTGGATTGCCTATTCGGCGGAGTGGACGCCCGATAGCCGCACTCATGTGGGCCAGTTTGCGAAGAAATTTTACCTGGATGAACTGCCGCAGTTTTACAGCGTGCTCAAGGGGGATATGAGTATTGTCGGGCCTCGGCCTTTGGCGGTGCTGCATTATGAGCGTGATCGTGCTCAAGGGAATGTCACTCGATTCTTGCTGCGTGGGGGGTTACTGGGCTTGGGTCATGTGAACAAGGGTACGCCGGAGATGGGCAATCCCATTTACGAGTACGAGTATGTGGATCAATACCTGAAACGCTCGTCGTTCGGGCTGCTGATGCTGGATTTGTGGATCATCTGGCGCGGGGTGATGGTGATCGTTAAAGGCGGCGGACATTGATCCGGGTAAGGGTGTAGCGGCATGGCAATCCAATGCCGCCGTCATTGCAGGGAACGCAATGTCGAAGCAATCCAGAGGTTTTCGTTGGGGCTGATGCTGCGCTGATTGGACTGCCGCCCTCGGCTTGTTTGAGTACGGCAATGATCTGGCTATCTGAAAATCGTGATGTCTTCATGTAAAACTTCCTCCATTTCTTAGTGAGAGAATTCTACTTCTAACTCGCGCTAATTTCAGGGGGGATTACCTTTGGGCAAAGCAGCGCGTCGATATGCTGAGGATAATTTGAGCAAAGATTCTGTATTGTCGCGTTTTGAGCAGAAGTTAATGCAGTTGATAACTACCCCTGATCATTGGCATTGAGACAGTTCAAGGGATATGACCTTGCCCCGTAAAAACGTATTTCTTAACTGAGGTTAAAATTCAAGTTAAGGAGACGCAGAAATGACAGCAGAAAAGGGCAAGAGAGCGGCATACACGCTGGAGTACAAGTTAGAGGCAGTCCGATTGGTTCAGGGCGGCCAACCCGGCGCGGTAACGGCCAAGATATTGGGCATCCCGAAGCAGACATTAGAGAACCGCACCAGCACGCAGGCGGGTGACGTGTATCTGAAACTAACGGTCATTGATGACGTGCTGATTGTGTCATTTAAGGAGCTATGAGCATGAAATGTCCA